>Ga0114957_1002943_pt1 | contig 15758 bp, 10 predicted proteins | sample BantaG_FD_87175 | JGI IMG/M metagenome (GOLD analysis project Ga0114957, IMG submission 87175) | Marine algal microbial communities from Bantry Bay, Ireland - BantryBay_4 metaG | ecosystem: Host-associated > Algae > Red algae > Unclassified | place: Bantry Bay, Ireland | collected 2014-11-21 | reverse complement strand
TTATTTTGTTTCTAGTTTTTGCTTTGAAAGCACGAGTTTATCTGGATAAATGACTGATTTCAAAGTGAAAAATAGGAACAAAAGAAACAGTCAAGAATGTAAGTTTATTATTGAACTTTGCCTTAACTTAAGATATCTGATTTTTCTAAGAAAAACATAAATGGTAAACAATTTTTAAAATGGACGAAATCGAATTTATTTATACCCTTTTTCAAAAAAATCCAAAAGTAATAACTGACAGCCGCAAGATTGAAGAGGGATGTTTATTTTTTGCATTGAAAGGAGATAACTTTAATGGAAATGAATATGCGCAGGAAGCTATCCAAAAAGGAGCTTCTTATGCTATTATAGATGAGAATAAATATAAGAAAGGGGATGAAACAGTTTTGGTAGATGATGTGCTTGCGACTTTACAAAAGTTAGCGACTTTTCATAGAAGAAGAATGATTATTCCAATCATTGCAATTACAGGATCTAATGGGAAAACTACCACCAAAGAGTTAATTTCTGTTGTTTTGAATAGCCAATATCGTTGTCATTTTACTAAAGGAAATCTCAATAATCATATTGGTGTCCCATTGACTTTACTTGAATTGACTCCAGAACATGAAGTAGCCATCATTGAAATGGGAGCGAATCATGTTGGGGAGATAGATTTTTTATGTAAAATTGCAGAACCTACTCACGGAATTATAACCAATATTGGAAAAGCTCATTTAGAAGGATTTGGAGGGATAGAAGGAGTGAAAAAAGGGAAATCTGAATTATATAAATTTATTCAATGGCAAAATGGAGTTGCTTTTGTGAATAGTAACGAACCATTTTTAACTGAACTTTCTAAAGGTATTTCCAAAAGAGTTTTTTATAGGAAAAGCAAAAATCCTGATCCTTTGGAAGCACCTTATGAAACGATTTTTTCTCAAGGGTCTCCTTTTGTCAAAGTTGGGTTTTTGGATAATGATCAAGAACTAATCTCTATTCAAAGTCAATTAATAGGGCATTATAATTTTAATAATATTATGACTGCGGTATCGATAGGAAGATATTTTAGAGTCCCTCCAAAACGAATCAAGGAAGCCATAGAAAATTATATCCCATCTAACAATCGATCTCAATTAGTTAATAAAACAACGAATACATTCATTCTTGATGCTTATAATGCTAACCCTACAAGTATGAAAAATGCCTTGGTAAATTTTGGGCAAGTAAATGCCAATAAAAAAATAGCTATTTTAGGGGATATGCTAGAACTGGGTAAATTTAGTAAGGAAGAACATCTGAAAATTGCTCAACAAGCAATTGAACTGAAATTAGACCAAGTTATTTTAGTTGGGGAGGAGTTTTCAAAAGTAAAAATAGCAGGTGTTCAACATTTTAAAAATGTCAATAATTTAAAAGAGAGTTTTTCTAAAAAGAAATTTCAAGAAACCCATTTCTTAATTAAAGGATCAAGAGGAATTAAATTAGAAGAACTTCTATCTTAAATCATAGACGTTTTTGTCGTGCAATCAAGAAAAACGCCTAAAAGCATTTAGCAAACGTTCTGCTAATTCTTCTCTACAAGCCATCTGATAATCCAAATAAGAACAAGGAATAAGTTTATGTCGATCTAATTTCTTTTTGGTTTTTATAGGTACTTGCATCCACCATCTCCCCGTTTTTTCACTTTTCCAAAAAGTAAGGGAATAGGCTGTCTTTTTAGTATCAACGATGTATTCAATCAGCCCATCTGTTGATTTTGGATAGTCATTTTTCCTATGATAAAAACCGTCAATACAATACCAAATCAATTGAGTTACTACATGAGCAGACTGTTGATTAATATCTAAATCAGACTGATAGCCATAAAAACCCACAGATGAAATTTTTTCGCATATTCCAGCATATCTAGCTATTTGGCAAGCATCTTCTGTAAAAAATCCACTAGGAGTAGGTTTATTTACTCCAGGGCATTCAGAGTAACGAATTGCATTTAAGTTAAAACACATCATGTCGGCATCCCGAATGATAGGTTCAGCAAATTCAATATTATTTTTTAGTTTTCCTAAACGAATAGCTTCATAATTATTTTTATTTAAAACTTTGAAAACTTCTGGAGCTGTGAAGTGAGATTGATATCCTAATACACTCAAATTGAAAAGATGTGAAGTTCGACTATCAATTATTTTATTCAAATAAGTTTGACGTTTATTTCTTGGGTTATTATAATTAACTTTTTCATCAACCAGAACGATATTGATGAGTTGTTTTCGATATTGATAGGCATGATATTGAGATAATGCATATTCATCCTCTTGTCCAATAATAATTGGAAGTATATTACTTTGTAAAAGTTCTTTTAATATCGGAGTTAAAAACGTTCCTTCCGTTTTTCTTGCATTACCGAGATCAACAATATTTAGATTTTTAAAAGGAAAACTAGTGGAGTATAAAATTTTTCTAATGGCATTAGCTTCTTTATTGCCTACTCCTATGATAGCAACATGAGTATTAGAAAGATCAAGCGGTGAATTATCATGTAGAATTATTTTTTTACCAAACTGAGAGTTCTTTAGTTTGCTAAAATCCTTTAGTTCTTTTGTATCTACAGGTGAAAACCAATTATTTATCATGTATTAAAATTTTCGCAAAAATAGGGATTTAAAGCTACTTGAAAAGAATGGAATGTTGAAAAACGAACCTATTTTACATTTATTTTATACAGATAAGAATAAATCGTAATAAGTGGAACAATTATTGAATAATGTTACTTTATAGGATTTGACTTCGTCTAACGTGATGTAAGATGGTTCTTATCGAAACATTTTTTTAAAAGTCTAGTATAGGCATAAGAAAAATTAGACTCAATAAGATCATCCGATTTTTTTAAAAAACATAATCTTGAAAAAGTAAAAGAACTTTTTTCAAAAAAATAAAGCCCAAATTTAACCCCCGATAGGATTTAGAACAACTTGTAAACTAATCACTTGAGGAGTTAAATATGCAAAGAATAACAATTATTCTATTGGATTTTTAAAGTGTTAGTGTTAAATGCAAAGAAACATAAGGCATTTGTCTTTTGAAAAAGTTTTAAAATTCTATCATTTTGATGAATATTTTTCTTTTCTTTGATCTTCAATATCTGCTTCACACTATCCACCATATCACGCTTTAATAATATCTAACTGTTGGTTTTAATTATTTTACATGATAAATATTTTATATTTGCATTTATATTTTTAAATCAATCCAAGATTAGATATTTTCCGTATATAAAATAAATCAGTAAATAATTTATCAAAATCGCTAATTCTGATATAATACTTTTTGAATAAGAGAAGATTTATACTAAATTAGGTCGATTCTTAAAAAGAACTTTTGTTTTAATTTGTGAGATTTAAGAAATGCATTACTTTTGCAGTCTCTTATTTATTTAAATCATGAATTAATTTTATATTAATTGAAAATCTATTTGTTAATCATCAAAGTAATTTACCCTATGACAAGAAAGATTTATTCTCTGCTGACAAGCATTTTTTGTCTTTTCTTATTGACAACAACTTCAGCCCAAGACGACGAAACAAGTCGAACTGCTGGGCTCAAATTTAATGCACAACCTAAACACATGTGGGAAATCGGCGTTCACGCTGGACACTTCATGGTAATCGGTGATGTATTACCTAGACCAAGTTTTGGTGCTGGGTTTCATGTAAGAAGAGCTTTAGACTATGCTTGGTCATTGCGATTAGACGCGATGTATGGTCGCGCACTAGGTTTAGAACCTAGGAGTTCTGGCTCTGGTCACGTTCCTGCTAATCCCGTATTATCTGGATTAGGATATGGAGGAAATGATTGGTATCACAACTACAAGACTGAAATGTTTTCAGCCGACATTCAAGGTGTGTTCAGTTTGAACAGTTTTAATTTTAAAAACCAAACTCGTAAATTCAATTGGTATGTATTAGGTGGACCAGGTATTAATACCTATAAGACTTTTTACGATGCTACTGATGAAAATGGAAATATCCATGATTTCAGTTCTGTTGATGCTGGTTTGAATACTGAAATTAGCCGTGAAGATAGGAAAGAAGCTACTACAAGAGTAAAAGATATTCTTGATGGAAATTATGAAACTCGAGCGGAAGTAGCTACAGGAAGAAGAAGTGGGAATAGTGATGAAAAAGAGGAGCGTCAATTTAATGCTCATGCTACTGTTGGTGCTGGTGTTTCCTACCGAATCAATGAAAGATTCAATATTGGTATTGAACATCAAGTAAAAATTCTTTTCGGAAACGAGGCAGATCTTATTGATGGTTACCGATGGATCGCTCCAGGTGAGTTAACTCAGTATAGAGATTTAATTAACTATACTAATTTACGATTGAATTTCAATATTGGAAATGCTGACAAAGCTTCTGAACCACTTTGGTGGGTAAGTCCTATGGATTTATTAGCTGATGATATTGCAGAAGTAAAAGCTCGTCCAAAAGTTGATATGACTGACTCAGATGGAGACGGTGTTATTGATATGCTTGACCAAGAGAAAAATACTATGGCTGATTGCCCAGTAGATACTCGAGGAATTATTTTGGATAGCGATAAAGATGGAGTAGTTGATTGTAAAGATAAAGAACCTTACACTCCAGCTGGATACGTAAATACAGTTGATGCTGATGGTATCGCAGCTATTCCTAATCCAAATTATACTAGCGAAAATGATGTAAACAGAATCGTAGATGCTAAAATTGCGGCACATACTCCTGTTACAACTGTAGCTCCTTCAGCTGCTGATTGGTTCTTACCAATGATTCACTTCGATTTTAACAAGTATAGCTTGAAAAATTCTTCTTATGGTTCTTTGCATCACGTAGCTACTGTTATGAAGCAAAATCCAAACGTAAGAGTTGTAGTTGAAGGTTACACAGATAGAACATCTAGTAACTGTTACAATGAGGTACTTTCTTATAATCGTGCTGAAACTGCAATTAACTACTTGGTAAGTAAGTATGGAATATCTAGAGATCGATTAGTATTAAGATATGGAGGTGAAGAAAATAACCTAGTTGCTACTAATGCTAGAAACATGATGAATCGTCGTGTTGAGTTTAGTGTAGCTAATGGAGAAACTGGTATGGGACGACCTGATTGCCGAGCAAATGCTGGCTCTGGAGCAGGAGGAACTAATTTCTCAGGAAATAAAGAAGCTGGTTTTTAATAGAGACCTAGCTTTCTAGAAGATAAAAAAAACGGGCTATCATTAATTTGATAGTCCGTTTTTTCTTTTAGGAATGGAAATGAATTTTTTAGAAAAATTAATATTCTCCAACTGAAAGTAGAACTAAAGTACACGCAATTTCTGATTCAATTCTATTCTCTTTTGCTAATTTAACTAATGCTGGATTCTCAGTTCCAGGATTAAAAATGATTCGTTTAGGTTTTAGTCCAATGATATAATCATAAAATTCTACTTGCCTTGTTGGATTCAAATAAAGTGTAATAGTATCAATATTTTCTACTTCAGGTTTTCCCAAAAGAATTTCTATTCCATCAATTTCACCTGCACGATTTCCGACAGGGACAACTTCATGGTTATATGATTTTAATTTACGAGTAGCGATATTTCCATATCGTTCAGGTTTGGTAGATGCGCCGAGTACTAATGTTTTTTTCATAATAGTTTAAACAAAAAAGTCGAAATAAGGTTTTCAACTCATTTCGACTTTGTATATACGTAGCTACACGCTACGGAAAATAATACTTCTGTAGCCAGGAGCTACAGAAGTACTTCTTACACCAACATTCGAATTGGATCTTCCATCACAGACTTAAATGTTTGCAAAAATTCTGCACCTGTAGCTCCGTCCACCACTCTATGATCGCAAGACAAAGTCACTTTCATTCTTTTACCTGGAACAACTGCTCCATCTTTTACCACAGGTTTATCAACAATAGCACCTACTGCCATTGAGCAAGCATTTGGTCGATTAACGATTGCGGTAAATTCTTCAATGCCATAATTTCCTAAATTTGAAACCATAAACGTACTTCCTTGCATTTCTTCAGGAGGTAATTTTTTATCTCTTGCCAAACCAGCTAATGACCTAACTTCAGCATTGATTTGAGACAATGATTTCATATCCGCATATTTTATAACTGGGAGTAATAACCCATCAGGTGTCGCAACTGCTACTCCGATATTGATACTTTGATTATATCGAATGGTATTATCATTTAACCAAGAAGCATTAATGATAGTATGTTTGCGAAGCGCAACTGCCGCCGCTTTTAATACTAAATCATTATAGGAAATTTTTGTAGGAGAAATCTCATTCATTTTTACACGAGACTCAATCGCTTTTTCCATATCCATTTCAATGGTCAAATAAAAATGAGGAGCTGAAAATTTGTTAGCCACCACATTTTTAGAAATTGCTTTTCGCATCATGCTCATTGGCACATCTTCAAAGCTATCTCCGCCTGAATGAATGAATGGTTGAACGGCTGGTGATTCTTGTTTTTCAACTTTAGGTTGAGAAGGCGCACTTGTAGGTGCAGATCCCGCTCCTCCCAAAAATGCTTCCACATCTTTTTTCACAATTCTACCATTATCACCTGAGCCTGTAATTTGAGAAATATCAATTCCAGCTTCTGATGCCATACTTTTTGCCAACGGAGAGGCTTTGATTCTTGATTCAGCCTTAGTAGTACTTGGTGATTCGACTATATCAACGCTAGCTGTTTCTTGTTTTTTTTCAGTTTCGGCTTCAGTTTCTGTATCTGGAGTTGAACTACTTGAAGAAGACTCAGCAGGCGCACTTCCTCCCTCTTCATCTGTAGCAATTGCTGCTTTCCAATCTTCTCCCTCTTCTCCAATTACCGCAATTACACCATTAATCGGAACAGTTCCTTCTTTTACAGCAATATGTAAAAGCACACCTTCAGTATAACAATCTAATTCCATTGTTGCTTTATCTGTTTCCACTTCTGCTAGGGTATCACCTGGTTCTACTGCTTCCCCTTCTTCTTTTAACCATCCAACGATATTACCTTCGGTCATTGTATCGCTCATTCGAGGCATTCGAATTACTTCTGCCATAATGTTTTACTTTTATTTAATTTTTGAATTGATAAAAAATAGGAATTGCAAAAATGCAATATTTTAATAGGAATTCCTGCTATTTTATTGAGAAAAATATGGAAAATTTAACATTTTTAAACTAATAAGGTTTTTAACCTTTAGAAAAAAAAACTGCTTCCAAAAACTAAATCTATTTAGTTCGCATTCCTTACCTTTGTTTTATGAATTTTACTTCCAAGTTAATAGAAGAATCTGTCGAAGCATTTTCAAGCCTACCGGGCATCGGTAAAAAGTCTGCTTTGCGCCTCGTGTTATATCTAATGAATCAGTCGAAAGAGGCGACGCAAGATTTTACGGCTGCAATAATAAATATGCGTGAAAACATTAAAATTTGTTCCAATTGCCATAATATTTCAGATACTGAAATCTGTGGAGTATGTTCTGATCTACGAAGAGACAGATCAGTTATTTGTGTTGTGGAAAATATTCGGGATGTGATGGCGATCGAAGATACAGGACAATTTCGAGGGATGTATCATGTGCTTGGCGGAGTTATTTCTCCAATCGAAGGAATTGGTCCAAGTGATTTGAATATTACATCTTTGGAAAATCGTTTGCAAAAAGAAGAAACTAAAGAAGTCATCATGGCGGTCAGTCCAACGATTGAAGGTGACACCACTATTTTTTATATTTCAAAAAGACTGAAAGATAGGAACTTAAAAGTAAGTACGATTGCTAGAGGAGTTTCTTTTGGTGGAGAATTGGAATATGCAGATGAATTAACCTTGGGACGATCGATCGTAGCAAGAATTCCTTATCGAATCAAAGGAGAATAAGGGAGTCAGCCAATGAAGCTTTCCATCATCATCGTCAACTATAATGTCAAGTATTTTCTCGAACAAGCATTGCTCTCTGTTCGAAACGCAGTCACACATATTAATGCGGAAGTTTTTGTCGTCGATAATAATTCGGTTGATGATTCCTGCCAGATGGTTTTGCAAAAATTTCCAGAAGTAAAACTTATTCAAAATAAATCAAATCCAGGTTTTTCCATTGCCAATAATCAAGCAATTCAGCAGTCAAAAGGAGAGTACATTTTGCTCCTCAATCCTGACACAGTTGTAGAAGAAGATACCTTTGAAAAATGTATTGCCTTCATGGATGCTCATCCAAAATCAGGTGGACTTGGGGTGAAAATGATTGATGGTTCAGGCCAATTTTTACCAGAGTCAAAAAGAGGTTTCCCATCTCCGTTTGTAGCTTTTTGCAAAACGTTTGGATTGTCTCGACTTTTTCCAAAATCCAAAACTTTTAATCGCTATCATTTAGGTTTTTTAGATAAAAATAAAACGCATGAAGTAGATGTTTTAGCAGGTGCATTTATGATGTTGAGAAAATCGGTTTTGGATAAAATTGGGTTGCTTGACGAATCATTTTTTATGTACGGCGAAGACATTGATTTATCCTATCGAATCGTCAAAGCTGGGTATAAAAATTACTACTTCGCAGATACCACGATCATTCATTACAAAGGAGAAAGTACCAAGAAAGGTAGCCTTAATTATGTCAAAGTATTTTATAATGCGATGATTATTTTTGCCCGTAAACACTTTGTTGGGGAAAAAGCGAAACTGTTTATTTTAATGTTACATGCGGCTATTTATTTTAGAGCATTTATCACATTGGCAAGCAGTTTTTTTAGGCGCATTTATTTGCCTTTGATTGATGCAGCATTGATGTTGGGAGGACTTTTTATTTTAAAGGAATTTTGGGCAACGATTTATTATGATGAACCAGATTACTATCAATCTGCTTATCTGTGGTTTAATTTTACATTATATATAACTATTTGGTTATCAGCGATTTACTTCAATGGAGGCTATGATGAAAAATATAATATTCGTCGATTGGTACGTGGAGTTTTGATGGGTTCATTATTGTTGGCGGCGGTTTATGGTTTCTTAGATTTACAATATCGACCTTCCCGTGCGTTGATTGTTATGGGAGCAATTTGGACATTATTTTCGACGACAAGTGTACGTTTGCTTTTGCATTTTTTTCAATATAAAAACTTTAATATTGGAAAAAAAGAACAGTCTAATTTAGTCATTGTAGGTAGTGAAAATGAAAGTGATCGAGTGATGAATTTACTCATGCAAGCTCGCGTCGATACTAATTTGATTGGCACCGTTTCTCCTCAAGGAATTGAAGATTCAAAAATTTATTTAAGTAGTTTAGAGCAGCTTGATGAAGTTGTTCATATTTATAAAATTCATGTAATTATTTTTTGTTCCAAAGACATTCCTGCACAAAATATCATGCAATGGATGACACGCCTTGGAACTGATTTGGATTATAAAATTGTCCCAGAAGAAAGCCTCAGCATTATCGGAAGTAATTCTAAAAATACGGCTGGTGAATTGTACACGATTGACATTCGTTTCCAAATTTCGGACTACATGAATCGACGTAATAAAAGAATGTTAGACTTCATTTTTAGCCTCACTTTTATCGTTCTATTTTTACCTTTTTTTATCATAGTAAAAAATAAAATAGGATTTGCAGGAAATATTTATCAAGTACTTTTTGGCAATAAAAGTTGGGTAGGGTATATTTTAAATAACAATAATACTAACATCTCAAAATCTGTCGAAAATTTACCTCGAATTCGACCTGGAGTTTTGTCTCCTTTAGATGCCTTAAAGTTAGATCAACTCAATGATCCAACTATTGATCGATTGAATTTTTTATATGCCAAAGATTACGAAGTGTCCAATGATTTTGATATTATTTGGAAAGGAATTCGAAATCTTGGGAACTCAAAATAGTATTTTGCAAAATCAGGAAGCAAAATTAATTCCTCTCTTCCAATTCTTTTTGTATTTTTACTCTTCCCCTTCAAATATCTATATTTTAATTATATTTTTTTAATCTAAATTAACTAAAGATTAATCCAAATAATAACTCTTGCTCATTTCGCAAGAAGTGGTCTTTCCATTTAGCGCAATTCTTTTTTATTATTGCTGCCTGCGTTTTACCCTTTCCATCTTTTGGTCAAGGGGAAGAGATGGCTATTTCTGTTCTTGAATCTCCATTGTGGAATCTCGGATTATTTTTTGGAACGGCTTTCTTTAGTCTTTTGGTAGCTCTGATTCGATACTTTATTTCGAAGGATCGAGCTTACTTATATTATTCTTTATTTGTAATTTTCAATCTACTTTATTTCTTGCATTACTATGAATATTATGGGGGAGTAAAAGTATTGTTTAATTATATATTTGAAACATTAACTCTCGATATTCGGATTACATTTCTATTATTAGGGTATGTTTTCTATAATTATTTTGCTATTGAATTTCTCAAATTGGATGAGGTGAATCCACCATTAGCAATGACTGTGAGAAGGTGTGCCTGGGCAATAATTGGGGTAATTGTTATTCATTTAATATTTTTTCATGCTGGATGGAATCCAATGGATGGAGATTTTTCCAAATATAAAAAGCTGCATAATTTTACGATACTAAGTGCTGCTATCATTGGAATCTATGCTATTTTTAAAGTTTATCAAGCCAAATCTACTTTATCCAAAATATTAGTTTTGGGAGCAACACTATTTTTCTTTGGCTCTTTTTTCGGATTTATTTTGACCGTCTCCACCAATTTTGTAAGTCCATTGTTACAAGAATATCCCTTGCTTCCTACACAGATCGGATTTCTTTGTGAAGTTTTATTTTTCTCCATCGGATTGGCGTATCGAACTTTTTTATTTGAAAAAGAAAAAGACATCGCCAATGAAAAATACATTCAGAAGTTGCAAGAAAATTTGCAATTAGAATTAGAAAGAAAGGATGCATTGAAATATAAAGAAATCAATGATTTGAAGTCAAGACTTTATACCAATATCACTCATGAGTTTCGAACTCCGCTGACAGTCATTATGGGAATGGCGGAACAATTGGAGGAAAACCCAAAAATAAATTTAGAAAATCGCTTACAAACTATTCAACGAAATAGTGGAGAATTATTAGAGCTAGTCAATCAATTATTAGAGCTCAATCGCTTGGAAGAAGGTTCGATTCAACCTAAATTGCTACAAGGTCAGATCATTCAATATTTAAAATATTTGACGCAGTCATATCAATCTTTTGCTTGGTCAAAGCAGAGAAATTTGTCTTTTCATTCAGAGGTGGAAGATGATTTTTTAATGGATTATGATGGAGAAAAGATGCAACGGATTTTGATTAATTTACTTTCCAATGCCATAAAATTTACGCCCGAATTAGGGCAAATCAAAGTGGTTGTAAAAAAGGATTTAGATCATAACTCGCTGGTTATCAGAGTAGAAGATACAGGGCAAGGTATTCCGGAAGAAGCATTGTCTCATATTTTTGAACGATTTTATCAAGTAGATAATTCATCGACTAGAAGTGTCCAAGGAACAGGAATTGGTTTGGCATTAGTCAAAGAAATGACTGAATTATTAGATGGAAACATTAAATGTAAAAGCATTGTTGAAAAAGGAACTACTTTTGAATTGTCATTTCCCATCACTAATCATGCACCATTTGAATCCTCTAAATTTGAACTATCAAACACTAGTTTGACCGCTTCAAAAAATGAGCAAAGTGAGGAAGAATCGATAAATTTAGAAGATGAAAAACCAATCCTTTTAATTGTCGAAGATAATGATGATGTGGCGGAATATTTGAAATCTTGCTTGTCTCCACACTACCAATTTATTTTGGCAAAAAATGGAAAAATCGGTTTGGAAGAAGCTTTGGAAAAGATTCCTGACATTATTATTAGTGATGTGATGATGCCAGAAATGGATGGATTTGAATTATGTGAAAAACTAAAAAATGATCATCGAACTAATCATATTCCAATCATTTTGTTGACCGCTAAATCGACGACTAAAGACAAATTGGAAGGACTTTCAAAAGGGGCGGATGCTTACTTGGAAAAACCATTTAACAAAGAAGAATTACTCATTCGATTGCAACAATTAATTCTCCTGCGAAAAAATATTTTGGAAAAAAATAACCTTGAAATAAAGGCGAAACCAACAGATAAATTTCTCCAAAAAATACATCAAATTGTTTTGGAAAATATCGAAGATACTGACTTTGATGTGTCTCGATTAGTAGCTGAAATGGAAATGAGTCGAACACAGATTCATAGAAAAATAAAAGCATTGACTGACCAACCTACCACTCATTTTGTCCGAATTATTCGGATGCAGGAAGCTAAAAAATTGTTTGATTCTACTTCTTTTAATGTATCTGAGGTGGCTTATAAAGTGGGTTATAAGAATGTTACAAATTTTTCGACATACTTCAAAGCTCATTTTGGAGTTCCTCCGAGTCAAATAGATAAATGATTGATTATCAGTAAGTTAGAATATTTGTTTCAATAGTAATGAAACAATAGTATATGTATTTTTTGAAAAAGGGAACATATTTATAACTTTTTAAAACCACATTTTAAGGGTGTAAGTTCAGAAGGGCTTAAATTTGTATAATATATTTTATCGAAAGAGGCAACACCCTTAAATCTCATAACTCCTTCCTCTCATTACTATGAATGAAAACACTTTTAATTAGTAAACCTAAAGAGAGATTGTAGCCTTTTGACCAAATGGAACAATTAACCCTTTCTTCAGATTGAAGAAAGGGTTTTTTTGTAGTAGAGACAAGGCATGCCTTGTCTCTACTACAGGAAAAAAATTATTTCGAATAATCCAACCGAATTTTCACTCCGCCATAAATCCAAGTTCCCGGCATCTGAACCAAATTCGTTTCAAAATATTCTACATCCAATATATTATTGGCAGCCAAATAAATAGAATAATTTTTTGCTTTCCAATAAAGTTTAGTGTCAATTAAACTATAATCATCCATCGTCGCTCGGTCAACATATCGGTAAGAAATATTATGATATAAATTTCCTCCGATTCGATAATCAATTCCTGCGGTAAATTGATGATTCAAATTTTCCAAAACATATCGTGAAATCCCAACGATATTCTCAGGAACTTCAGCATCAATATAAGTGTAACCTAGTCGAATATTTTTAACAAAAAAATCTTTTCCAAGACGTGCAGTTGGATTAAAATCTAAGCTCGCATCTATTCCCATCATCGTCAAACCTGCAATATTATTTGGCTGCCATTGCAGCGTATCAGCAGCTTTTGTCCAATCAATCAAATCAGTTCCATCTCGCAAAAACCAACTCAAATTTGCTCGAATTCCAGCCGCATCATATTTCACTCCAAACTCGTAAGAAAGAGAAGATTCTGGTGCTAAATTTTCATTCCCCAAGTTTCCTGCATCCTCATAAAATAAATCGGTAAAAGTTGGAATTCGCCAAGTGTACCCCATGTTACCAAATAGTTTTACTCCTGTCGATATTTTATAACCTACATCAATTCCTGGGAAAATATGTGTGCCAAAATCAGAATATTGACTAATGGCAATTCCAGGAGTTACATCTATTTTTCCATTCAAAAAACTAGCTCGATGTTCCAAAAATAAAGTCGCAATTCGACGATCTCTTTTCCCTAAATTATTACTTCTCAAATACACCGAACTCAATTCAACTCCCACTCCTGTCGCTCCTGCTTTGCTATAAAAATCAGCGTGACTTTCCACCGTCAATACATTACTAATATGCAAGTTTCGATAGAAAGTAGGTTCAGCTCTTTTCAATAAATATTCATCTTGATTTCGTCGCCAATTGAACCTTGTTTTGATCGCAAATTTATCACTCACTTTTTGATGACCGATGTTAAAAAGACTCGTTTGAACTTCTTCATATTGATCTTTCCAAAATTCAGACGTACCGCCATAAAAACGATTCGCACCAAATTCTCGCTCAGAAAAAGTTCCCATCATATCTAATTTTTGCGTAGCGTCAATCTTATATTCTGCTTGATAAAAGTAATTTGAAATATCATAATCTGAATTAAAACGATAGCCATCAGAGAAGTGACGACCGAAAGAAAAGTACTGATTAAAATCTCCTTTTGGCAAAGCAGCAGAAATGGAAACACTTCCCAAACTATTCTGACCACCTTCCAAATTGATATTGACAAATGCTTTATCGGGCGTTCTGGTCACAATATTGATCGCTCCCGCAAATGCATTTGCACCATAAATTCGAGCAGCTGGGCCTTTCAAAATTTCGATACGTTCGATATTATCCATGTTGAGTGGAAGGTTCATTGCATGGTGACCAGTTTGTGGATCCGCCATTTTTACGCCATTGATCAAAATCAAAACTTGGTCAAAAGTACCACCTCGCAAACTCACATCGGCTTGGACTCCATGTACGCCTCGTTGGCGAATGTCAAGACCTGCCACATGTTGAAGTGCTTCGGATACGCTGTGAACTGGCGTATTTTCCAATTGTTGGCGAGTAATAATATTGATGGTATTGGAGCTTTCGGAAACGGGTAATTGCAGTCGATTGGCTTGAATAATAATTTCTTCAATTTCGACTTTGGTAGTATCGCCGTTCATTTGTGCGGATGCTGAAATGGTGAAAAACAGCATCAAAATTGGTAGTAATTTTTCTCTCATAAAATTGTTTGGTTGGTTATAAAAAAATACAAAGTTAATCGAAGATTGAGGTTGACCAATTTTATTGTAAGGTTTTTTATTCAAGTGTCTTTTAGAGGGTAAAGGGAATATCGAACTGACGGCAAGGCAGGTATCGAATAAGGAACAAGGATTTGAGAAGTTTGACGATGTTAGTTTTGTACTCGCTATGAGAAGTATCTTCAAAATTTCTTAATTCTCAAATCCTTGTTCGATAGTCAGTTTTTCTCCCCAAATTTTATGTCTAAATTTACACTATGAAAAATCAAAACCTTCATCAATTTCATTTTTGCAAAAAAATAATCTACCTAACTTTTTGCCTTTCTATTTTTTCTTCTTCAAATCTTTTTTCCCAAACTCAAGGGAAACGATTGACCATTATTCACACCAATGATTTGCAATCTCGCTTGTTGGGATTTGCACCCAATTCAGATTTTACACCACTCACGATTAATGATGATAAAACTGTTGGAGGCATCGCAAGAGTTGCCAATGTGATTCGAAGTCAGCGAGCAAAAGCACCTGAGCGAACCTTAGTTTTGGATGGTGGAGATTGGATGATGGGAACTTTATTTCAAACGATCAGTACATTTGAAGGAGCAGAATTGCGACTGATGCAAGCAATCGGTTATGATGCTGCGGTGATCGGAAATCACGAATTTGATTTTCATTGTGATGGCTTGGCAGACATCATCGAGTCGGCGCTGAAACATGGAGATATTCCTCAATTGGTTTTGTCGAATGGAAATTTTAGTGCAGAAAAAACAGAAGATGATCGACTCGAAGCATTGTTTAAAAAAGGAAAAATCTTGCCTCATTTTATCATGGAGAAAAATGGAATTCGAATTGGGATGTTTGGATTATTGGGAAAAGAGGCAGCAAGTGTTGCTCCATATTCCAAGCCAATGACTTTTGATGATCCAATTGAATCTGCCAAAATGGTGACTGCATTTTTGAAAAATAAAGAAAAAGTAGATGTGATAATTTGCATGACACACTCAGGAATTTGGCATGTGGAAGATGGCTCTTGGGGAGGTGAAGATGTAGATTTGGCGAGAGCAGTTCCAGCAATAGATGTGGTGATAAGTGGGCATTCTCACACA
>Ga0114957_1002939_pt1 | contig 15766 bp, 14 predicted proteins | sample BantaG_FD_87175 | JGI IMG/M metagenome (GOLD analysis project Ga0114957, IMG submission 87175) | Marine algal microbial communities from Bantry Bay, Ireland - BantryBay_4 metaG | ecosystem: Host-associated > Algae > Red algae > Unclassified | place: Bantry Bay, Ireland | collected 2014-11-21 | reverse complement strand
TTCGATAGTTGTATAATCAACAGTTACATTTTCAGAAATGTTACCTGTTAATGTAACAGTGTAGACTGCAAAAGCATCTGTGCCCTCAGTAACGATTACGTTGGTATTCGCAAATTCGATTCCTGTACCAGACACATTATCATTGTCGATAATAGTACCTCTTGCGGTGTTATCTAGAATTGTTATCTCTGAAGATGATGTTAAAGTGATATCGAATGTTTCGTCTAGTTCAATAAAATCATCATCAATTGTTGATAAATTCATTGTAGTATTTCCGGTACCTGTTGGGATAGTATAGCTTGTAAATGCGTTGTAATCACTATCAGATGCAGTAATATTTGCATAGCCAACATTAACTATCGCATCTCTTGCTAATAGGTGTGAAGAACGTATTCCAAATGGAATATTACTTCCTTCAATAGCAGATGCATCATCAAAAGAAATCACTGGGATTACTCTTAAATAGGTAGGGTCATGATTACCGATGCCACATTCATCCACAGTACCTGAGCTCAAGGTAGAAACCATGTTTGGATTGGTAGCTCCCGTAAAAGTTGCCATTGCCTGCAAACCTATATCCGCACTACATGTAACACATTCGTAATTGACGAACAGGTTAAAATCCAATTCGTATTCAGGATCGTTTATATCCGTATAACCATCTTCTACAAAGAAGCGCAATTCTCTAGATGCGTTATCAAAGCTGAATGTTACACCGGGTGGTAAGGGGTCTGTGCTCGTAAATTCTACCTGAGGCGGTAAAATCAAGTTAATTTCAAGATTTTCGATATCATCATTACCTACATTTTTAACCCTAATTTCTACAGGTGCATTGTCTCCCGGATCAAAAGTTGAACCGATTACATTAGTTGTAAAACTTAATGCTCCTAAACTTGGCTCAAAGACCTCTACACTTAGCCCCATGAGATAAAGGCCATAAGTTTCTTGATTGGAAGTCAACCGAAACGTTGCCGATGTTTGATCGTTATCTATTAGTCTTCTTCCATTATTACTCAACTCGAATAATGAGGCATCAAACCCAAGGGTATTAGAACTGGCAGGATTTCTATTTAAGAAAGGTGATTCGTTCACCGTTATCTTACTATTAAAGAAGTTATCTACTGCGCGTTCGCTGGTTGAAATCGATTCCCAATTACCTGATGTATTAAAGATTTGAAGTTGGTCGCCATGAATACCTCTATCTCCTTCAATTGAACCTATGACAACATTTGCATTTACAGGCCCATTAGGCACCGTTTGAAAGCCATCGAATAAAATATCAAAAGAGTTATCGGTCTGGGTTACATTGGCGTAACCATCGAACAAAGTTATATTTCTATTACTCAATTGTGGACTTTCATAAACAAATACGATTTGCCATCCACCTGATGTTCCTGTATTTCGGTCGTCAAAGTCAATATGTTCCCAAAGATTACCAACAGTAGCCTTAACATTGGCAACCTGAAACTTTCCGTATGGGTCGGCAAGTCCTTGCACTTCGGATGTAATATCCTTAATACACACATACGGGTCATTTACAAAATGCTCCGCACGACCATCATAAATTACTTCATCGGCAGTTATTGTATCATAAGTATTCGACCCCGGTAACATTAGACGTACTTGGTCAAAAGGCCAGCTAACTTCCGGATTGCCGTTACCGGTCATATTACCGTTATTGTCAGGTCCATTTTCCTTATTTGCGGCAGCCCAATATAAATAGGCACGCGTAAACGTTATACACGTACTTGAGGGAGATGGGTTCACCAAATTCGCACTACTAGAGTTAAAGGTTGAACCATCTGAGTCTATATCAACAAATGAAGAGAAAATACCATTGTTGTCACCATTACCATTATAATTATTGGTAGGGTGTTCAGAAACCACATTATTTGCGATAATGGTAACGTCACCATTAACGGTTTCGGAAAACCTTGGTGAAAAGTTTGTCTTGATCTGAGCCATTGCTACAGATGTAAGTAGCATGGTCCCTAAAAGGAAAACAGATTTTAGCAGGTCTGATCTAAAAGTAATTTTACGCATACGCAAAATATTTTTGATCGGCTTACAGTGAAAGTGGAAAACTAGGCTCCCTTTTAAAGAAGAAAAAAATTTGCCACCATAGCATTGCAAACAAATCGATTTGGGTTTAATATGTTTACTTACACATACTAACGGAGACAAACGACTTTTGTGTTGAAAAGAATGACCAAAAACCTTAATTTTCGCCAAGTGACACTTTTTTCGCTTAATAATGCTGATTAGAGGGTGAGCAGAGAGTATATTATTTTAAAATCCTTAGTAAAATGTAGGTAAATTCTTTGAAATTTAGGTATTTATAACTCACAAAGGATTATTTCTAAATGAAAATGTTGAACGAAAAAGAAAATAATCAGCAGAAAGAAATGTACTTCGCGGGATTTTTGAATGCCTTTTAGGCTTATATCCGAGCTCTTTCGAAAAATGCACTTTAGTAAGCTAAAAGATAGTATCGCTTCTTCATTTTAGCTGTGTTGAAAAAAAGCTAACTTTATGGCTTAATGTATCATTTTTTATAGCGTGTAAATGACATCAACTTCAAGGAATATTGCCGTAATCGGTTCGGGGCTCGTAGGTTCGTTATTATCAATTTATCTAAAAAGACTTGGTCACGCAGTAACCGTATTTGATCGTCGCCCCGATATTAGAAATATCGAGTTTTCGGGGCGGTCTATCAACCTAGCAATGAGCAATAGGGGTTGGCTTGCGCTAAGAGAAGTTGAAATTGAAGATGAAATCAAGAAAATAGCGATTCCGTTGGATAAGAGGGCGATGCATGTAATCGGGCAGACTGAATATTATCAGAACTATGGTAAGAAGGGAGAGGCCATTTGGTCTATATCTAGGGGGGTTTTGAATAGGAAAATGATTGATTTAGCTGAAAATGCTGGCGTAAGTTTTCGCTTTGAAGAAAAAGTATGGGACATTGATTTGCCAGAAGCAAAAATATTTACCGGAGAAAGTGAAAAAGGACATTGGGAAGAATACCAATTTGACATGGTATTTGGCTGCGATGGGGCTTTTTCACGTGTACGGCACAAAATGCAGCGCCGCAGCCGTTTCGACTACTCGCAAGATTTTATAGATGTGGGCTATAAAGAACTTACCATACCCGCAAATGAAGACGGTTCCCACAAGCTAGACAAACATTCATTTCATATTTGGCCGCGTGGTAAATTTATGCTTATCGCAATGCCAAATCTTGATGGCAGCTTTACTTGTACACTTTTTATGCCATTTGAGGGTGAAGTGTCTTTTGAAAATATTACTACCAAAGAGCAAGCAAAGGACTTTTTTTTCACATATTTTCCAAATGTGATGCAAGTAATGGATGATTTGCTGGTAGATTTCTTTAAAAATCCCACCAGTGCTATGGTAACCATGAAGTGTTATCCTTGGACCTATTGGGATAAAGTAGCCCTAGTAGGTGATTCTGCACACGCTATAGTGCCTTTTTATGGCCAAGGAATGAATGCTGGGTTTGAAGATATTTTTAAATTAAACGAGATAATCAAAAGAAACAAAGACGATTGGGAAGTAATTTTTAAGGAATACCAACAAAGCCGGAAACCGAACGCCGATGCTATTGCAGAACTCAGTTATCGAAATTTTATTGAAATGAGTAGTAAGACCGCCGACCCGTTATTCTTACTTCAGAAAAAGATTGAAAAGCATTTTGCAGCTAAATATCCCGATAAATGGATCCCGGCGTACTCTCGCGTTACTTTTTCTGAAAGACCTTACGCAGAGGCCTTGGCTATCGGTGATGCACAGGAAGCCGTAATGAAAGAAGTAATGAAAATCGCTAATATTTCAGAACTATGGGATAGCGCGGAAGTGGAAGAAAAGATGCTAAGTCTACTTTGAGTTCAAAGGTTAATTAAAAAATCAGTCTTTAGGAAAAGGTGAATTAGGAGTGCAATCTCCCTAAAGCGAATTTAGTATTTGATTTTAAGTTTATTGGCCATTTCAAAAAGGCGCATGGGCATTTTATCGATAAGGCCGAAAATTTCTTTTGGTTCTATTAAAAAATCCTTTTTTAATTTATATCCGCCGTCTTTTCCTAGCAATACGACACCTTTAAAATCAGGGCTTATTCGGGCTACACTTTGCAAGGTTTCTATGGCAATGATTAATGGATTTCCATTATTGTCCAAAACACTCTTACCATCGGTCAAAAACAAAATTAAGTCTCGTTCCAACATTGCCTTCTCTTCTTCTCTAAACAAATCCTGTTGTTGCCTTAGGCTCACTGAATCAAAAGAATCATCAACTAGAAATACGATTCTATTTCGCCATTTGTATTCTTCTATTTTCTGTGCGACACTATTCATGGGGGTCAACATAGCTATGGTTAGTAAAGAAAATAAAAATTTCAACAATCTAGTAAGTTTAAAAACCTTCATCTCCGTTAAGGTACAAAAAAAGCCATTCCGAATTTCTTCTGAATGGCTTCTATTCTAAATAGTGTCTTTCGCTAGATTTTAGCGAACATTTTTTGCATTTTCGCTTGCTCTTCCTCTGCAAGTGTTGGGTCAACCAAAATACGACCACTATGTTCATCGGTGATGATTTTTTTACGTGAGGCAATTTCAACCTGTACTTGCGGCGGAATGGTAAAGAAAGAACCACCTGATGCCCCTCTTTCAATCGCTACGACCGCTAGACCGTTTTTTACGTTTCCACGAATTCGAGCGTATGCCTTTACCAGGCGCTCATCAATAGCTTTTTGATATTTTTCAGATTGCGTCAAAAGCGCTTTTTCTTCTTTTTCGGTTTCCGCAAGAATATCGTTTAGCTCACCTTTCTTGTGCTTTAGGTGCTTTTCACGCTCGCTCAAACGTTCTTTGGTTTCTGAAATAACCTCTTTTTTCTGCTCAATTTGTACCTTGAATTCCTTGATGTTCTTTTCTGCTAATTGAATTTCCAATTCTTGAAATTCCAATTCTTTACTAATAGAGTTGAATTCTCGGCTATTGCGAACATTTTTTTGCTGCTCAGTATATTTTTTTATCAGGGCTTTAGCCTCGTCGATAAGATTTTTTTTAGCACCGATTTCAAAATTGATGGTCTCAACATCAGTCTTGAGTTTATCCATTCGTGTTTTAAGTCCAGATACCTCATCTGCCAAATCCTCTACTTCCAAAGGGAGCTCTCCACGCACATTGCGTATTTCATCAACCCGAGAATCGATTAATTGCAAATCGTACAATGCTCTTAACTTATCTTCTACCGTTGCTTCTGCTTTTTTAGCCATACTTATAAATAATTGATTGGATTGGTTTTACTTTCCGATAAACGGACTGCAAAATTAGGGATTTTTTTGGTAAGATAATCAACTAAAAGATTTTTTGTAAACTGCTCAGTTTCAAAGTGTCCGATATCGGCAAGGATCATTTGGTTTTCAGCCTCGAAGTATTGATGGTATTTTATGTCAGCAGTTAAGAAAACATCGGCTCCGGCGGCTTTCGCCGCGCCTATAGCAAAAGCCCCACTACCGCCTAGAACAGCTACTTTTTGAACTAGGGAATCTGGTAATTTTGAATGGCGAATACCTTTGGCGTTCATTTTATTTTTAACCTGCTTGAGAAAATCCAAACCGCTTATCGGTTTTTCCAAGGTGCCTATCATTCCCATGCCTATATGCTCATTGGTGTTATTCAATGTCAATATTTCATAGGCCACTTCTTCGTAAGGGTGGTTTTTGAATAGGGCATTTAGAATTTTGTCTTCAAACGGAGCTGAAAAAACCAGATTAAGCTGAATTTCACCTTCGTAATGTGTTTTGCCTATTTCACCTTTTGTTGGTTTTGCGGTTTTATCTGCTCGGTAACTACCTATTCCCTCTGTTGTAAAACTGCAATTGCTGTAGTTGCCGATATGACCGGCCCCTGCCAAGAATAGCGCTTCGCTAAGGTTTTTTTCAGCATCTTTTGGTACATAGGTGGTTAATTTTTTGAGATTTCCTTTTTTAGGAATCAGGATTTTGGGATTCTTAATCCCTAGAACAGCACATATTTTTGCATTTACCCCCTCTGGAGCATTATCTAGAGCTGTATGCATGCTGTATATAGCAATATCGTTTTTGATTGCCTTAATAATAGTGCGTTCAACATAGGTCTTTCCAGTAATTTTTTTAAGTCCGTTAAAAATAATAGGATGAAAGCTCACGACTAAATTGCATTTGTGGGCGATGGCTTCGTCTATTACATTCTCTAATGTATCTAAGGTAACGAGTACCCCGGTAACTTCGACGTTATTACTGCCAACTAAAAGGCCCACATTATCAAAATCTTCAGCTTGCGGCAAAGGTGCCAATTCTTCTAGAATAGTAGTTATTTCTTTTACGGTCATGGTATATGGGTGAGAATTCCAAAGATAAAATGAACTTGTTTAAAGTATCAGCATTTAAGCGAAAATTAATTATTTTTAACTCGGGTGAAGACTTTTTTAAGATACCTAGTCTCGAAACGTCGGGACAAATAGTGATAAAAAGGCAAAACCGAGTAGAAAAGGATAATTTTTTAGCGAATGGAAATACTTTAAACCAGTTCAGTATATTCGTTGTCGTGATGTTGCTTAGAAAAATACTGTTTCCTTTCTCTTTGTTGTATGCTTTGGCTATACGAATACGTAACTACCTATACGACTCTGGTATAAAAAAGGCTAAGGTTTTTGAGACCAAAATTGTTTGCATCGGTAATCTTAGTGTTGGTGGTACCGGAAAGACGCCAATGGCGGAATACCTTATTAAATCTTTCAAAGATGACTTTAGGGTTGCATTGTTGAGCCGCGGGTACAAACGAAAGTCTAATGGTTTTATTCTTGCCGATGCGCAAAGTACAGTCGAAAGTTTAGGAGACGAGCCATTTCAAATTCACTTAAAATTCCCTGAAATTACCGTTGCCGTTGACGCAGACCGACGTAACGGAATAGCATTGCTTGAGAAATTGGTCAACCCCGATATTATATTGCTTGATGATGCCTTTCAGCACAGAAAGGTGAAGGCAGGGTTCAATATTCTGCTAACAGCCCACGGTAAATTATATTGTGATGATTGGTACCTTCCGACAGGAAACCTACGTGATAGCAAAAGAGAAGCGAATCGCGCAGACCTTATTGTGGTTACCAAGTGCCCATCTACCATTTCCGAAGCTGAACGAAAAAGTATAGTTGACAAGCTGAAGCCAAACGTAAATCAGCAGGTTTTGTTCAGTACTTTAAAATATAATGACCGTTTATACGGAATAAACGGATCGGTAACCTTGACCGATTTGAAAGAAAAAAAAGTAACGTTGGTTACAGGTATTGCCGATGCTACGCCCCTTGTAGAACATTTAGGGTTAGAAGGACTTTCTTTTGAGCATTTGGAATACTCGGATCATCATTTTTTTTCAGAAAAAGAATTGAAAGACCTTAACAATCGAGAGCTGGTACTGACCACCGAAAAAGATTATGTGCGATTAAAGAACGCTTTGCATAGTCTACACTATATAACAATCCAGCAAGAGTTTATAGGAAATGATGCAAATAGGCTTTCAGAGGCACTACGCGGTCTTATGACGCAGGATTCCTAACCTGTTTTTTGTCGAAAATATTCTCCCCTATTTTTTGGTAAAAAACCTCTGGTTTAAACGGCTTGGTAACCACATCGTCACAACCGGCCGCATAGAACACTTCTAAACTATCGTCTAAAGAAATAGCGGTTAGTGCTATAATAGGTGTGCTTTTGTCGAATTTTCGAATTTCTATGGTAGCCTGATCACCGCTAATACCAGGCATGTGAATATCCATTAATATGGCATCGTAAGAATTTTTCTTGGCAAGCTCAATAGCCTCGTTGCCATTGTTGGCGATATCGCTGCTAATGTTTTTCTTGGAGAGCATCTTTTTGGTGATGACCTGATTAATCTTGTTATCCTCTACAATAAGAATATTCAAGCCTTCGAATACGTAATCTTTGCTAGTAATTTCAAATGGTATATCGTCAACAAGGCCATCTTTACTCTTCAACGTTAACTCGAAAAAGAAAGAACTACCCCTGCCCAATTCGCTCTCAAGTTGAATTTCACTTTCGAATAGGCCCAATAGGCTTTTAACGATGGTAAGGCCAAGTCCGGTACCACCATATTCCCTATTTATTTGAATAGAACCCTGTTCAAAGCCTTCAAAAATATTATCTTGTTGATCTTTAGAGATGCCGATTCCGGTATCCTCTACCTCAAAATACAAGGTTACATCATCATCTAAAGACTTCATCAATTTGGCGATAACCTTTACCTCACCATCTTTGGTAAATTTAAGGGCATTACCAAGTAAGTTCATGAATATCTGAGATAACTTAAGAGGATCACTCATTAAATTAGATGGTATCGACTCATCATAGATCAAGCTGATTTTGGTATTGTTCTCTTTCGCACTTTGTTGTAGCGAATCAATAACTTCTTGAAGTGTTTTCTTAAGATTGAATTCGATATTCAATGGCTCTAGTTTATCCGCATCAATTTTGTTGATTTGTAGAATATCATTGATAAAGTTCAATAGGTAATCTCCAGAAAATTTTAAGGATTTCAAATGCTCCTCTTGATTCTTGGTCGGATTCTCTTCTAGTAATAAATGCGTCAAACCTGTTACCGCATATAGCGGAGTTCTAAGCTCATGGCTAACTGTAGAAAGAAAATTCGTTTTAGCTTCCATGGCTTGCACAGCGGCATCACGTGCCGATTGTAATTCACTATTTTTAATCTGTAAAAGATCGTTGGTTTTTAATTTTATCTGATTGTTTCGGTACAATGAGATTGCCAAAAGTGATATAATGGTTAAAAAGGCCGAAGTCAAAATCGCAGTAAGTTCAGATCTGTTTGCAGACTGGCTCAACTCTTCGTTTTTAGCTTCTAAATTCGCGATTTCCTTGTTTTGGGTATCAAAGACCAATTTGTCGGCCACTTTGGCTTCTGTTTTTAACTTTGCAAGCGTAAACACCGAATCTTTGATGGTAAGCAGGTTTTGTTTGCTTTTTAAGGCTAAATCAAACTGTTCGCTCTTTTCGTATAATTTTGAAAGTAACTCATTGATTTTTACTACCTCGTTAAAGAAATTATTTTGTTTGGCAATGGCCAATCCCTTTTCACCATTTGCGATACTCTCTTCTAAATCATCGGTAGCAAGGTTTAACTCTGCCAAACCTATATATGCATTTGTGGTTAAGTATTCTTGTTCGTAGGGGTCGGTATTAATGACCAAAGAGTTGAAATTTTTTGATGCTATTTCAAATTTCTCGAGACGCAAATAGATATTCCCCTCGATTAATAGAATGTTGTTGATAAGATTTCTATCGTTGCTCAATTCTCTTGTTTCTACAAGTTCTTCAATTGCTTGAAAATTGTTTCCATCTTTGAATTTTCCGATGGCCGCAATGAATTTATGATTTGCGTCGCCGTAGGGATATTCGAGATCTGCAAGTTTTCCTTTCGCGCGATCCCAGTAAAAATCGGCATCATTGCGTCTGCCAATTTTAATGTAAATCATGGCAAACTTGTGGTAGCTATCTATCAGAGCCTTAAAATCTTCATTTTTCTCCGCTACTACAGCAGCTTTTTCAATCGCTTTTAGCGCCCTGTCGGCTTGACTTTGATTATTTAGGCTTCGCGCTTCGTTAAAGTATTCAATGGTGCTTTTTGATGGGATGGAATCCTGGCTTAAAACAACAGGTGCCCCTCCGAATATTACCAATATGAGGCAAAAACGGATGAGTAATTTATGTGCTATTGAAGTTTTCAAACGTAGTTTTTAGCTATCAACAAATCTATTAGGTCAATAATTCGGCTACTGTATCCTGATTCGTTGTCGTACCAGCCTATTATCTTTACCATTTTCCCGATAACCGAGGTCATCTGTGAATCAAACGTACAAGAATAGCAACTATTGTTTATGTCAACAGAAACAATTGGGTCATCGGTATATAAAAGTATGTTTTTAAGCTCTTTATTAGAACTTTTCCTGAAAGTTTCATTGATTTCCGCAATTGAAGTGGGCCTTTTTACATTGAAGGTAATATCGGTCAACGACCCGTTAGGCACGGGAACACGAATTCCGCAGCCACCTATAACTTCAGAAAGATGTGGAAATATCTTGGTCAGCGCTTTTGCCGCCCCTGTTGTGGTAGGCACTATTGATTGGCTCGCAGCCCGTGCGCGACGTAAATCGTGATGTGGTTGGTCGTGCAAACTTTGATCTGTAGTATAGGAGTGTATGGTAGTAATGTAGGCTTGCTCAATGCCGCAGAGTTCGTCGATAATTTTGATCATCGGCGCTGCGTTGTTCGTGGTGCAAGAGGCGTTTGAAAGAATGTCATCCTCTTTGCTTACAAGGGCTTCGTTTATACCAAAAACAATCATTTTAATAGCATCATCGGTAGGTGGGACAGATAAAATCACCTTCTTTGCACCGTTATCGATATGGTGTTGAAGACTATCAGAATCCTTAAATTTACCCGTTGATTCAATAACAATGTCAACATGATGAGTGTCCCAATCAATTTTACTCGGGTGATCCTTGTTCTTTAGCACAATCTCTTCACTATTGACGACGATATGATTTTCATCGTGTGAAATATCTCCTTGAAATACGCCATGAATACTATCATATTTAAGTAAGTGAGATAGTGTTCTGGTATCGGAAAGGTCGTTGATGGCAACTATTCTTACCTGCGGATGGTTTTGTAGCAAACGAAATACCCTTCTCCCTATTCGACCGAATCCGTTAATTCCTAGGTTGATTGTTCTCATTGGTGCGGTATAGAAAAATTCTCAAAATGGAATTGCCCTTGGAAAAGCAATCAATGAATATGCTTATGTGCTTTGTACGAAGATCGTACCAATGCACCGCTCTCAACGTGTCGAAAACCCATTTTAAGGCCTATTTCCTCGTATTTTTTGAATTGCTCGGGCAATATAAACTCTTTGACCGGCAAGTGTTTTTTAGATGGCTGTAGGTACTGCCCTATGGTTACCACATCAACATTGGCATTGCGAAGGTCTTGCATTGTTTCGATAACTTCCTCTTCCAATTCGCCCAAACCTAGCATAATACCCGATTTCGTGCGATTAACACCATTTGCGCCTAAATATCTTAATACCTCAAGGCTACGCTCGTATTTGGCCTGAATGCGCACTTCTCTGGTTAATCTTTTTACGGTTTCCATATTGTGGGAAACCACTTCTGGCGATACCTCGATAATACGGTCTAAATGCTTTTCTATGCCTTGAAAGTCTGGAATTAAAGTTTCTAGAGTGGTTGTGGGGTTCATTCTGCGAATTGCCTTCACTGTTTCGGCCCAAATAATCGAACCCATATCTTTTATATCATCCCTATCTACCGATGTAACAACGGCGTGCTTGATGCTCATTATTTTTATAGAACGTGCAACTTTTTCAGGTTCGGCCCAATCAACATCTTCAGGCCTACCTGTTTTTACGCCGCAAAAACCACAGGAGCGAGTGCAAACGTTCCCCAGTATCATAAAGGTCGCTGTGCCTTCTCCCCAGCATTCGCCCATATTAGGGCAGCTACCAGAAGTACAAATGGTATGCAGGTCATATTTTTCAACTAACCCCCGAAGCTGGGTATATTTTTTACCCGTCGGTAGTTTTACCCTAAGCCATTTTGGCTTTCCTTTTGGTGGAAGTACGCTGGTTTCTGCGCTATTACTCATGAAGAACATGTTTAAAATTAAAATACAAATATACGAAGTTATCGCCGTATGGTCCTTAGGAAAAAGGTAGCGCGATTAGCGATTTTTAATAATTTCAGCCAACAGTTTTTTAGCCCGCAGTAGCTTCACTTTTACGCTGTTCATTGGTTCGTCTAATTCGGAAGCGATATCCGCATAACTCATTTCATTGAAAAACCTAAGGTTGATTACAGCCTGATAATGGGGTTTTAATTTTTTAATATCACTTAACAAATCTGCAAGATTTTGTTCATTTATGAGCATGTCTTCAATGGTTGGTGCATCATCGAGAACTTTTTTCACTGCTTCATTAGTGCCTTGCGATTTTAGGATGTCTCGCTTTCGCTTTCGAATGAGGTCGATATGAATGTTTTTTGAAATGGTTAGCAGCCAAGTTTTAAATTCATAGGTGCTATTGTAGGTTTTTATTTTGTCAAATGCCTTTGAGAAGGTTTGGATAGTGATGTCTTCGGCGTCGTTTTCGTTTTCAGTACGTTTTAATTGAAAGCCGTATACCGCATTCCAGCAAGTGTCTAGCAAGTTGCTGAACGCTATTTGATTGCCTTCTTTGGCTTTAGAAATGATGCTGTCTAGCTTGTCTTTGGGTATGTCCAAACAAAATAATTTGTTTAAATCTATGTGTTAGATTTGTATTTGATTAAAGAGTGGAAGCGTCTTTTTGGCAATCTTGTTCACTAGGTAATTTGCCGCACATACCACAAGCTTGGCCCTCTTGGTTCAAAAACGGACTTTGACTAGCGCAAGTTCCTGCAAATTCTCCGTCTTTTTTAGACCAAATTTTTATAGCAATTCCGGCGAAAGCCAATGCTAAAAGCCCTATGGTGAGAAAGAAGAGTTTCATATCAATGATTTTATACAAATTTACAAAATAAAAACCCCGGCACTAGGCCAGGGTTTCAATTTATATTTTGAGGTGATTTAAACTTTCTCCATTCGCTAAAAAAATTACCTTTTTAGCCCATTTTTTGTCTTTTTTTTCTTCCGTAGCGATGCTATACAAGTCAAAAAAGCCTTCAAATGACCAAAAAATATCTAATTTTCGCCAGAACGCAGAACGTTTAAATCACCTCTTTAGTAGCGTTTAGTAGTTGATGTTCGCAACTATATTTTCTACAGTAGGCGTTTGGTTGCCTCCCTTAGGTTCGATAGTTATGTAACTAACAGCTTCCTCGGCATACGGTAAGGCCAACAGTTTTTCCTTATCAGACGCTTCTTGAATTACACCTAGATTAACCATTTTACCGTTAACTTCGGCCCACATCTGAAAACATTGATTTTCGGGTAGATTAGGAAGTTTGCTTACATTGATATACGAAAGTTTCTTGACTGGGTTGATGTAGGCTATTGCCTTCAACTCCTTTGCTTTCTTATTTCCGTTGACATTATACTTCTTTGTCTTGGGGTTGTTTAAGACAATAAACTGATTTCTAACATCTTCCAAGCGTTCGTTCATGTCTTGCTCTAACAGCTGAATCTTGTTGTTCACCATCTGATTCTCCTCTTGTAAACTTTGATTTTGATCGTAGAAGAAGTAAGATGCTCCAGCGAACAATAACGTTGCGATACTGGCAGCAACGGCATATCTAAAAAAACGTTTTCTGCCAACATGCTCAGATTTAATACGCGCAATGATTTTTTGTTTTAAAGCTTCTGGAGTAATGATAGCATGTAATTTGGCATATGCCTCGAGGTTTACTTGTAGTTCGTCATACGTTTCACGAACTTCTGGGTACATGGCTATATAGCGCTCTACCTGAAGACTTTCTTGGGTATTCGTGGTCCCCAAAAGGTACTTCTCAAGTAGGTCGGAATCAAGAAAAATTTTAATTTTATTTTTCATCACAAGTTTATTTGTTCAGAGTGGGGCGTAATCGTTTGTAATCTTCGGACGATTACCTCTGTATTGCATCTATATTAGATTGATTAGCAGTAACAATAGCGTTGGCGCACCATAAATTTTCTTTAGCTCGCGTAATCCGATTTTGAGTCTAGATTTAATCGTTCCCAATGGAATGTCCAACTCATCGCTGGCTTCCTGTTGGGTCATACCCTGAAAAAATAGGGCTTCAAGTACTATTTGGTACTTATCTTCAATTTTGTCCAAATTCTCACGAACATCTATGAGCTCGGGCTTAATGCTATTGACACCAAGATTATATACGTCTGAAACATCGATTTGGATTTCTTTATCCGATTTTGTGTTCCTGCTGCGTAATTTGTCTATTGCCGTGTTGCGGGTAATCCGAAACAACCAGGTAAACAGTTTTGCTTTTGCTGGATCGTACGAATCTGACTTTTTCCATATTTTCACAAAACTCTCCTGCAATACATCTTGCGCCAATTCTTCATTGCGCACCACTTTATTGGCGACCCCGTAAAGGGTATCGCCGTAGTGTTCGTACAAAAGGGAAATCGCTTTCTCGTTCCGCTCTTGAAGCAATTCTACGATATGCTTTTCAAGAAGTTTGCTCATATAGTGCCTACGATACGAAACTTTTTCATGCTTGGGGCATCCAACATCGCTAGTTGTATCGTATATAGTGAAACGCTAATTTATAAAATTGATTGTAAAGCAGCGTATTCTCAAAAATTTTATTACTTAAATGTGCGACTGGTAATCGAACATTTAATTTTTGGTTAGTTTGGTTTGGTATAACCCCTAGATGATTCTTCATTTAGGGGTTATTTATTTTTATGACAGTAGTTGCTTTGATAGTGCGCTATTATCCAATAATATTGACCTCTGGGCTAATATTAATTTCAAACTTCTCCTTAACAGATGCAATTATACGATAAGCAAGGTCAAGTATTTCTTTTCCTGTGGCATCGCCATAATTCACTAATACCAATGCCTGATTTTTATGCACCCCGGCGTCTCCAAAGCGTTTGCCTTTGTAGCCACATTGCTCGATAAGCCAACCCGCAGGCACTTTATAGGACTCATCGGAAATTTTATAAAAAGGTGCTTCGGGATAATTTGATGAGAATTGTTCGAATTCTGATTTTGTAATTACTGGATTCTTAAAAAAACTCCCACTATTCCCCAATAATTTTGGGTCCGGAAGTTTGCGTTTTCGAATGGTGACCACCGCATCGGAAATATCCTTTATAGTAGGGTTTAGGACACTATTTTTTTCTAACTCAGCCTCGATGGCACCGTAAGAGGTATTACGCAGGTGATTTTGTTTGGTCAATCTAAAGTTTACCGAAACGATAATGTACTTTCCGTTGCCCTCGTTCTTAAAAAAAGAATCTCTATAACCGAATTGGCAAGCTTCTTTGTCAAAATTTTTAAGCGTTAAAGAAGAAATATTTAGTGCCTCACAGCTTACAAAAGTGTCTTTTAACTCAACACCGTATGCTCCTATGTTTTGAATAGGTGCTGTTCCGGTATTTCCTGGTATGAGGGACATGTTTTCGAGTCCGCCGTAGTTTTGCTCCAAGGTCCATAGAACCATTTGATGCCAGTTTTCCCCTGCCATAACTTTGATTTCAACAAGGTCGTCGTCCTCGGAGATTACTTTTATTCCTTTTAAATTAATGTACAAGACTAATGCATCTAGGTCTTTGGTCAACAACATATTACTCCCTCCGCTTAAAATGAACTTTTCAGGATATTCGCTTAAGGAAAGCACCGCCTTTAAATCGGAAATCGAAGTGATTTCACAAAAGTGCTTTGCCTTGGCATCAATACCAAAGGTGTTGTAGTTTTTAAGGGATTTGTCGTGCAGTATCTCCATATTTTTTCTGAATGACTTACCTTCCTGCCTTAGCTGCGTATCGGAAGAATTTTTTGATAGTTTCGATTGTGTGTAAAATGCTAAATCACAGGTGGAAAAAAGTCTTAAGTCTTACGTCTTTTAGCGTAGCGGTCTTATGTCTTTTTTTACCCAATATAACTTTTAAGGGCTTCTTTTAGTATGTTAACCGCTCGTTTTATAAGTTCTTTTTCAAGTACGTAGGCAATTCGTATCT
>Ga0114957_1002938_pt1 | contig 15771 bp, 10 predicted proteins | sample BantaG_FD_87175 | JGI IMG/M metagenome (GOLD analysis project Ga0114957, IMG submission 87175) | Marine algal microbial communities from Bantry Bay, Ireland - BantryBay_4 metaG | ecosystem: Host-associated > Algae > Red algae > Unclassified | place: Bantry Bay, Ireland | collected 2014-11-21 | reverse complement strand
CCGGTCCCGGTCCCCGACATCGCAGCCGTCGCCGGACGCTTCCCGCTTCTCCGGGCTCGGTACGAATTGCATCAGGATGCCCGAGCGTTGCAGCATCGGCACACAGCCGATTGCCACCACGACCGTTGCCGCCACCACAAGCGCGTAGGCCACAAGCAGGTTCTCCAGCGGCAACCGCGCAAGCGGGCTGGCGACGCCGACGAACGCGGCCAGCAACCAGTGCAGCGTACTCAGGGCGCCGGACACCGCCAGCAGGCTCGCCGCGCCGATACCGGCAGCACGGTCCGACAGCAGGATGGGAAAGCTCAGCCGATGCAGCAATGCACCGTTGAGCGTGAGCACGCTCACCGCGAGCAGCTTGAGCAACAGCTTGGAACTCATCGCCAGCTTCGCCGGCTCGAACCCGGTATCGAGCCACACGATGGCCAGGCCGGTGGCCCACAGCGCAGCGAGCAGCAAACCGATGTCGCGCACCGTCTCGTGCATCTGCTCCAGGCTGAGTCGCCCGGTGACGAGGCCCACGTCGGCCGCCAGTACCCGGGCGATGGCCAGCATGCTGGCCAGCAGGTGAGCGTAGAGGACCGCCAGGCGCGTCGATTCGCCAAGGGTAATCACGTCGAACATGCGGTGTCGCTCTCCGGAATCCGTTGCCGAAAACGCGTGCGCGGGTGCCTTCACAGCAGCGAACACGACGGTTTTCCCAACCAAATGCATCAATACGAAATTGGCTCGCGACGGGCCTTCCGGAATGCCCGGCAAGGCCCGCGTCCCCGTCGATCCGTGGGTTGGACGACGATTTCCCCCGTCGCCCGCACCGATCGACGACATGCGGGACGCCGCGCACGGCAAGGATCGGTACGATGCCGTGCGCGGGCGGCCGGTCGAGCTTGGCAGGATAGACCTTTACGGATGAGCCAACATAACCGACTTGATCTTTACCCGGACCCGCCGTGGCGACTCCTGCGCGGCATCCTGTTCGAGACGGATCCGGAGCGGGCCCACGATCTGGCACTCGGCGCGCTGGAGTGACCGGGTACGGCCGGCTGGCCGGGGCGGCGGCCCCGCCGATCAACTGCATGGGCCTGACGTTCGCCAACCGGGTCGGACCTGGTGCGTCAGGCCGAACGGCGCCACAGTCCGGCGGTGCTCGGCGTCGACCCGGGCAATGACCTCGCCACTCCAGACGAGCGTTCAGGGGTATTTGAACGATAAAGGACTTCTGTCCCTGACCGCGAGGTGCTGTAGTGGGGGCGTATCGCGGCATCGAGCACGCATTGGAGCGGCAGGGGGCACGCCATGTGGGCCAGGAAGGCGATGCGCAGGGGGTGAGAAGGAGCGCCAAGCTCAGGCGAATCGCGCCGAAGGGCACCGCGCCTCGCTCAGCTCCTGGAAGCCGGGCACGGGTCAGGCCGAGGCCGCGGCGCTTGCTCGCCGTGCGGACGGCCTCCTCGAGCGAGACAAGCCGGTTCGACTACACCGCGTGTGGCAGCGTCGTGCGGAGGCCAGAAGGCTCGCCATTGCGGTCGGGAAGCTCGTCGCCCTCGTGCCAAGCGACTCGGGAAATCGAGCAAGCGTCGGATTTCATGAGCGTTCTCATTCGGCGCATCGAAGAACCGCTGCAGCACTTGCTGTAAGCCGCCATTCCGTCGATGAACCGGCCGGTGGAGCACAGGCTTGCGGATGCATCCGATGGCGAGTCGGTCATCGCGAACGACGATCGGGTGATCAGCAGCATGAGATCGGAGAACGGAAATCGCGGCTTGAGTGTAGTGAAGTTAAGGCACAGAATGGCGGGAAGTAAGAGAGGCGCAACGGTGCGTCTCGCGATGCCCCGGCCGGAGCCGAAACGACGATGAATCGACGAACAGCCCTGAAGCACGCCATCGCTGCCACCGCCCTGTCCTTGTGCGCCGCCTCGGGACCGTCTAGCGCCGCCGAGCTGTCCGGGCCGGTCAACTACGTCATACCGTTCGGCCCCGGTGGCGAGTCCGACATCTCGGCGCGTTTCCAGCAGCCGTTCTTCAAGAAGATGTTCGATCAGGACATGGTCATCTCCTACCAGCCCGGCGGCGGCGGCGCGGTGGGCTGGGCCTCGTTGAACGGGCTGGAAGCCGATGGGCAGACGATCATGGGCATCAACCTGCCGCACATCGTCATCCAGCCGGCCCAGAAGGAGGTCGGTTACACGACCGAGGGCATCAACGCCTTCCACTTCTTCCACTACACCCCCGACGCGATCGTGGTGCAGGCGGACAGCCCGTACATGACGCTCGCCGATCTGGTGGCCGATGCCACCGAGAACCCTGGCCAGGTCACGTTGTCCGGCTCGGGCAAGGCGACGGCCAACCACCTGGCACAGATCAAGTTCGACAAGCTGGCCGGCGTCAAGACCACCTACGTGCCGTTCAAGGGCACCGGCGCGGCGGTGACGGCGCTGCTCGGCGGGCAGGTCAAGGGGGCATGGGGTTACACCACGGTGGGTGCGGCGCAGGGCGAGGCGGTACGCATGCTGGCCGTCGCCATGCAGGAGCGCCACCCGCTCTTCCCGGACGTGCCCACGTTCATCGAACTGGGCTACGACATGGTCGGCGGTGCGTATCGCGGCATAGCGCTGCCGGACTCGGCCGCCGACGATGTGGTCACCATGTGGTCGGACATGATCAGCCAGATCAACGCCGACGAAGAGTTTCGCCAGCAGATGCTGGACAACGGCTTCGCGATGCTGGACGTGGACGCGGCCGGCATGGACGCGTTCATGGCCGAGCGCACCGAAGAATACTTGAGCGATGCGCGCGAGGCGGGGCTGATCGAGTGACCGTGATCGACTAGGCGCGGGCGCAGCACGGGCCGTGGAGGCAGGCAGCTTTCTCGCGGCACTGACGCCGCTCAACTTGCTGCTGGCGCTGGCGGGGGTGGCGGCCGGCACGCTGATCGGCTCGATTCCGGGGCTGACCGCCACCATGGCGGTGGCAGTGCTGGTGCCGATCACTTTCACGATGGAGCCGGCCTCCGCGCTGATCCTGCTGGGCGCGATCTACACCGGCGCGATCTACGGTGGCGCCTACGCGGCCATTCTCTTGAACACGCCGGGTACGCCGTCGGCGATTGCCACCACCTTCGACGGGTACCCGATGGCGCAGCGCGGCGACGGCGATCTGGCCGTGGCGCTCGCCTGCTTCGCCTCGGTGACCGGCGGACTGGTCGGGGCGCTGGCACTGCTGTTCCTGGCGCCGCCGCTGTCGCGCGTGGCGCTGGCGTTCGGACCGGTCGAGTACTTCTGGCTGGCGATCTTCGGCCTGTCGTTGATCGCCGCCCTATCGAGCGGTGCCCTGTGGAAGGGCCTGGCGGGTGGCGCGTTCGGGCTGATCCTGTCGAGCGTCGGCGTGGCCGAAGTGTCGGCCGACATTCGCCTGACCTTCGGCAGCCAGACGATGATCGGCGGCTTCGGCGTGGTCGGCGCCCTGATCGGGCTGTACTGCGTACCGGTGTTGATCGACCTGGTGGCAGTGCCCGAGCGGCACCTGAAGATCGCCGACGAGATCGACACCATGCCGATCGGTCGCGCCGCCCGACTGGTACTGGGCTCGAAGGTCAACGTGTTGCGCTCGTCGGTGATCGGCACGCTGGTCGGCATCCTGCCCGGCGCAGGCGGATCGGTCGCCGGGCTGGTCGCCTACTCGGAGGCGAAACGCAACGCCGGTCCCGAGCAGCGCTTCGGCCAGGGAGAGCCGGACGGCATCATCGCCACCGAATCGGCGAACAATGCAACGGTGGGCGGCGGCTTCATCCCCACCCTGGTGCTCGGCATTCCGGGCACGCCTCCCGATGCGGTGATCCTGGGCGCCTTGCTGGTGCAGGGCGTGCGCACCGGGCCTGCCTTGTTCGAATCCGGCGGTGGCTCGATCGCCTACACCTTCATCTACGGACTGCTGATCGCCACGGTGCTGATGCTGCCGGTGGGGCTGCTGATCGGGCGATACGCCTACCGCAGTATCGTGACCATTCCCAAGGCGATGCTGGTGCCCGGCGTCGCCTTCATGACCGTGATCGGCACCTTCGCCATCCACAATAGCGTTTCGGACGTCACGCTGATGATCCTGCTCGGCGTGTTCGGCTGGGTGGTCGGCCGGTTCGGCTTTTCCGCATCCCCCATCGTGCTGGGGCTGATCCTGGGCCCGATCGCCGAACAGGGTTTCGTGCAAGGCTGGATCATCGGCTCGGCCATGGAGGACCTGCCCGGCATGTTCTTCGGTCGACCGCTGTCGCTGGCGATCATCGCCTTCACACTGATGTCGTTGTGCTGGCCGATGGTGGCTGCCAGACGGCAGGCCAGGGCGACACCATGAGTGATGCCGCGCGCGCCGGATCGTCCACCGGCACCTTGCTGGTCTCGCTGTTCTTCATCGTCGCAGGCATCGTCACGCTGTACGACACCACCACCTACACCGACGTCGACTCCAAGGTCTTCCCGCGCGCCGCGGCCATCCTCTTGATCCTGGCCGCCACCATCTCGCTGGTCACCGACCTGGTGCGTGGAGCGCGCGAGAGCGGTTTCGGCAACGGTGACTGGTGGCGCCGGCTGCTGCTGGTCGGCGCCATGCTCGCCTGCTGCCTGGCGATGCCGCTAACCGGCTTCCTGCCGGCCGCGGCGATCGCCTTTCTCGGCGCGCTCGTGGCGGCCATGCACGAGCGCTGGACCGCGCGCCACGTGCTGATCTACGGGGTGAGCGGCGCGGTGCTGATGGGCGGTTTCTACGCTCTGTTCCGGTACGGGCTGAACGTGCCGCTGCCGTAGGCGTTCGTCCCTCCCCCCAAGTCCCGGCAACATCTGGCAAGCAAGCCCGTCGCCGGCGTTCTACTCATGCACCTGATAGCCACCTTCCAGCAAACAGGCCCTGCGCAGCGGATCCCTCCGCAACAGTCGAGGACATGATCGACGCCAAACCAACCCGGCAGCGAGCCTGGTCCCTGTGCTGCCAGCGATCGGCGTGCTCGTCTTGGTCGGCGTGGTGGCGCTCCTGACCGTCGTGAACCACTCCCTGCACGACATCTTCACGCTGCCCGACGAGTACCGGGTCGCCAGCGAGGGGTACCAGGACATCGTGTCGGGCACGCGCTTCTGGCAATCGTTCGGACGCAGCCTGCAGTTCTCGGCCATCGTGCTGGGTGTCCATATCCCGCCAGGCACCCTGGTCGCGCTCGCGTTGCCCCGAAGAGGACCGCCGGTGCCGGTTTGCCTGGTGGTTGCGCACTGCCTCGGCTCGTGCCGTGGAACATCATCCCGAGCATGTGTATCGATCCGGACACCGGCCTTTCGGACGTGCGCCGGCCGCCGTCGGTGTGGGTCCGGACTGGACGCGTTCTGGAACTGAAGGCAGAAGACGACAGCGAAGTGATTCTGGACGCCGACACGGGAATTGACGCGGCCGTCAGTATTCACCTGAGTAGCGAGGCCGGGATCGAACAGTTCATCCAGCCGTGGTCACTTCGGCAGGGTGTGTCGCGTCGCCCACCTCGATCCATAGCTGAACAAAATTCACGCACGATGCGAAGTGAACCCGATGCGAATGATCATGGCGATTCCGCACGATCGTCGACTGCCGCAGGGTGTCGGCCTCGGCGTTCTCCTGCGCAACGATCGAATGAACGAGCGACATGGGGCTTGAACGAGACGACGGGAGCGGTTGTCGTGCGGCCGTCCTTGCCGCTGTTGGCATGTGGACAGTGTCCTTGCCAGATGTCGCAAGGGAAGTGCGATTGATCATCCGGTTCTGTGTCGTGCCAGGGGAAAAACACGTCGCCGAGCACACGCCACGCGCCGCGTGTTCCCGGAAGCATCGACCCGAAGTGACAGGTTCCAACGACCACACGCCGGCGCGAGCGGTCGAGTGTGTTTCCCGGAATCGGAGGCCGATCGATACCGTGCATCGTGCGACGAGTGCTGCGACAGCTGCTGCTACACCTGTCGCATGGGAGCGATTTCTGCGACACCTCGAGGTTGTTCAAGTATCTGAAATATATTGATATTTATGATCTCGACCGCTTGGCATGAGACTTGATGACCCGTGTTCACTCCCGTCTTGCCGCGTCGGCACGCCACGTCCGGTTGATTTGCCGAGCGGTGATGCAGACGAGGTGAACCGCAAGTTTTCGGGTCGATCGTGCCGACGCCAACGTACGTGTTGACGCCGACCTTGATACCCGGATGACCAGTGAACACAGCAGAACACGCCAGAACTCACCACGCCAGACAACCGGAGAAGCACTCACCATGCTGGACAAGACAAGCCAGGCGATTCTCGAAGAGACAATGGAGCGTCTCGGCGCGGCCCTCGCGCGCAGCGACATAGACGCTGTTCTCGAACTCTTTCAGGATGATTGCTACTGGCGCGATCTCGTCACATTCACCTGGAACCTGCGCACCATGGAGGGCAAGGATCAGGTGCGCGACATGCTCGACTCGCAACTCGGAAAGGTCACCCCCGAGAACTTCCGCCCGGTCGAGGGAGAAGTTGCCAGTGGCGACGAAGCATTGGTCGAAGGCTGGATCGAGTTCGAGACCTCCGTGGCGAGAGGCTTCGGGCACGTGCGCATCAAGGACGGACTGATCTGGACCTTGCTGACGACGATGAAAGAGCTGAAAGGTCATGAAGAGAGCAAGGGTCACAAGCGAGCGATGGGTGCCGTGCACGGCGCCGACGGCAACAACCGCATGAACTGGAGCGAGAAGCTCGCGCACGAGCGTGATGTCATGGGTTACACCGAGCAGCCGTATTGCGTGGTTGTCGGCGGCGGGCAGGGCGGAATCGCTCTCGGTGCACGGCTTCGACATCTCGATGTTCCAACGATCATCATCGAGAAGAATGAACGTGCCGGTGATAGCTGGAGGAACCGATACAAGTCTCTCTGCCTGCACGATCCGGTGTGGTACGACCACCTGCCGTACATGCCGTTCCCGGACACCTGGCCGGTGTTTGCCCCGAAGGACAAGATCGGTGACTGGCTCGAGATGTACACCCGCATCATGGAGCTGAACTACTGGACATCGAGCGAGGCGACGAACGCGCGCTACGACGAAGAACAAGAGGAGTGGGTCGTCACTGTCGATCGTGATGGCGAGACCGTGACATTGCGACCGAAGCAACTGGTCATGGCTACCGGCATGTCGGGCAAGGCGAACGTGCCGGTGATTCCCGGCCAAGACGTGTTCAAGGGTGAACAGCATCACTCCTCGAAACACCCTGGCCCCGACAACTACGTCGGCAAGAAGGTGGTGGTGATCGGCTCGAACAACTCGTCGCACGACATCTCCGGTGCGCTTGCCGAAGCGGGTGTGGATGTCACCATGCTGCAGCGATCCTCGACGCACATCGTTCGCTCGGATTCACTGATGGAGATCGGGCTCGGTCCGCTATATTCCGAAGAGGCAGCGGCGAACGGCATGACCACCAACAAGGCCGACATGATCTTCGCGTCGCTGCCCTACAAGATCATGCATGAGTTCCAGATTCCGCTGTACGAGCAGATGCGGGAGCGTGATGCTGATTTCTATGCGGATCTGGAAAAATCCGGATTCATGATGGACTGGGGTGACGACGGGTCCGGACTGTTCATGAAGTACCTGCGGCGTGGTTCGGGTTATTACATCGACGTGGGCGCCTGCCAACAGATCATCGACGGCGATATCAAGCTCGTGAGCGGCGTCGGTATCAAGACGCTGGATGAGAGCGGCATCGTCATGGAGGATGGCAGTCGCCTCGACGCTGATCTGATTGTCTACGCCACCGGCTACGGCTCGATGAACGGTTGGGTGGAAGATTTGATCGACAAGAAGACGGCCGACAAGGTAGGGAAGGTGTGGGGACTCGGATCAGATACCACCAAGGACCCTGGTCCGTGGGAAGGCGAACAGCGCAACATGTGGAAGCCGACCCAGCAAGAGGCGTTGTGGTTCCACGGAGGCAATCTGCACCAGAGTCGCCACTACTCGCAGTTTCTTTCCCTGCAATTGAAGGCGCGCATGGAAGGGATCAGCACACCGGTCTACGGATTGCAGGAGTCGCATCACACGGGGTGAGAACGGCTCGTCTGTTCGTGTCTCGCAAGGCAGTGCTGGCTCCGTCGCCGCCTTCGTGCCGCGATGGAGCCTATCCTCCCTGAAGCAGGGTCTTGCTCGGGCACCGGTGATCGGCACCGTCGGTGAAGTTGCCAGCTATGCGCCTCTGGCGTAAGGTCATGTGAACAGGCTGCACTGGTACGCGTGTTCATCGTCGGGTTCTCAAGGAAGTGCCGTAGCACTTTTCTGCTCGAGCATCCAGGGTGTAGTCGACAAGGGAAGCCGTGCCTGCGTGGGCGGGGCAGTCGAAACACACCGGAGAGGACGATGAGCGTTACACGAGAGCCCGCCGTGCGGGGGGAATGTCTGTCGGTGCCCCCCGGGCTTTCGCTAGATCAAGCCAGTCACCCGAGAAGGGTGGTTCGCGAGTCATGGAGGCGCTGCGAGACACAGCACGGCCTTGACCCGCGGTCGAATCTGCTCGGGAATCGTTTCAGCATGAACGAGGTGGGGCAGCGCTGGCAGTCGCTGGAGGAGCCCATCGAGCGCGCGCGAGTTCTGGTTGATCGTATTCGGGGAGTTGCGAAGCAGGCGGAGTACTGCATGCTCATCACCGACAAGGACGGCGCAGCAGTCACCGAATACTGCGACTCGCCCATGGCCAGGCAGTTCAAGGATCAGGGCATCGCGGTGGGTACACTCTGGGACGAGTCCTGCGTTGGCACGAATGGCGTCGGCACGGCCCTCGCCACCGAGAACGCGATCACGGTCAACGGTGTGGAGCACTTCCACAAGAGTCTGCACCGTTTCATGTGTTCGGCGGCTCCGCTGATCGATCACCGCGGCGTGCAGTATGGCGCGCTGAACTTCACTACCACGGCGACCGACGATGCCGCGGAGATCCGGCGAGTCGATGCCTATGTGCGGCGCGCCGCGAAAGAGCTTCATACGTACACGTTTCGCACGTTCTTTCGTGAGCATCGGTTGGTTGCCATCACCGATTCATTGTTCAAGGAGGAGCACGAGATGTCGCGCTTGCTTGCGCTTGACGAGGGTGGTCGACTCGTCGGCGTCACGAATGAGCTGCTTGCCTTTCTGGGGGTCGAGCGTCGGCAGGCACTGATCGGACTCCCGCTGGACGAGATCATCGGTCTCGACTCGGAGACCGTGCTCTCGGAAGACGGGCGGTTGCATCGTCTCGAGTGCATCGAACAGGGGAGTGCGTATGCCGTCGGCGTCACGCCTGCCGTCAAGACGGCGCGCCTTGGCGTCGGGCGAGGGCGTTCAGGTGTCGTACCGTCCGTGAGTGAGCTCGAGCTCGAGGCGCTGGCTGGTGGCGACGACCGGCTTGGTCGGACCGTGGCGCTATGTCGTCGCTTGCTGGAGAAACGTGCACAGGGTGCAGATATTCCACTGTTGTTACAGGGTGAGACGGGCACCGGCAAGGATACGTTCGCTCGAGCACTGCACGCGGCGAGTCGCCGGCACGCAAAGTCTTTCGTCGAACTCAATTGCGCCGCGATCCCCGAGACGCTGATCGACAGTGAGCTGTTCGGATACGCGCCGGGCACCTTCACGGGCGGGCTCAAGGGTGGAAAGGCCGGCCGGATCGTCGCCGCGAACGACGGAACGCTGTTTCTCGACGAGATCGGCGACATGCCACTCGAGTCGCAGACACGTCTCCTGCGGGTGCTGGCCGAACGCGAGGTGCATCCGCTCGGCGCGGCGCGCTCGGTACCGGTGGACTTTCGTCTCGTTTGCGCCAGCCATCGCGATCTGATGGATCTGGTGCGCGCGGGGCGGTTTCGGGAAGATCTGTACTACCGCGTGTGCGGCGCGAAACTCACGCTGCCACCGCTGCGCGAACGGCAGGATCTCGACGATCTTGTTGCGGCACTTCACGTCGAGTTCGACCCCGACACAGACGTGCAGCTGTCGACTGACGTCCGAAACGTTTTCAGGCGATATCCCTGGCCTGGGAACATCCGTCAGTTGCGCAACGTCATTCAGTACGTTGTCTTCAGTCGTGGTGCCGGTATCGCGACTCTGGATGATCTGCCGGAGGACCTGTTGACCGAGCGCGCGGGCAAGCCAAGTCCCGCACTGTTGCACATCACGCCCTCCGCGGACGTCGCGTCGATCGATCCGGGAACGGGAGCGATTCCGGTCGTTGGTCGGTCACGGCGTGACGAACTGCTGGAAGCGTTGCGGCAGTCGAGCTGGTGCGTCTCCGACGCAGCGCGACGCATCGGGGTGAGTCGAGCAACCGTCCATCGTCACATGAAGAAGCACGGCCTCGTGCGGCCTGACACGCGGCACGGTATCGTCTGACGCAAGCCGGCAAAGTGTCACAAGGTGCCTCACCCACGTGCGACACCCTGCAACAGTTACACGCGCTTCGTCACGAGTGATAGTTTTTCAAGATATTGATTTGCCTAGCATTTTCTGATTCTCCTTCGATGGCATGCGGGCTGCAGCTTCTCTCCCGGCACGGCCGGTGACTCTACGACACTGCAAGCGGGGCCCGTCAGCGGGGGCGCCTTCGGTGAGACTGTCGCGGGGCCGTGCGACCCACTCACAAGGAGAGTCGCCATGTTTCGTCCCCCCAGTCGCCCGCACTACCAGTCGATCTCGAGACGACGTTTTCTGCAACTCGGTGGTGGTGTCGCGACGGCGCTTGGCAGTGGATCCGTTGCCGTCGGGTTGAGTTCGATGATCGTCTCGACGCGTGTTCAGGCACAGTCGTCCGACGATGCGAAGTGGAAGCAGTACTCGGGCTCGAAGCTGGTCTTCATGAGCGAAAATACGCCGCCGAGCTTCGCCATCCGCGACAACCTGCAGGAGTTCTTCGACCTGACCGGTATAGAGGTCGAGATCCTCACGGATGATTTGCCCGTCGTGCAGCAGAAGATCGGCATCGATCTTCGTGGCGGCAAGGCCGACTACCAGCTCAACTATGTGCAGGACAAGCCGATCGGCGCGCCGTTCGCCGACTTCTACGAAGATCTGACGAAGTACACCCAGGATGACACCCTCCCGCAAGACATCGACGGTTACGAGGAGGGCGCCTGGTTCGACAACTTTCTGGCTGCGTGTGGCGAGTACTACGAACCCGGGCGTATCGTCGCGTTCCCCTATGACTGTGCGGTCGCGTGCACGTTCTATCGACAGGATCTGTTCGAGCAGCTTTCGCCCGACTTCGAGAAGGAGTACGGCTACCGCATGGAGTTCGATGAGAACACCACCTGGAAGCAAGTTCAGGAGTTTGCCGCGTTCTTCACGGCCCTGAGGTCCGGGGGGCAGAAGGATATTCCCTACGGCTACGGTCAGCATCACGGCAACTTCGCCTGGACCTCGCATCTCGATATCCAGCGCATGTTGTTCAGCCACGGGCAATGGACCGAGTTCGATATCGACGACAAGCTGGGTTCGAAGTCGCCTGGTCCGACTCGTTGGGGTGATGAACAGTCCGTGCTGATCATGGAGAAGTTCAAGGAGCAGGCAGACGTCAGCCATCCCGACAATCTGGCCAACGGTACGCTGCAGTTGAATACGGCCTATGCCGCGGGCGACATTGCCATGCAGGTGCAGTATCACGAGTTTGCAGCGTCGGTCGAGGACGAGCAGAACTCGCGCGCCGCTGGCGGCCGTACCGCTTATGCGCCGTGCCCCAAGGGCGAACCGAGCTGGGTGGTCGGTGGCGGTGAAGCGGTCAATGGTTGCAACTGCGGCATCGGTGGGATCGGTATCAACAGCGCAGCCAGTGAAGACCTGCGGCGAGCGGCCTACCTGTTCGCGAGCTGGTCGGTATCGAAGAGCACGCAACTGAAAGTCCTCAAGGAGCTGGGCGGGACCCCGACCCGCCCGTCAGTGGTGGCCGATCCTGAAGTTTCGGCCGCGAGAACGCGTCCGACATCGATGCCCAATGCGCTCACGTTCGACGCCGTCTACGACTACGGCATCAAGGACCCGCACTTCGTGCTCGGACCGAAGATTCCGGAAGCGAACGAATATCACAGCATCGTGTTGACCGAACTGCAGCGATGCGTGTCAGGGCAGACAACCCCGGAAGAAGCGTGCAACGAGTTGAAGACTCAAGTCGACGATCTGCACGATGTCTGAGACCTTGTCACCAGGGCCGGGGGAAAGCTTTCTCTCGGCCCTTGCCGTTGCGCGGGATGGTGGTCTGTCGATCGATCAGGCTGCGGCCGCCAGGAACGCTCCGCCGATCAATCGCTTCTACCTGTGGTTGATGCTGCCGGCAATCACCGTTCTCGCCTTCATCACCATTTATCCGTTCTTCTGGCTCATCTGGATGAGCCTGCACAAGGTCGACATCGGTCTCGCTGACGACACCTGGAACAACTTCAGGAACTGGACGCGACTACCAGGCGACAGCAAGTTCGCGCAGGGATGGTGGTTACTCGCCAAGTACAGCGCGATGTGCATGTTCTTCGAAGTGCTGCTCGGCGTCACCCTCGCGGTCATATTGAACCGCTCGCGCTGGGAGAAGGTTCTGGTCACCATCTTCCTGATGCCGATGATGATGGCTCCGGTCATTGCCGGACTCGTCTGGTATTACCTGTTCAATTCCACATTCGGCTGGTACCACTGGCTGATGCAGAGCGTCGGACTGCTTGGCGATCGCTCGATCCTGGGGGATCCCTCGACGGCGATGATCGGCATCGTCATTGTCGACGTCTGGCAATGGACGCCGCTGATTGCGCTGATCATGCTGGCGGGCCTGAAGCGCGTGCCTCGGGATCAGCTCGAAGCGAACATGGTGGACGGTGCCGGTGACATAAGAAATTTCTTTCAGGTGACGCTACCGAACACCTATCCCTTCCTGCTGATCGCCATCCTGCTCCGGTTCATGGACAACTTCCGGTTCATCGACGCGATCCTGGTACTGACAGGCGGTGGACCGGCGAACTCGACGAAGATCTTGCCGGCCTATCTCTTCGACGTCTCCTTCACCTTCTTCAAGCTCGGGCGAGGTGCGGCGATTGCGCTGACATTGCTTGCAGTGACCATCATTCTCGGCATGATCCTCGTCCGTGTCTTTGAAAGTCCGAAGACCGGGCAGGTCCACGACGGCGGGAGCTGACGAACATGGCAACGCTCGAAGTCGTTCGTTATCGCTCTCGCACCCGCACGCTCGTCGATATCTGCTGTGCGGTATTTCTGGGGCTGTTCCTGGTGTGGACGATCACACCATTCGTGATCATGCTTGTCTCATCGTTCAAGGATCTTCTCGAGGCGTTCGCGCTACCCGCGATCGGTGAGTTCAGCGGTATCGGCGTGTTCTTCGACTTCACGCCGACAGTCAAGCACTACACGGAGCTGTTCACCGAAAGAAACTTCTCGGAATACTTCATCAACAGCGTGCTCGTCTCGTGCGGATCCGCAATCGTGTCGGTCACGCTCGGGGCAATGGCGGCGTACGCGTTGTCGCGCTCCGACTTCCGCGCCAAGGATCACGTCTTCTTCTGGATCATCTCCACGCGCATGGCGCCGGTCGTGGCAGTCATGGTGCCGCTCTACGCTATCTTCAGGAACCTCGAGCTCGTGGGCACCATTCCGGGCTTGATCCTCGCCTACACGACATTCAACCTGCCATTTGCAATCTGGATCCTGAAAGGCTTCTTTGACAACGTGCCCTACGCGATCGAAGAGGCCGCCATGGTGGACGGGCGTAGCCGCCTTGGTGCCTTCATGGAGATTCTCCCGCTTGCTGCACCGGGCATCGGGGCATTCGTGGTGCTCTGCATCCTCTTCTCCTGGAATGACTTTCTGTTCGCCTCGATCATCGGTTCGGGCGGCGCGAAGACCTTGCCGGTGGCGACGCGTGAGCTGGTGACGCCGACGAGTATCCAGTGGGGCAAGATCATGGCGGCCGGGGTGATCACGAGTCTGCCGATGACCTTGCTCGGTCTGCTGATCCGCAAGTATCTCGTCACGGGGCTGACGATGGGGGCGGTCAAGGAATGAGCAGCTCGAGTCGGGCGGAGACATCGCAGCGTCTCCCGCCAGTCCGTCAGCGCGTGTTGCCTCCTCGCGCGACGCCTCACCCGTTCTTTCAACCTTCCGGAAACACCGTGCATCATGGCGTCGATAAGCCTTCAGAACGTCTGGAAATACTACGGAGACACGCCTGCTGTTCGCGACCTGAATATAGCCTGTGCAGACGGAGAGTTCCTCTGCATACTCGGGCCTTCCGGTTGTGGCAAAAGCTCCACGATGCGCATGCTGGCGGGGCTCGAGCCACCTCCTTACACACATCTCGCCGGGCTGATCTGACTTGACGTTCGCCGATCCTGTGCTACGTCCTGTTGCCAAGTATCCGGCAGTGATGGCACGTGGAACGACTCGGCGACGAACTGGCCTCGATCGATCTCGGCGACAAGCGCCTGAACAAGCGTGCCGTGCTGCTCGCCGAGCGCATGGCCGCCGCGCCGACCAAGAGTATTCCGTTCGCCTGCCACGGGTGGGCCGAGACCCAGGCCGCCTATCGCTTTCTCCACACCGAAGGCATCGACGCCTGGTCGATCCTCGATCCGCACATCCTCTGCACTGAGCAGCGCATGCGCGCCTGTCCTGTCGTGCTCTGCCTGCAGGACACCACCTCGCTCGACTACAACGGGCAGCAGATCGAGGGGCTGGGCCCGATCCAGTACGAGCCCGAGCGCGGGATGTTCCTCCACCCCACCTACACCGTCACCCCCGAGCGCGAGCCGCTGGGGCTGCTCGACTGCTGGACCTGGTCGCGGGGGGAGAAGGGGCCCGACGGCAAGCGCCCGCCCGACATCCTCGAGAGCGATCGGTGGGTGGAGGGCTACGAGCGCGTCGCCGAGGCCGCCGCGTCGATGCCCGACACCCGGCTCGTCTACGTCGCCGACCGCGAGGCGGACATGCTGCCGCTGATCAAGAGGGCGCGCGAACTGGGTCATCCGGCGGACTTCCTGGTCCGCTCGCGCCACGACCGCACGTTGCCGGACAAGGGCAAGCTGTGGGCCACGGTGCTCGGGACGCCCGCGCTCGGGGAGCTCTCCTTCGTGCTCGAGCGACGTCGCGGCCAGAAGCGGCGCGCGGTGCGCCAACGCCTGCACGTCTCCCGAGTGGCCGTCCCCGACGGGCGATCGCAGACGAAGACGGTGGAGGTGACGTGTCTGGTGGCCCAGGAGATAGACGCGCCGCCGGGCGTCAAGCCCGTCGAGTGGCGACTGCTGAGCAACCGCTCGATCGAGAGCTTCGAGGAGGCGGCGCAGTTGATCGATTGGTATCGGGCGCGTTGGGAAGTGGAGATGTACTTCGACGTATTGAAGAACGGCTGCAAGGTCGAGTCGTTGCAGCTGAAGACGATGCCGCGACTGGAGCTGGCGCTCGCGCTGTACATGATCGTGGCCTGGCGGATCAATCGCCTGATGCGGCTCGGCCGGGCGTGTCCGGAGTTGCCGGCGGAGCTGCTGTTCGAGACCGAGGAGTGGCAGGCGGCGTATCTGCTGCACGACAGGGCGGTCCCGAAGACGCCGCCACCGCTGCAGGAGGTGGTGCGCCTGGTGGCGTCGCTGAGCGGCTTTCTCGGGCGCAAGGGCGACGGTGAACCGGGAGCGAAGACGATCTGGGAGGGCATGGAGCAGATCGCCGTTTGCGTGCGCGGCATGAAGTTCGCCGCCGCCCGACGCGACTCGGGCTGACTTGTGTGTAAAGAGGTG
>Ga0114957_1002937_pt1 | contig 15771 bp, 10 predicted proteins | sample BantaG_FD_87175 | JGI IMG/M metagenome (GOLD analysis project Ga0114957, IMG submission 87175) | Marine algal microbial communities from Bantry Bay, Ireland - BantryBay_4 metaG | ecosystem: Host-associated > Algae > Red algae > Unclassified | place: Bantry Bay, Ireland | collected 2014-11-21 | reverse complement strand
GAAATAAATTCAATTACTTTATCAACCTCAGGTGTATCTACAAACGCACATTGCAGCCGGATCAGGTCACTACCAAATGAGAGAAGCATATCTCCCTTTCCAATCAAACGATCGGCACCACCTGTATCGATGATGGTTCGCGAATCTACCTTTGCCGTTACACGGTAGGCAAGACGTGCCGGGAAGTTGGCCTTAATGACACCGGTAATAATGTTGACAGAAGGTCGCTGCGTGGCAATGATCAGGTGGATACCAACGGCACGTGACAACTGCGCCAGTCGCCCAATCGGCAATTCAATTTCTTTACCAGCAGTCATAATCAAATCGGCAAACTCATCAATAACCAATACAATGAAGGGCATGAAATTATGGCCGTTATTTGGATTAAGTTTACGAGCAACGAATTTATCGTTGTACTCGCGGATGTTTCTCGCCTTTGCTTTTTTGAGCAAATCATAGCGCGTATCCATTTCAATCAATAGCGAATTCAGTGTATGTACTACTTTGGTGGTGTCGGTGACAATCGGTTCGTCCAACCCTGGCAGGTAGGCTAGGAAGTGATTGACCAGTCTGGCGTAAGGGAAAAGTTCCACTTTCTTAGGGTCAATCAAAACGAACTTAATCTGAGATGGATGCTTTTTGTAAAGCAGCGACATCAGGATGACGTTGACCCCCACGGACTTACCCTGACCAGTAGCACCCGCTACCAGCAGGTGAGGCATTTTGGCGAGGTCAGCCACAAATACCTCGTTGTTAATGGTTTTTCCTAAAGCAATAGGAAGGTCCATTTTTGCTCTTTTGAACTTTTCCGAAAGGAGTACTTCCCTCAGGGAAACAATTTGCTGTGTCTTGTTTGGTACCTCGATACCAATCGTTCCTTTACCCGGAATTGGCGCAATAATACGAATACCGAGTGCTGCCAAACTAAGTGCGATATCATCTTCCAGGTTTTTAATTCTGGAGATACGAACACCAGGAGCAGGTATAATTTCATAAAGGGTAACGGTAGGACCGATGGTTGCTTTAATCTTTACGATTTCAATTTTATAGTTGAGCAAAGTCTCAATAATCTGATCTTTGTTTTGCTCCAACTCTGCGCGGTCAACTTCTACTCGCTGATCTTCGTAGGAGTTAAGCAATGCCAACACCGGATGCTCGTAAGAAGAAAGTTCAAGCGTCGAATCGTAAGGGTCACCATTTGCTAAACTATTTTCTTCTAGTTTCTGAATATCAGGTTTATTTAAAGTAGCGCTGTCTAAGTCATCTTCTGGTGGTGGTGGTTCTGGAACAGATTCTTCTATTTCCAGTTCGGCTTCACCCACTTTTAATGATTGTGGTTTTTGTCTTTCTTTTTTGCCCAGAGGCATAGATAGTTGCCCGTCTTTGGTGGCTTCACTAGTAGGAGCGGTAGGTGCACCCGGAGGTGAAGCTGCTGCACCAGGAGCGCCTGTGCCTGCCGTGCCTTCCGTATCGTCCATTGCAAAAGCAGTATCTGGTTTGGGTACAAACTTTCCGCTTGGCCGCAAAGTAGAAGGAAGTTCTTTGGTTGTATCTCCGGTAGTTCTCTTTCTTGATCTGCCCCTTCCGTTGAAAAATTCAGAGAAGCTGTACTTCATATTTTGGAACATGGCAGATGGAGGAACGTCAAGGTTGGGGTTGAAATTCCAAATGACTGTTGCAAGCATGGTAAAAACAATCAATGCAATCATACCAGCGGTACCTACGAAGTTGACAAGCCATGAGCTAATTGATTCACCGAAGGCACCGCCGACAGGGAATGCAGAACTTCGGAAGAAGAAAGCCATGAGTATGGAAAGGGAAATCAATAAAAGGAAAGAAGTCCACAGGATAGGGACAAATTCCCTCATTGGTTGTTTTCTGATACGAGAAAGGCCGAATTTTCCTAAAAGAAAAATAAATATGTAGGAGGGGATTCCGAAGCCCCAGTAGAAAAACATGTTGGAAACGATGGCTCCGAGCCGTCCGAGCCAGTTAGCCATTTGGTGTTCACCATTAAACAGAAGTCCCCATGAAAAGCGGAGTACGCGATCCTGATCTTCTCTCCAGGTGAAAATGTAGGAGGTAAATGCGATGAATAGATAAATGGCAAGAAAGAGGCAGAGTATACCTACGAGTTTAGGAATACGTTCGTCAGTGATCTTGATATTTAAAGAGAGTTGCCCCCGGCCCTTTTTCCCCTTTTTTTTTGCTGCCATGCTAATTATGTTCTGTCAATCTGCAAGCTACCAGCCGTTTTTCAAATTTGGTATAAGCCTGCACATACAGGATTAATTTGAGGTGGTGCTTAGCGCAGATAGTGTTTCAAAAGTTTTCAATCGGTGTTACTGAGTCTGAAATAGTAGCTAACACCATTTGATTCATAGTTGCCCAAAATTAGTGATAATATGTGGGAATCTCGAATATCAGACAGTTGCTAAGGGGAGTTTTTACTCAAATTATCAATTCTCAGTGTTTTTTTGATACGGAATGGGGTGGGAGGTGTTGCTGATTAGGGAAATTTTTGGTGTTTTGGGGTGAAAAATGAGTGATTTTGATAGGAAGATTTTGATTTTATGTGCTTTGGTGGATTTTTTGAGTTGGGATAAATATTGACTATCGAACCCTGAATATCGAATGGGCCGATGTATGGAATAGTGCGCTCGTGTTCTTTTCTCTCAAAGCCTGTTTAGCTAGCCAGATAGACTCACCGATCCCGACGGACCTTACGGCCGGGGGCTCAATGATCTCTGAGGAATTTGTATCCCGCGACCGTCGGGACCGGTGAGTCTGGTAGAGATAATTTGAGTGAATTTAAGGCCTCTTTATACGTAAAAAAAGCCCGCTTATTGCTAAGCGAGCTTTCATCTTATAGTTGGTTTTGATAGTGATTATAAAGTAGAAGCGATTAGCTTACTTTACCACCATCTAGTTGGTCTTGCCATTTTTTGAGCTGATCCCAGTTGCCTTTTTCAGCCAGTTCAGCTTGCTTAGGCCAGGTATCGGGATTGTGCATAGTGAAACGGTCACCTGCGGCAGCTAGAATTTGTCTGATTAGAGCAGGACTGGAAACGGATAACCGGGCAAAAGACTGAATGCCAGCTTCCTTGAGCAGCGTTTCAATTTTAGGACCGATACCTTCCACTATTTTCAGGTCATCTACGGGTCTGAATTTTAGCTCGACTTTCCAGTGGTTAAGTTGTCCGCTGGGGTGTCCCTTCCCATCTTTTACCATTAGTTTCCATTGGCCGTTGGTTTTTTCGCCGATGAGTTCGCCCAGCAGGTCTTTGTTATAGGATTTTTGAAGACGTCCCTGGTCGCCACCTGTTCCGTTGTGAAGGGTAACAGATTTTCCGGAAGGAGCAACCAGGCTAACCTCCAGTTGACGAATGCTATAATGTGTAATGTCAACGCTGGCAGAGATATCAGTAACGACTCCGCTGAAACGGCAAAGTTGTGTGCTTTTAATTCCTTTGTCTTTGTTGGGATTGATAAAAACTTCGGAGCCACGTCCACCGCCGTAGCAATCGATTTTGATAGACCAGTTGTTGAGTTTACCTTTTCCTTCTTTAGAGTGGTCCGTAATTTTTAGATCCCAGGTACCGGAAGCATCGCCACCGAGTAGCTCTTCCATCAGGTCTCCGCTAAAGGTTCTCTTGAGTCCATTTCCCTGAGCGTCCCCTTTGTTGAGCAGGGTGGCTTTTTGGCCGGTAGGAGCGGTTAATTGAATAACAAGATCCGCTGGCGACGAGTGTGTGATATCTACGTGAACGCTAACAGCTGAAACACCTCTGGCAGAAGTGTGAACAATCATTTTGTTAGACAAGCCATTTTTTTCTCCGTCAGGAATAGTAATGTTTAGTTTTGATTCTTTTTGAATGATCATGTTCTTTATCGTATTATATAGGTTTTGAAAATGAGCTGTGGGGGTGAGGTGTCGGGTGTCGGATCCCGTTGACTTGGTTGTGATTATTGAAGACTGACTCCCGACCCCTCACATCTATCACCCCAACAGACAATAAAAAAGGGATACACAAGCGAGTGCTTGCGTATCCCAATTGGTTTAACTTTAATTATTTCTTACCACCAATGTGCGCGTCTTGCCATTTTTGAAGTTTATCCCATTGTCCTTTGGCAGCCATTTCAGCTTGCTTAGGCCATGTGTCAGGAACGTGCATCTGGAAACGAGGCCCAGCTTTAGAGAGAATTTTGGCGATGACGCTAGACTTGGTTTTGGCAAGTTTAGACCAGGTGTGGATGTTGGCAGCGTTTAGTAGTTGTTCGATCTTTGGACCGATGCCTTCTACTTTCTTCAAATCATCTTTTTTAGAAGAAGACTTCTTGGAAGATTTTTTTGCTTTGCCTTTACCTTTAGAAGAAGATTCAGACGATGACTTCACTGTAGTTCTTTTATCACCTTCTTTGATTTCTCTTCTTGAAACTACTTTAGCGTCTTTTTCCGTTCTTGTTTCACCAGTTATTTTTCTGGAAACCTGAACAGTCCCCATCTTCGCCATCATTTTCTTTAGTACGTCCATGTCAATAGACTTCACAACTTCTACTTCCTTGATGATTTCAATTGGCACTTCCTTGATGATTTCTTTGGTGACAACCTTAGGTTTCGCAGCAAGTTTCTTCTTAGCGTCTTTGTATTGTTTCTCAAGAGCAGCGTATTTTTTTGCCCATGCATCGAGTTCTTTTTTGTCAGTTACCTTTACCTCAACAGGAACTTTCTTAAGCACCTCTACTTCTCTAACGAGGGTAACTTCCTTAATGACTTCAACAGGAACTTCTTTGATGACTTCTACCTGCTTAACTTTTTCCACGACTACTTTTACAGGAACCTCTTTGATGACCTCTACTACTTTAACGTTGACTACTTTTTTGATGACTTCAACAGGAACCTCTTTGATGACCTCTACTACTTTAATTTTCTCAACAGAGTTGGTTGTTTTTACAGGCTTTTCACGGTTTACTTCTATTTTTCTTACGTTAGTTTTTCCACGTACAGCTACCGCTTTTTCCTCCATTACTTTGATGGCTTTTACGGCTTGCTTTTTCCATGCCGGAGTTTCAAGTAAAACGCATTCGTAGGCAGCAGTTGCTTTACTGGTAGATATATTTGCTTTCTTAGCAATTTTAGCTATTAGTTTAGACTTTTCAATACGTCCGGTAGCTGAGCTAGTAGTAGAATTGGTTTTACTAGCTGCTTTTTTTGATCTTGCTTTCTTTGCCGTTGCTCTTTTTTTGCTGGACCTTTTTGAGCTTGTCTTTTTTGCGGAGGTTTTTTTTGCAGATGCTTTCTTAGCAGTAGCTCTCTTTGGTGTTGCTTTCTTCGCTGTTCTTTTTTTCGCTATTGCTTTTTTCGCTGTTGTTTTTTTTGGTGTTGCTTTGCGTTTTCCAGTTGATTTGGACTTTGCAGTTACTTTAGTCTTTTTCATAATTTTTATTAGTATTGAATATTTAATTTTCCCAATTAAGAAGTTGTTGAAAGAACAACTCCGCTAGAAAAAAGGTCAGTAGGTTTGAATACTGACCTTTTTGGTTAAATAGTTAATTATTTTCTGCCACCGTCAAGTTCATCCTGCCATTTTTTTAGCTTGTCCCATTGACCTTTGTGCGCCATACCTGCCTGACGCGCCCAAGTTCCAGGGTCGTGCATGGTGAATCTAGAACCTGCTTTGGAGAGGATGTCTCTTAACACACCGACTTTAGTTTCAGACAACTTCTTGAAAGTCGTAATCTTGGCAGCGTTAAGTAGTTGTTCGATTTTTGGACCGATACCTTCTACTTTTTTCAGATCATCTTTCTTAGATGTACGAGTAGCTTTGCTTTTTGCTTTAGGAGCTGCTTTGACTGCTTTTTTAGTTCCCGTCTTTGCTTTCGCCTTAGACCTGCTTGCAGATTTTTTGGTCGTAGCTTTTGCTTTACCGCTAGTAGTAGTTGAAGACTTGATTTTAGCTTTTCCTTTCGACTCGCTTTCCTTCATCGTTCTGGAGACTTCTACGGTACCCATGTCCATCATCATTTGTTGTAGTGTGTCAAAGTCGATAGACTTAACCACCTCCACTTCTTTGACGATTTCGATAGGAACTTCCTTGATGATCTCCACTTCCTTAATCTTGATCACTTCTACAGGAACTTCTTTGATGACCTCCACTTCTTTGATCACCTCTACTTCTTTGATGACTTCCACCGGCTTTTCAACGATCTTCTCCACTTCCTTGATGACCTCCACTTCAACAGGTCTGTCAACTTCCTTGATCACTTCAATTTCCTTAATCACTTCAACATTGACCTCCTTGATGACTTCCACCGGCTTTTCAACGATCTTCTCTACTTCCTTGATGACTTCTACTTCTTTGATCACTTCCACGGGTCTGTCAACGATTTTCTCTACTTCCTTGATGACCTCTACTTCTTTGATCACTTCCACCTCTTTGATCACTTCCACCTCTTTGATCACTTCCACCTCTTTGATCACTTCTACTTCTTTGATCACTTCCACTTCTTTGATCACTTCCACTTCAACAGGTCTGTCAACTTCCTTGATCACTTCAATTTCCTTAATCACTTCAACATTGACCTCCTTGATGACTTCCACCGGCTTTTCAACAATCTTCTCTACTTCAACAATCTTCTCTACTTCAACAATCTTCTCAACTTCCTTGATGACTTCCACAGGTCTGTCAACGATTTTCTCTACTTCCTTGATGACCTCTACTTCTTTGATCACTTCCACCGGCTTTTCAACAATCTTCTCAACTTCCTTGATGACTTCCACAGGTCTGTCAACAATTTTCTCTACCTCCTTAATCACCTCTACTTCTTTAATGACTTCCACAGGTCTGTCAACGATTTTCTCCACTTCCTTAATCACTTCTACAGGCTTTTCAATTTGTACCACTTTCTCTATTTCTTTAATTACTTCTACAGTAGCAGGCTTAATCTTCAGTTGTGCCTGTGCGTCATTCAACTGACCCATCAAAAGGTTATACTTATAGTCCCACGAAGAGTTTGCCTGAATTTTTTCAGCTTCCAGGTTCTGGAAGCTTAGTTTATAAGCAGCATATTCAGCTTCTAATTGCTTGTAGTTCTTTTCAGAATCATGCAATTTGTCATAAAGCTTGTTGTACTTTTCTTCCCATTCTCCGGAAGCAGCACTATTTTCAGCTTTATAGTTTGTAAAGTTTAGAGTAGTTGTATTGTAGCTCGTTTCTAATTCGTTAAACTGTGTGCTCATGGTAGCCCACTTGGTATCAGTATCTTTTTTGTAAGACTCGTAATCGTTGGTAATCTTCACTTTGTAAGCTTCAAGATCCTTAACGTATTTTTGAGAAGCCTGCCACTTCATTTCCATCTCTGCATACTGAGTAGACAATCTGTCTGCGTCCTTTTTTAGTGTTGCTATCTCAGAAGAACAACTTTTAGTGTGCGCTTCATATTCAGCTTTTAGGCTATTGTAAGATCCCTGAAGTTCATTGTGCTTAGATTCAAGGCCGTTGTATTTCATTTTCCATGAATTAACTTCTCCGTCAAGATTATTATATCTTGATTGGAGCGAATTCATGCTACTTACAGAAGTGTCGTACTCGCCTTTTAAGCCGAGATAAGATTGTTTTTGAGTGGAAAGAGAATTAGTTAGCTCAGTGATTCGGCTTCTTCTCAATAACCAGCCAATGACTCCTCCAATGATTAGAGAAACGAGACCAACCAAGAGGGACATTATTGAACACATAGTCATAATAGGTATAGTTTTGTTTTTTTAGAATAATAATGTTTGAATAAAAGAGCTATTCTACCAGGCATTTCCTGATAGAATAGCATTATATAAAAATTAGTTGATTGTTATTTCTACACGTCTGTTCTTAGCACGTCCTTCTTCCGTGTCATTTGTGGCAGTAGGCGTATCAGGGCCTTTAGAGTCTACCATGATCTTATTTTCATTGATGTTGTTTCGCTTCAGATAATCTTTTACGAATTCAGCACGCTTTCTGCCTAATCGTGTATTCCCAGATCGACTTCCTTTATTGTCAGTATGTCCTGTAGTGTTAACCGTTCCACCCTCTTTATTGTCAAGATAATAAACCAGGTCCGTTAGGTACTGACGTTGAGCAGAACTCAAGCTTAAATTAGATTGATTGGTTCCGAAGTATAGCACCAGTGGGTTAGCTCTCAGTCGAGCCTCAACTTCAGCCAATCGATCATTACTTTTAGCACCAGAGAATGCATAAGTGGCTAATCCCTTAGCGGCATCGTCACCGAAAGTGATCGCTCTCTTTTCTGAAGCCAGATCCAATTGTTTAGATGGAACACCAAGGTCCGTAAATACTTTTTTGATGTTGTTAGCTCTTGCTAAACCAAGATCACTTAAAGCGCCTGTGTTTTCCTCCCCCTCCGTATAGTAGCCAGTGATGGTCATGTTTCGACCACTCTTCTTCAGGTATTCAGCCGTTTGATTAATAGTAGTTGTTAAGCCATCGCTTAATGGAGTAGTATATTCAAAGCTTGATTTTGCGAAAGCAAAATCATCCGCAAAGTTCTTGGTATAACTGCTGCCGTCGATAAATGAGATACCGGTTGGACGAGCTGAAAAATCCCAGCTAATGGCATTGTATGCTTTGTCATCAATAACGCTTAGGCCATCCATGACTTTACCGCCAGTAAGTAGCTGTGAACCAGGGGCACCTAGTCCGATAAGGTAATTTTTGATGGCATCAGCCCGGCCGAGGCCAAGGTTTTCAAATCCGGAATCGTTGGCTTCATCGCCTTTGTAGAGACCCGTGAGGGTCAGGTTTCTGCCAGGATTAGCTTTAAGGTAATCAGCTACTTTTTGCATTTCGCCTTTTACACCACTAATCGCTAATGGAGCAGTACCTCCTAATCCGAAATGGAAGTTGTTTGCTGCAGAGCCAACTGTTGTTGCTCCATCCTTGATTAGAAGCGATGGAATGTCTGCGAGACCTCCACAACAACCCCAAGGTTTAGCAATAAAGTTTGCTAGTCCCATCAACAAGCACCATACGAAAATTAATAAAGGGATAGGTTTCTTCGTGAACATGTACACTACTGTTTTAGAAGTTAGTTAATACATGAGAATCCCATACTATAGAAAGTATAATCAACGTGATTAGAGTATGGTTTTCTCAATTTTTGTTTTTGAAGCTGTTTTAAGTTATCCCCTAAAGGCGAACGTAAGTGCTTGATACTGTGGGCGAAGCTTCCCGTCATTCGACGGGACAGCCTATTTTACTTTTCGTAGCCAAAGCTACGGGAAGGAAAATAGCTGAAGATCCACGGGATCAATGGCTTACGCGCAGCCATAGGGAATAACTTAAAACAACTTCTTTATAAGCAGTTAGTCAAAACTGTGTTTGCAATAACTTCTGATGGATTTTGAAGCTAGGCGACTTGCTACGTTGAAGTAATCCTAGCTGGATTGCTTCAAAAAACAAGGAAGTATAGCTTCAAAAGGCGCAGAAGTTATTAGCTAATTTTAATTTGACTACCTGCTTAAGTCTTAATGAAAGGAAGTTCTGAGTAAAACTACCTCCTTTAAGACTGCCGAATTTAGGGAAAAGTCACGTATTTTCAAGACTTATTGTCCCTAGAATTCGTTAGAAGTATAGTGGATAAGATTGCGGGAAAATTTTAGTGGCTACTACTTTGATTGCCAAAATAAAAGAAATCACACAAATAACAATAGTATTCCAGTGAAAAATAAAAAATTATAGTGCTGAAACGTCCGAAATTGATGGGAATAAGCATATAGATAATTATCTGATTGATTTTGGTGAGAGAACGGAAGGAATCAGCAGTCTGACGGTTTTAATCTAATGAATTCCCCCGACTTGCGTCGGAAAACATTTCAAAGAGTTAAGCCACATGCGGCGATACCCCGTCCGCTTGCGGTGGGGTAGTTCATTTACGATAGAATAGAAATCCACTAGATTTGACGAAGAACCAAAAAGAATCATACAGAAGAAATTGCCCGGTATTTGGCAGGAGAACTTCCCCCGCAAGAGGAGAAGGCCTTCATGGCTAGGGTAGAATCGGACTCAAAGCATCAAGCGATGTTTGATGAAATGGTCAATCTAAGAAGCCTTTTCTGACGTACAAAAGATGGATGGAAAGCCATTCGAAATCTTAAGTAGTGCTTCTAAAATAACCGTACTGGGAACCAGCTTCAACGTAAGGGCTTACCCCAATGAAAAAACGGTAGAAGTCACCGTCGAAACAGGAAAAGTGGCACTTGAAAACAAATCTAATGCCTCCGATAAGATTTTATTAGTGGCTGGTGAGTCAGGATCGTTTGATAAAACAAAGCAAACCATATCTGAGGTTAGTACCAAAATATGGAGTCACTAAACATTTAAAAAAATAAATTATGAAAAAGCTAGTATTGGTTTTATGTATTGGTTTAATCTCGTTCACCTCTTTTGCGCAGGACGATGATTATGATGATGACAAAGCACGTAGCCGCAACTACAACCAACGCCACGAAACACTTTTCAATAGAACACATGTTGTTGGTGCCTTTGGCGGACCCATTTTTGAGTACAGTAATTTTGGTGATAACTTCGATGTTTCTGCCGGAGGTGGAGGTGGTTTGGTCATTGACAATTTCTTCATAGGGGCCTACGGTTTGGGGGCTGTAGACAACTCTATTCTTAAAAATGATTGGGAGAAATTGGAAATAGGTCACGGCGGATTGTGGGTTGGTTACACGCTGAATCAGTTCAAATTGGTACATCTCTACTCTTCTGTGAAAGTCGGTTGGGGTGGTTTGAAAATCGAATTCAGCGATGAAGATTTCGATTATCAGGATGCCATTTTTGTGTTGACTCCGGAGCTAGGCGCAGAACTAAATGTTTTCCGTTTTTTCAAAATTGGTTTTTCTGGAGGCTATCGCTTCGTAGATGGAATTGACCCATCTCTATCCGGTTATGAAGAAGGTGACTTTGATAATTTTGTTGGAACACTGACGTTGCGTTTCGGTATTTTTGGGAACCCTAGGAAGAGGAGATAGTGAGGGCGGGAAGAGGGAGGTTGGATGTTTGTCACGGCCAGCAAAAGGCTGACGTGACGGATGTTGGTGCTCGTTTAACGGTGCCCCCCATCTGGCGAAGCGCCAGCCCGACAGGCTCCGTACTGTATTTCTCACCGATAGACGAGCACCAACATCCCTTACAGCCTTGTGCTGCCGAAGCCTTTCTTAGGAGCCGAAGCCTTGGCGTAGGATCTGGCGTAGGAGCAAGCTACGGGCACGAGGAAAAGCTGAAGGTCTGAGAGTCAATGCCTTATCCGCAGGTATAGCAAATAACTTAAAACAACTTCATTGCTTAATTAGGAGGATTTGTTGATCAGGCTGAACTTCATTTTTGTCCAACGTCACCCGTTCACCATCAGCGGTGATTTCAATTTGGTAAGTCTGATTGAATGCTGACTGGTTCTTGCAATTAGGCTTTTTATTGACAAAGCTGATGGTATCGTAGTAGCTGCCAGTAAGTTTTAGTGTGCTGCCTTTTAGTTTGTAAAAACCTTTGATATAGTCAGTGCGGTTGGCGCGGCAGGGAGCATTGGGATCGAGCATGTCCGTCCAATGGTTTTGTGAGAGCTGGAAAGTATTATTTGCCGAAAATTCGATGTAGTGGCTGGAGCCTACATATTGCACCACTTCGGTAGGTTCTTTTTCCTGCCAGTTGCCAGTTATTTGTTGGATAGAAACGGTACTGGTAGTTTTACAACTAAATGTTAAAAGGAGTCCGGTAAAAATGAGGAGAAATGTAAAGGGTTTGATAATCTGTATCCACGTGTTCATGTCAAGAATATTTGTCATTTCAAAAAGCCTGTAAGATAGGCAAATACTTTCTTTCCTTATAAATATGGAAAGGCTTTGGGTCGCAAGTGAGCCTTTTTAACATTTATGTAACTATTCCAGTCCTCTGTTGAATAGATCGAAGATGGAAGACAGAAAATACGGATATAAAGGCCGGAAAGCCTGTCCGGCTAACCAGACGGGCCCAAAGGAATTTCCGAGCTGTGTTGATATTTAAGCGCTCTTTTATTCACTTAGCTGCTCCTCGTACGCCGCCAAAAGGGCTATGTCCGAACGCTTTCGCCGAGTCCTTCGCCATAGGCTTCGTCCGCCGGAGAAAGCTTCAGCCTGGAAGCACGGAGGCCACTAAAGCTTCGGCGGGCACGCGGGCGCAAGTCTCTTTGCTACGCGATAGAGCCCGTCTGGCAGTTGGACAGGCTTTCCGGTTCTTAAACGCGTTAGCGAGAAACTTTGGTCTCCGGTCTTAAAGCAGGTACTGCTTGAACAGGTACTAAAGACTAAACTTTAGAATCAAATTTTTTAAGTTTCAGCTTATAAAAATCAGCCCGATACTCGGCAAGGGTATCCATAAGATAGATGGAGCCACACTGCCATAGAAGTGCCACGCCGCTCCCAAGCGTGAATTGACCCCAACCGCCAAATGCGCCCAGCATCAAAAATAAAAAGCCAAGGAGAAAGAATAGCAAGACAACTGCTTTGTACGTTTTAAAATCTTTGAGCACCTTCTCCATCCGAGCAGTTTCTTCCGTGAAAAAGATCTGCGTCTGATCCTCCAATTGCTCAATCAACTTACTTACCTGTTTATTGGTTCGAAAATAACTAGCCGATCCAACTACTAATTGTACTAAACCAATGACTAAAAATGGCGTAGCGGCTCCTTTCCAAAGGGCAGTTTCGAAGTAGAACATACCCAGCGTCCCAAGTGTCAGCGCCAAAATACCACCGAGCATGAAAATCATACTTTGTTGCTTTTCTCCTTTGAAATAGATCTGAAGGTAGTGCTGTATTTTAACTTGCTTTTCGTCCATTCGGTAAAGGTAATAAATCAACCCCATCTTTCATTTAAAATCTAAAAACCGTACCTTCGCTTCTGTACTTTAAAAGTTTAAACTAACATCCAATATCCAACATGACTCGCTGAATAGGAAAAAACAACAACATGGCACAAATAACCATAAAGGACGAATCAATGACAGGCAAGCTGCTCCACCAGTTAATCGTGGAAGTAGAAGCGGAGGCCATTACGGTGAAAGAGTTAATCCGGGCAAGAGTATTTCAGGAAGTGGAAGCTTATAATGCTAAAAAACCGGCTGTGTTCAATGGTTTGGTTCAACCAGAAGAAGCAGAGGCTGTTCTCAATGGTTACCGCCTCCGCAAGAAGCGTAAGATTGATGCAGAACAACAATATTATATTGCACTGGATGCTTTTCAGAAAAATGGATTTTTTGTTTTGGTAGATAATTTTCAAATTGGTGATTTGGAAGATCCTATTATTTTCTCTGATGATACCTCCGTTAGTTTTGTTCGGTTGACGCCTTTGGTGGGAGGATAGGGAATGGGAATGGGAATGGGAATTTCAATGCACTATTGTTTTGCTTCTCTTGTAAGCTGAAATTTCTTTCTACTTTACCGTTGGTAAAAAAAACTATTTAGGAAACAGATTGTTGGTAAAGTTTTTACAAGTAGGTAGTTTGTATCATGAAACATCTAAGTAACAAAAATCAAATAGAAACCTTTCAGGAAGAACTATCTGAGTTCTACAACGAAATGGGACGCCAGGAAAAAACAGACTGGCAGCTCCTCTTCAATCTTTGCCTCAAAAAGAAAACGGCAAAACCCAATCAAAAATGGATCACTGAAGTCAGCACCTTGCTCCTGCAAATGGATGAAGAAAAGGTAGCGACTCAGGTGCAACGTTTTTTAGAAACCGTCACCAGCATCATTCAGGAAGGGCACCGCCTTCGAAAAGTACAGGGTGAAATTCATTTCCTAAACGATCGCTTTCAGGAATTAATCAAAGGCTTTATTTGGCTCTCCGGGTTTATCAACGATGATCGTTTGACTAGAACAGTTGAAAAATTAGGACTTTGGTGTTTTAAAAAAATACCGGGACACGGAGCACTTTCTGCGAAGTTGGGAAATGCCTGTCTGTACGCTTTCGCTACTTTGCCTTTTGAAGTGGGCGTCGAAAAACTGACCCACTTTCGAATGAAAATAAAATACGCTTCTTTGCAAAAGCAAGTCAATAAATATATCGAAGCGATTGCGGAAAAGGAAGGGAAGACCGCTGATGAAATGGAGGAGATGGTGATTTCCGATTTTGGGCTCGACCCCAATCACAGTTCCATGCTCGACATGGGCTTATATAAAGCAAAACTGACAGTCAAAAAAGTAGGGCAAATCGATCTCAGTTTTTACAAAAGTGATATACCAATCAAAGCTATCACGCGAGCAGTCAAAGCACCTAATAAAGAAGCACTGGCTCTGTTTAGCAAAAAAGCGAAAGACATAAAAACTTACTTACCCGTCCAGCGAAATCGTATCGAGCAGTTTTATTTGAAACAACGCGAATGGTCTTACAAAGACTGGGCACCTTATTATATCGATCACCCACTAGTTGGCTTCATCGCAAAAAGTTTGATTTGGCATTTTGCTAAAGGCAAAAAAAAGGCAACCGCCATTTGGAACCGTGGCGTATGGGAAGATATAGGCGGCAATGAGGTGGACTGGATTACTGAAAAAACAAAAGTAGTACTATGGCACCCGATTGGTTTTTCTTCAGATACTATTCTGCAATGGCGCAATCGGTTGGCGGAATTAGAAATCCAACAAGCCTTCAAACAGGCTTATCGCGAAATTTATATCGTGACAGATGCCGAGTTGGAAACGGAGGATTATTCCAATCGATTTGCTGCACATATTTTGCGACAGCATCAATTCGGTGCACTTTGTAAAGTACGTGGCTGGAAGTTTGCTGTTCTTGGGCAATGGGACGGCCACAATATGCCAACATTACAATTACCACATTGGAATATGAGCGCCGAGTTTTGGGTAGAGGTGGATTGGGATAGCGGTGACACTACTCCGGGAGGTGTTTTCAATTATGTGTTTACGGATCAGGTTCGTTTTTACGAAGATGATGTGCAGCTCGAGATGGCAGATGTACCCGCCATTGTTTTCTCAGAAGTGATGCGCGATGTCGATCTCTATGTCGGTGTTACCAGCATCGGTAATGATCCGAACTGGCAGGACGGAGGCGACGAAGGCATGGATGACTACTGGCGCAATTATTCTTTTGCGGAGTTATCAGAGTCTTCAAAAATACGCAAAGAAGTTTTGCAAAACCTGGTTCCCCGACTGAAGATCGCATCTCGCTGTAGCTTCAGCGGTCGCTATCTCGTAGTAAAGGGGGATCTCCGAATTTACAAAATCCATATAGGTAGTGGTAACATTCTGATGGAACCCAATGATCAATACCTTTGCATTGTTCCAAATCGAAAAGAAGAAAAAGGGCAGAAAATATTTTTGCCATTTGAAGGGGATCAGATGTTGTCGATTATTATTAGCAAGGCGATGATGCTGGCAGAGGATCGGAAGATAAAGGATGCTAGTATTTTGAGTCAACTTGTTGTTTGAGGATTTGAGAGGTGGGAAGTTGGAGGTGGGAAGTGGACAGCGCCATCTAACGTGGTCATAAGGCATTGGGGGTATTTATTTAAGTGTGTCTGATGGTTTTTAAATCAAAATCAAAAATTCAATCAAAATCAAAATCAAAAGTCCCTACTCCTTCGCCAGATCTTACGCCAGATCCTTCGCCAAGGCTTCGGCGCCTGAGAGAGGCTTCGGCTCCTGAGAAAGGCTTCGACGCACACGTTAATCGTGATCCTCCTATTTAACTGACAATCTGTTTGTTATGAGCAGCGTTTTTCCGATCG
>Ga0114957_1002935_pt1 | contig 15773 bp, 16 predicted proteins | sample BantaG_FD_87175 | JGI IMG/M metagenome (GOLD analysis project Ga0114957, IMG submission 87175) | Marine algal microbial communities from Bantry Bay, Ireland - BantryBay_4 metaG | ecosystem: Host-associated > Algae > Red algae > Unclassified | place: Bantry Bay, Ireland | collected 2014-11-21 | reverse complement strand
TGGTCCCACAGGTGGCTTCACAATTTCGTTGGGGACGGCGGGGGGCCGCCTCGGGGGGGTTCCTCCCGGGAAGGGGCCCTTGTTGGCCCGTCCCCCCCCCCCCCTGCGGCTGCCGAGGAAGGTGACGGGCAACGCGATGGGCAAAGTGACGGGCAACTCGACGGGCAAGGTAACGGGCAACGCGACCGTCAAGGTGACGGGCAACGCGACGGGCGAGTTGAGGGGCAAGGTTTACCTCCAAGCTCGTCGGTCAGCGGGGACGACTCCGCAGAGGCGGTGGCGGTGGCGGCGGCGGCGGCGGCGGCGGCGACGGCGGCGGCGGCGACGGACGGGGGAGATGGGGGCGTCGGGGGCGGTGCTCCATGGACCGGTGGCCAAGCCGCTGGCGGTGCTACGATCAACGACGGTGAGGCAGGAAGTACGGCAAACGGTGGCGGGGCGATGAAGCTGTCAAACCTTCTCGACATGTTTCGGAGAAAGTGGTGGGCGACCTGGCGCTCACCAACCAAGGGCGTTAAGGCCATCGCTCCGGAGGGTACGGTCGCCAACCCCACCGGTCGCCACACCGAGCTGCGCTTTCGCTCGATGTGGTGCCAGCGGGTCTGCATGGTGGCAGTCAAGATCCATCTGCAAACACCCGCGCTGGACGCGCGGCGACTCAAGGTGGCCGACACCCTGGACGTGGTAATTTTGGAAGACATGACCAATTTCCGCTACAAGAACATCCCCGTGCTAGTGGCGCTGCTGCTACTCCTTTGCACTCACGAGGAGGACGCGGTTGACATTGTCAAGAATGTGGTGGCTGAGGGCATCTCTGCCCGCCGAAGTCGCCACCGCTCCTTGGTGCCGTCGGTGGTGGAGCTGGAGCGGCGAGCCACGGGCGCAGGGAGCACGGCCGATGGCTCCATTGCCACGGACGGGGCGCTTGTGCGCAGTACGGATGGCACAAGAGACGGAGGCGGCGCTGATTGCGGTGATTCCAGACCGTCACCGATCGGGGGAGCCGGGCCGCGCCCTCTTGGCGGTGCAGGCACTGGGGCGCCTGGTGGTTCAGTCCAGGGTGCGCCCGCTGGTAGCGGTCGAGGTGCTGCTCCTGAAGCCGGTCGCGCTGCTCGTGGTGGCGGTGCTGGTCGTGGTGCTCATTCTGGCGTTGCTGGTGGTGGTGCCGGTCGCGGAGCAGGGCAGCTAGATGAAGGGGCGGGAGACACAATCCGCACGGACCGGACCGTCGCGACGGACGCCGCCTTCTTCTTCCAAGCTGCCCGCAAGAAGGACGCTGAAGCCGCGGCGGCGCGCGCCAAGAGATTGGGGATTCGCCGCACGGCGCGCGCGCTGCTCAGCAGCACAGTCCCGGTGGCGGGGGGGGGGCGGTCGGGGGGTCCGAGTTCTTCCCCCCCCCCCAAGCGCCGCCGCCTGTTGTCTCCCAGTGCGTAGAAATGTGCGTCATGCCTTACACAGTTATGTCTCCATCATCTTTCTGTTCTATCTCCTCGCTGCTGTTGAGTGGTTCGTCTCATGTTTCATGTGCGCGACTAAACAATAAAGAAAAGGCCGCATCACGTGGACAGAGGTACCGCGCAGCTCATGGTTGTCGTTGGAGCCAACCTTCTTCTCTGTCTGTTGCTTGCACAGCAGGATGCCGAAGGGGGCGGCGCATCCAACGGGGATAAGGAACGAAGAAGTGGACGACTCAGCGACTGGAAACCGGGTGATTGCGGCTGCTCAACAGTTAATATTTAGTGAAATGGGGGGCTACTCAATGCTTCGGGTGTTATTCGTAGTTTTCAAGGCGGCGCAACTACATGGCGCCTTTTTCAGGACCCTCGCTCCCGCCACCGGAGATTTGACCGCGCCCGAGAGTCGGTTGCACCCAGGCACCCGCAGAGTAGGTGGCGGGCGCACGCAGCACCAGTTCGGCCGGGGCCTCTTCATCATCAGCCCGGTGGTCGCAGTTGCGTCTGCCATGCCGCAGTCACCACCTGTTCCATGGTCGCCCACCTGCCACGGCCCCCCACCTGCCACGGCCCCCCACCTGCCGCGGCCCCCCACCTTCCTGGGCCCCTCACCTGCCACGGCCCCTCATCTGCCACGGCCCCTCACCTGCCTGGTGCCCCATCTGCCACCATCCCCCATCTGCCACCGTCCCTCACCTGGCACCGACCCCCACCTGGCGCCGTCCACAACCTGGCGCCGTCCATCACCTGAGGTCACCTATCACCTGGTTCCACCCATCTCCTGCGTCCGCCGATTACCTGCCGCCGTCACTGCCCGTCACGCATCCCCTCCCATTTGGACGTCACCCCCCCTCGTGCGCGGCGCCATCGCCCCCGCCCACCATGAAGACCGTCCCCGCGGCTGCTTCTACGTCGCAGTCGTGGGTTGCGTTCCGCTCTTCGAGGACGCGCCGAGCCTTCCTGGCCACGGACCCTGTGGCGGTCACCCGCATGCTCCTGTCGTGGACTGCCCTCGGCAGTGACATGGCAATCTTCAAGTCGTTGCCCACGCGGGCGTCGGCAGAGGCGTGGCTGGACGAACCTGTTTTGCCGGGGTGGGCTTATCGCACGTGTGCGCCGCCGGGCAATGAGACCGTCACGGCGCCCAAGTCCGAGCCCTCTGCCGTGGTGTTTGGGGTCTTGTGGCAGGAAGGGGCCCACGTGGCCGAAGAGACCAAGCCGATGGACGTGACCCGCCTGATCAACACGATCAAGTTGCTGAACGGGGAGTGCGCGTTGGGTCGATGCTTCTCCTCGACGTTGTCGGCCCGCGCGTGGCTCTTATCGCCTGTGCTCTCCGCCTGGGTGACGCCCTTTGTGCGTCGCAAGCGCCCTCTCTCCGAGTCGCTGGCGGCGCCGGCGCATGATCGGGCAGTGGCGGACGGGGTTCTTTTCGTGTCGTCTTCGGAGGATGGGGGCTCCCAACCTGACGCGGTCTCCTCTCTGACGGCAGGCTTAGCGCCCCCCACCCCCACGCACTCCATCTTCTCTCGCCACGCCATCCAAGAGAGTATGCCTTTGCCAATGGCGTTTGTGCGCAACCCCACGACGGGTATGCTTCCAGGGGGGGCAGGCGTCGGGCGCTCAGTCGCGTTCACTGGTTGGGCTACACCAGAAGTACGAGCCGCTCCCATCCACGTCGATGAAGGCGACTCGCAGGTCAAGGCGGCCTGCCGGTCCGGGGGGTCGAAGGCAAACAGCGGTCGCTGTAGTATCGATGGGCGGCTCCGTCCGGGCAGCGGATTTTCCTCTTCTCTTGCAGAGAACCAGGAGGCTGCCGATGGCAGATACTCCTCGACTGCAACGGCGGCTTCGAATGCGCCGCTGTTTGGCTCGAGTCGGCGTCGTCGACGGGACGCGCCGGTGGGCGCCCATCCCGTGTCGCTGACTGCCCCAGTCGGTGTCGCGCCGGTCATTTTGAAGAATGAGATGCGGGCCAACAAGCCGCCTCCTCCGGTGATTGACCTCGACGGGTCGAGCTCCGGTGAGGGCGACGACGACGAGGTAGTCGTTGTCGATGCTGAGCCGCACCCCCACGACAAGAAGCCCAAGCCGTCGCCCCCAGTCAAGTACTGCATGGAAAAGCTCGCCGGTCGGGTGCTTGAGCACAAGGACAGCTTGTTCGTGACGGGCGGAGGGGGCGTCGGCAAGACGCGGCTGCTCCATCTTCTCGTGCGCCAGGGTCGTCTGGCCAACAGCGGCCAACAGACGGGCCTGTCGGTGGTAGCCCCCACCGGCGTGGCAGCCTCGATTGCGGGAGGCGTCACGCTGCATGCGTACCTCCGCCAAGCAGCCGGGTGCTTCAACGAGTCGATTTCGGAGGAGGAGGATGCTGCTCGGCTGTACAAGAAGATGGGCCGCCCCACCAAGGCGCGGCTGGCATTCACCTCCTTGCTGCTTCTGGACGAGGTTTCGATGGTATCGAGCCGCATGTTCACCCTGTTGGCGTATGCAGTCGCCCAAGCGCACGAAGAGCTCAACCCTGGCGCCTCTTGGAAGTTTGTCGCGTTCGGGGATTTCTACCAGCTGCCGCCGGTGTGGCGGGCAGAAGAGGACATCCTCGACACGCGCGGTACATTTGCGTTTAAGTCGCCGTGGTGGAGGAAGCTGTTTGGTACGTCCATGCTGGAGCTCAACTATGTCTGGCGGCAGGAAGACTTGCAATTCATCGGCATGCTGAAGGAGCTGCGCGTCGGGGTGGTCACGCCCGAGCTGCAGGCCTTCATGGAGCGCCGGCAGGATGTGTACGCACGGGTGGGTGGAGCCTCGCAGGGCGCGTCTCAGATGGACATCACCCACATCTTCCCGCACCGTGCCAAGGTGGACGAACACAACGAGGTCTGCCTCTCCTCCATGGAGGTCATCACCGGCTGCAAGCGCGTCACGTACAAGGCGGAGGACGCCCCTGTTGGCGTGAACCTGTCGCAGGTGGAGGTCACCGCGCAGCTCAACCGCGGGCTCATGGCCCCCGAGAAGCTCCAGCTGTGCGTCGGTGCGCGCGTTGCTTCCTGCGTCTCATTCAAGCAGGAAGGCGTGGCCAATGGGATGGTTGGTACGGTCGTGCGCTTTGAGCGCGTAGTCTTCGGGGACGGCAAGGACGGCGGGTCGTATGCGGTACCCGTCGTCTCCTTCCTGAAGCCTTCCAAGAAGGTGGTTGAGGTGTTCGTGCCTCCGTGCGCCATGTCGCTCCAGGCGGTCGCAAAGGACGGGCCGTACGCGACGCGTTTCCAAGTACCGCTGGTGCTCGCCTGGGGGGTCACCATGCACAGGTGTCAGGGGCTGAGCATGGACGCGGCGGTACTCGACCTGGCACTGTGCTTTGTTGCCGGTATGGTGTACGTGGCTCTTTCTCGTGTGCGCTCGCTGGCGGGCGTACATGTCATTTCGTTTGAGGCGTCCAAGGTGCAGGCGGATGCTCGGGTGACGGGCTTCTACAAGGAGCAGATCCACCTCGGCGCTATTTTTGCTGACTGCACGTCGACCGATGACGACGTCTTGTGCTTGGACGACGCTAGTGACTTGTTCTAGTTTATTTTTTTTCCTTCTTTGCTTGTTTCTTGACCATGCTCTTACTTCTATAAACGCCCTCATTGATGTTTTCTGCCACAGCTCAAACTCTACTGGCAGCCAGCGACAGGTGTGAGGCACGGAAAGAGCGTTCTATTCACATTAGCTATGGCCCAAAGAGACACAGAGGCTTCCAGGAAGATTCCGCACACAAAAGGGCAGTCCTGGGCCTGCTGAAACACGAGCACTGCGGATATATCTGCAGCAAGATAAGCGCCCCCCCCTTCAGAAAGCGACGAGCCCGCTGGTGCAACCCTCCCCGGGAGAGCCCCTGCAGGGGACGTTCGGTGGCTGCAAAACGGAACCCCTTCGCGCCCATACCAGAAGACACGAACGGGGGGGGGGGATGTCGTATCGCATGATCTGCGGAAGAGAAAAAAGCAGCTCCCATCTGACAAGCGGCCAGTGAGCATGGTGGGGGATTGTCGGCAAAGCCTTTTGGGCGGGCTCTTGTTGTCGTGGGAGGGCACGCTCGTCCACTGTTCCGGTTGATGTCAATTCCTCCGATGAACTTATGCCCCCACAGATTTGCACAATATAGCCCCCCTCAGATGAGCAGTGGATAATGTAGCCCTCCTTCGGCCCAGTTAGGGTTACGGGACTCCGCAGAAAACACGGCTAGGGTTACAGGCCTCAGTGCGCCTGGCTCCTGGGGAGGACCCCACTGCGCTGTATAGGTGGAGACGGAAATGACCGCATCCGCATTTCCTATGTCCAAGGGGGACACGGCGTGCACAAATTGGAGCTTGCAGCGCAGCATCGTTTCGGCTTTCTACTTCCAGACGGAGAGTACATGGCCATCCCGTACTGTCCTGCATCTGTTCCTACCCGACCATGGAGCTGCTTGGGTTTTGTCTGGTCAGTGGCCAACTCGGCCCTTTCTCCTCGGTCCCGTCACCCAGCGTCCTGGAGTTCGATTGCACACTTTCAGGACACTGCATTTGCTTTGTTGCACCAGGCACGCCAAACGCGCTCTGTTGTAGGCGGTGTTCGGGGCACTCTGTCATTGCTCTGATGTCACGAGGGATGTTCAGTAGCACATGCTGGTCAAGCCTTTTTCGCTGCCATGAAAGTTCTTTATGTTGTTGTGCATGGGTTGTAATGTAGCTGCCCTTCAATGAGCTGCAACCATCTGGGTGGGTCATTGTAATCCAGCGCCATTCGAGAATGCTTGCAGCTGATGTTGCATTGGCCGTGAGCCAGTGCCGGGCACTGGCCGTGTATGCCCAAGTGAGTCCCAAGTGTCGCGTATCCTGTGCAAGTGCGACTCTGGTAAGAGCAACACTTTTTCGATCATTCTCAGTGACTTGGCATCGTACGATAGCTCTATGAAACAAAATGCAGAACCTGGCCAGCCAGGAAGATCACAACTGTGCTTCTTTTGAACTGTTCCTGTAGTTAATCATGCCCCCTCGCAATACCATAAATGAGAACCTGACCAGAGTGTCACTGGGCTTTTCCGTGATGGTGGCCAGCTGTAGTGGCAGCCGCAACAGCGGTGCGGGACTCTTTTGGTTGAGCCGCCCAGAGGAGCTAGCGTTGCCCGCACCTGCTGGACTGAGAGTTCACGGATGTGTGAGTGGGATCGCGCTCACACCCTGGCGAGGTCATCCTTTCGATACGTCTCCAAGCACTACAACCCTCACAAGAGAGGCAAAGACACGCATCTTCCATACATGGCGGAATAGCGCACGCGGTGGCCTGGGGTGCGCCACTGGGAAGGTGGGGGTCGGGGGACGTCACAGCCCCCATAGTGTCAGGGCGGGTGTGGACGGCTCTCGAAGGAGCGGACGACCATGCCGTTCTAGGGGGCGCGGCGGCCACCAGGCGTGTCGGGATATGCTCGTGTGCATCTTGACGCGCACGTACGGCGGCCACGTCACGTCGGACATCAGTGCTGGAGCCAACGCGACCCTCACGGGCGCCGGCGTGAAGGGGACAGACTAATCGAGTTCGGGGGGGTAGGGCGGGCAGGGCGAGGGCGGGGTCGGCAGTGGTGTGCGGGGGCGGGGTGCGCGGGTGGGACGACGGTAGGTGGTGGTCGTAAGCGGGAGGGGGTGCAGAAGAGGCTACTTGGTCGAGTCGGGGGGGCGGAAGATGCCTGCAGGGAACGTTGGCCGCAGAAGGGGCTGCCAATGTGCGTGGAGGGTGTGGTAGGAGGAGGGGTGCACAGGTGGGGCGACGGTGGACTGTGGTAGAGAGCCGTAGGGGGTGCAGCATAGGCTGCTCGGGCCGAGTGAGGGTGGCGGATTATTCCACCATTGATGGTCGGGTAGACAGGGGGCTGTCAGTATGGGGAGACGACAAGGGAGCCGTGCAACGGGAGGGTGCCGGTGAGCACAGGTACATCCTACACACCGGGGTGACCACGGCAGCGGGAATGGGGACGCAGGCCCCGGCCACCACGAAGCCCTCTAGGCGGTGCCTCAGCGCAGTGCGATGCGTGCCCGCCGCGTGATGCCACTGGGGGGGGTACCGCACAGGCTGTGTCTGAGAGGGGTGACCGCAGAACAGGGCATCTGAGGGGGTACCCATCAAGCAGGACCAGAGGGGGGGTGACGTGTACCCGATGGATCACCCTCCAGAGAGGAGCGGTTAATTTCAGCTTCAGGTGGCCCCCCGCCAATAGCTGACAAGCAGCATTCCGAGATATAACGCCAATGATGACGACATGGGCCCCGCCGGTAGATCAATCTCGTTGGAAGCGCTCGCCCCGGAAACAAACTCGGCCAACCGTCAGTTTTAGGTCAACGGAGGGGGGTACGCGCCCCGGCGACTTGTTTGGCCACCTGCCATTTCCAGGCCAATGCCAGGGGGTGGCTCCACCCATTGGACGGCCAACGGAGGGGGGTGTGACAGTGTCTCTCGTCGCCCTCCACACGTCCCGACCGGCCTGTTCCCGCCCCATTTTTGCTGTTGCCCACCCCCTCGACCTGCGGTCGCCACTCGCTACCGCAGGGCTGACGGCCGCCGCCGCACTGGTTGCCCCCTCCCCCCGCCATCGACGTCCTCCGCTGATCTCCGCACTTCCCCCTCCCCCCTTTCGCTGTGCTGAGGTATCTTGGAGGCGCTCGCCGGATGGTCTCTGCTCTGCTCCCTGGGGGGGCGACGGCCTTTAACCAAACCCTCCGCCTCCAAATCTTCGCTGTCTCTGTCTCCTCGCCCCCTCCCCGCCACTCGTGGAAGGGGGGTTTTCAATCGACGGTGCGCTGCTGGCGTCTCTTTCGCCACCTGGCGGTGGCGCTCTCCCTGACGCACGGCTGCCGCCGCGTCACCGGCGCGATTGATCGGTGCCTTGGTGGGCGGCGCACTTGACATGGACCTGTTTGATGCCTCTGCTTCATCGTCTGATGGAGCGGGGCATGTACACGGCGCCCGCGCGACGCAGGTTGGTACCATTGCGCTACTCAAGCTACGTGCGACGGACCACGACGCCACTGGACAACCCGGGCGCTGCGTGTCGACGGTGCGAGTGCGCGGCGCTGCTCTACGTGCAAGTGACTCGGATCGCGGCGGCAGCGCGGCTTGTGTCGAAAGTGCGGGCGGTGGGGATGCTGACGGCCTGGCAAGCGGGGGGGGACCGGACGACCGCGCCTCCTCGCAAGAAGGTCCTCGGACTTCACTTCCCGGTGCCGCGCGTGGCGACGACGTGGACGTTGGCCTTAGGCGTCGCAAGGACCGATCGGCAAGGCGGAGCTTGCGACGCGTGCCGCAAACGGCTTTGCAGCGGGAGGCGGCATTGACCAACTTGATGGGCTCCTGCTTGCGCCGCGCCGTGGGCGTGCGAACGCGGGCCGACTCGATTGTGGCCGGATCTTTATCGGCGCACCTGGTTGGGTCCGCCACCTCCGCGGTGAGGGCCATGCTTTGTGTGGTAGGCCCGTCAGCGGTGGACCTGGCGGCGCTCTGGTTCTCAGAGGACGGCTCTGTGTTGTGCTCGTGCTGGGAACACACCCAGAATGTGGCGTTGCTGCGGCTCACCGGGAAAGGGAGCTCTTGCTGGCACGCACGGTGCTTCTCCAAGGCAATGGAGCCCTTGGAGGCGCATCGTGAGGAGCTGGAATCTACGATGCGGGTCAAGGACACCGTCGATCCGCACGCTGTCCTGGTGGAGCTGCCTAACGGCTGCGCCGCCGTCGCCTATGACGGCGAGATCTTTTCGCCGGTCGTGGCGTCCAAGAAGCGGTACATCAAGTGCATCTCTGTGGGCTGCCGCTCAACGCAGCGCCGGTGCCAGCACGCAACATTAGTGCGGGCGCTGCCGAGGTTTTGTGACCGCACCGACGGCGGTGGAGCCGAGAACGACTCGGGCGAGGATCCAAGAGATACACCTGGTGGCAAAGAATGCGAGAGCCCGGAAGGCGCTGACGCCGTCGACGACGAGGCGCTCGTCGCCGCTACCCTGTTGCGGGCACGGCGCAACCTGGTGGCTTGCATGGAGGAGGACAAGCTTTGCGAGAAGTGGGCACGGTCGGCCGACTGAGCTGCAATGGGGGGCGCCGCCTCCGACGTGTTCGGTACATCCCCGGCACGTGCTGCCGACTCTGCTGCGAGTGAGACGCAAGGTGCAGATTTGTCTCCCATGGGACGGCTCGCTCGCTTCGGTCTCGTCTTTGACCCCGGCCATGTCCTCGTCGAGCAGTGGTGCCAGCAGTGTGGTGCCGAGAGGCAAGATTCTACTCCAGTTGTTGATGAGCCGGCTCTACTATACACTGACGGCAATGGCGGGCGGTCATTGAAGGTATGCTTGAGCGGTGCTTTTTGTTGCATTATGTACCCTGTTCTCCTCCCACATCGGTTTCCATGTGCGCCTTGCTGGTGCCTCGCTGTGTTTGAGTTGGTTCTATTCGCTGACAATGAGCTCTGCTTGTGCGTGTCCTTCACCTCCTGCATTGTCCACATGCTCCTCTTCATCTCTTTACGGTCGCTACACTTTGACTCGTAGCTGAAGGTGGGGACGTGGACATGCCCCGCGGACCATCTCGTCAGATACGATGGAAGCGCGGAGGGCCTCTTCTCGCTGCAGCAGTGCGACGAGACAGGCAGCGTGCTGCTCTTTACCCGGGGCCTGTGCGACTCAGTGGTCTCCTTCGTCTTCCACTCACATTCGTCGTACGCTGCCGCCACGGCATTCCTCGGGTCGCTGCGGTCGGACATGGGCATTGACCGCCAGACCGTAGTGGACCTGGGGCGCCTGTACACCGCGTGCCTGCAGCCGTCGCCGGACCTCTTCGTCTGTCCACGATGTGGCGACAACCCGGATTACATTGTAATCGATGGTCAAGCACTCGGCTTCAAGAGGCGGTCGGGCATGCGCGTCATGCGCCCCGCCCAGCACCTCCCGGGCATGAACATCTCGACGTCGGCGCTGGCCGTGTTGGCTGAAGCCCGTTTACGGGGTGCTATACGCAAAATTGTGCGCTCTGGCGAAGAATTCACCAAGGACGAGCTCGGGTCGTTACGGCGCCTGCATGTGGCGGCCAGCGCTATGGCTCCGCGCGTGCGCAAAGCCGCCACGATTGCAAAACGCAAACTCACCAAGGCCGCGGCATCACTGCTCTTCACCTTCTTCCCGTGGGTTGATCAAGCCCCACATGATGCAAGTGGGGCTGCCGATGCGGCAGCTGGCGGTGAGCCCTCGACGGCGGCGGCTGCCGGCGCCTCGGTCAGCGCGGACGCTGTGACATCCGGCGACTCGGCTTTGTCACTCAGCGGCAGCGACGGTGTGTCAAGTGGGGGCGGGGGTGAAGCGTCGCAAGACGACGGTCTCGGGTCAGGCATTAAGGCCGTACCAACTCCCCGTGGGCGAAAGAGCCGCGCAGCTGGTCCCCCTGTCACACCCTGGCATGCCCGAGTCGGCACCTGTCGCCCCGACTTCACCCAATTTGACGCCGCCAGCACACACTGGGCTGCCGTGCGGCCGTTTGTGTTGGCCATTCTGGGTGACCCGGTTGTGAACCTCTTCCAAGGTCACGCACTTCCTCCCGTGCGCGCCCTCGCGGTGGCTCTGCAAGGCGACGACGACAAGGAGTGGGTCGAGCACGCCGAGGCGGCCAACGCGGTTGGCTTTGTTGCCAACTTCTTTGGGCGATTTGGTCGGGTGCTGACGTCGAATGCGGTCATGCGCAAGGCGGTTGGGGTGCTGCTGCAGTTCTGCGTTGAGGTGGAGGCCGTGGCGGACGCGGCCTTTGATGCAGCGGCCGACCGTGCTGCTGCCAACGGGAAGACCTCCACGAAGGACTACTGCGAGAAGTGGAAGGAGACATCCGCGGCAGAGTATGAGGCGTACGCCAAGACCGACCCAACATTAGCAGGCAAGGATCTCGACTCGCCCTTCACGACGTTTGAGTTCTTTGGCTTTTTGCGGCGGGTGCGACCGGCGATCTTCACTCCTCGTGCCAGGGGACAGAAGCGGCAGGCAGCGACGGCGCGCTCGAGGCGCAACAAGGGTGCGCAGGCGGCGCTGGAAGACGCCGGCGACCGCTGCTCCAAGTCGTTCCCTAAACACAAGGACCTGACAGCTGGGGTGTTCAACATTGTTTGCCCGCACGTGGTCACCATGGGCTTCCGGGTGATGTTTGAGGCGGAGAGCGTAGCCGACGCCCTGTCGGTTATATTGGAGCGCTTCCCCAAGCTGCCAAAGGTCGTGTTCTATGACGTGGCTTGCAAAATCGACCGCAACGCGATGCAGCGGGTGCGCTCGATCATCTCCCACCACGGCGTCCGCTTCTGCCTGGACCGCGTCCACGCCAAGGGCCACACCTGCTCGTGCCTCTACTTCCCCGACGAGTCACTTTCGGTCACGAACGGGGTGTCGACGCAAGCGGCGGAAGTGCAGCACTCAGTGTCGGTCAAGTTCCGGGGACACTTGGCATACATGTCCCCGGCATCCTTCATGGCGCACCGCATTGTGCAGCTGTCCCTGATGAATTTGGCCGTGGCGTACAAGCTGCAGCACCCGCAGGCCAAGGCAGAGAATGAGTCGGTGCGCTTCAACGCTTTTTATTTTTCCTATCGTGACACAAAGTGCCTGCGTCGAGGTTGCTCATGTTCATAAACGGCTTGCCTGTTTCTTTCTTTCCCGTGTGTTTCCACCAAGCAGTTCAGTACTCGTGGTGGTCGATGGCGCTGAAGTGCGCGGCGGGGAGGGCTCATTTGCACGCACTGCGGTCGTCGATGGGTTACGTCTTTGTCGGGCTGCCGGCACGACTGGGTCGTCTCGGAGAGGGTCATTGACTTGGTCGTGTGGCGCGCAAGTGGCGCGCAACTGCCCTTCACCGCCCCGCCCAAACCGAATTTTGTAGTCCCCCTCAGTACCTGTAAATTCCGCAGAATAATGCAATCAAACCGGCTGGCACGTTGAATGGCCCCACTTGCACGGCGCGTGGGGTTGGGCGCCAACGGCGAATGGGGCTATCGGATGTCGGGGGGATGCGCTAACACTGAGGTGTTTAGGGAGTGCCGAATCGGGGGGGGTGCCGTGGACATGAAGAAGAACCGGGGAACGCTGTTGGTGAGGCAAAAGCGACGCCAAACGAGAGGACAAAAAAGTGAGTAGGAAGATGAGAGGCGAGGCAAGGTGGTCTGCAAGCCAAAACATGACAGAGCACACACGCTGCACCACTAGGTGCACCCTTTCGCCGGACGGAGGCGGCAGAGATGCCGGCGCCCGGAGGGGGGAACGGTCACGGTGAGGGGGGGGGGTGGAGGCGGCCCAGCCACCAGGCACAACCAGCAACGCGAAAAGAAGGAAGGGGTGCAGCAAAAACAGCAAAGGGAGCACAAGCGCGGCGCGGCCGCCGCAGCCACAGCGAGAGCAGCCAGGCACCAACAGCGCGGCAACATGGTGGCCAGAGGCGGGTGCACCGGGTGGCGAGGCCAGCCACCGGCGCCGGGGGAGGCGAATGCATGCGGGGGCGGACGCGACCGGCGGAAACAGGGGCAGGGCTGCTACGCGGAAGCCGGGGGCGCCAAAGGCCAGCGCTAAAGGGGTCGGTGGGGTCGCGCCGGGTGGTGCCGCGCGCGGCCGCCGCCGGGGGCGGCGGCGGGGGCGGTGACCGCGGCGCGGCCGGCAGCAGCGGCGAGGGCGAACGGGGCCGCAGCCGGGCGCTGCCCGGGGGGCGCGCCGAGCGGCGACGGAGCCGGCGGCGGCGGCGGCAGCGGCAGCGGGGGCGGCGGCGGTGTCGGCGGTGCCAGCGGCCGGGGCGGGGGGAGCGCAGCCGAGCGCTGCCAGGGGGGCGGGCCGGGGGGCAGCGGCGGCGGCGGCGGCGGCGGCGGCGGCGGCGGCGGCAGTGCCAGCGGCCGGGGCGGGGGGAGCGCAGCCGGGCGCTGCCAGGGGGGCGCGCCGGGGGGCAGCGGCGGCGGCGGCGGCGGCAGCGGCGGGGGCCGCAGCGGCGGCGGCGGCGGCGGCGGTGGCGGCGGCGGCGGTGGCGGCGGCGGCGGTGGCCGGGCCGCCCGGGTAGGGGGGGGGCGGCCGCGGCCGGGCCGCTGGGCAGGGCGGCCGTAACCGCCCCGGCAGCAGCGGCGCGGGCGGCAGGGGGGGCGCCGCCCGCCGCTGGGGGCGGCGGCGGTGGGGGCGTGGGCGGGGGGGCGCCCGGGGGTGCGCGGCGGCGTGGCCGCGGGGGCGCCGGCGGCGGGAGCTGTGGGTGCATCGGGCCGCGGCGCGGTGTGGCACCCGCGCGCGCTCTTTTGTGGGTTATGGCGGGAATCCTCGGTTGCGGTCGGGAAGCGCAGGGCACCTGGCAGTCGCTCGTACATATCGCCGCCCCGCCCGAGCGCCGCGGCCGACGAGCGATCGTCGGTCGTGTGGACGGGTGTCCGCGAAGTTACTGCCTGAGGACTACTCAATCACATTGACATTGTAACTCTCCTTCAGGCGCGACGTGGCGCCGAGCTCGGCCTCGGAGGGAGCGTGGCTGCTGCGGATCGGAGGAGCCTCGTGGGACCTCAGCCGTTCTCACCAGCAAATTTTCACTAGTGGATTGACTTCTTGGATTACTACATGCTCGTGCGGATTGCCCGGCGTCCCGTCGCGGTCGCGCGGTGGGCGGGCGGCGTCGCGCGACGGCGGCCGGCGCACAGACCAGGCGCTGGGCAACCAGCAATCGTGGCTGCAGCCCGCCAGCCGCGTGGCCGTCTTGCTGCTCGCCGTGCCCACGTGTTGCTCCGACTGCCTGGTGTCGCACGCTCGGAAGCGGCTTATTGCGCTTTGTGCCTGCTGTCGACGTGCACGTCGATTGATGCTGTTGGTTGAGGTCGCGCTCCCTTTCTTTTCTTCTTCAGTTGTACCGTCACACAAAAAGTCGACCTTCTTCAGAAGAAAACACACGCCACATCGTTGTCGTACCCGCACCAGCGGCGGCCTTCACACCGCGCGACAGTCAAAGACTCGCTCACCCTCCCATACCCCGCTACCGGCACGCTACGAGCTCCCACCACTCGGCGGATCCCTCGTACTCCCATCGCTGTCCGCCGCGGCCTCGCACCAAGGGCAATCCCGAAACGGCCCAGGATACCCCGTCTCACAGAGCGCGCACCGCAATATGGCGGGCCGGTCCGCGTGCTGGTACGCAATGTGGACAAACATGGCCCGCACGCTCCGCTCACGGACGGCGCAGTGCGCACAGAGGGTCAGCAGCGGCGCGTCGGCCGCGTGGACGGCGTCGAGGTGGGCGGCCAGCGCCGACACCCGCGCGCCGGCGCGCGACATCCACGGGCACACGGGGCACTTCCACACGGGCACTTCGGGGAGCTGGTGGTCCCCACGGGCGGCGGCCAACAACCGTCCCGCTGCCCCGTCCCCTCCGACCCTCATCACAAAGGGCGACGACACGTCGACGGCCGCTACGGCGGCCGTCGCGTCCACATCGGCGGCCGGCCGCTCGGTGATGCGCCGCCGCTCCCGCCCCGTCGACATGACCGTCTCGCGCGGCGTCACGAGCGTCACGGCGGCGGCCGCCCACGAAAGTTGTGGGGGGGGTGGTGCGACGGCCACCACCGGCACCACCGACTCCGCACGCTGACCACCGAGGACGGTGTCGGCCGGCCCCATGCGCGGCACGACAAAGGGCGGAATGACCTCGACGACGGTCACTTGGCGTGGGGGGGGGGTGGCTCCGGGGCGTGGCCGCTCGGCTTGCGCGTCGACAATGCCGACACCTTCGTTGGGCTGCGGCCCGTCGACGACTCCAGCAGCAGAGGCCATGACGGCCAGCAACGAACGAAGTTAGCGAGGAAAAGCACCGAGCATTGGAAGGGGAGATCCACCCCGAGTCGAGGGAACGGCGGGGAGCGAGTGGCGGGGAGCGGGGAGAAGCCGTCGAACAAGAGAGCGGGAATGCGGAACTGTGGAACTACGATGCCAGTCCTTTCATCCCCCATGGCCGCTCGTGGAGACCCAGATTCGGCTATCAACCCCTGCTGCCCCCACCCCCGCAGACTCGCGCCACACCGCCTGTGCTGCTGCTACGGCAATTGTTTGGCGCGAACGCCGAGGCGCGCGTCCACCAACCCGTCACATCGGATGGATGCCCGCCTCTGCGATCCATGGGTACCCAGAGATCGCGACGGCTCAGCCTAAATTGAGGGGCGGGGGAGGCGCGGGGAGCAATCCCTCCCCGCGCCCGCGAGCAGAGTGTCGATAATGCCAGGGTTCGGATCTGATTAGGTAGGGTTTGTCCTGGGTTACAGGGTTTGTCCTGGGTTAGGGGGGGT
>Ga0114957_1002933_pt1 | contig 15779 bp, 6 predicted proteins | sample BantaG_FD_87175 | JGI IMG/M metagenome (GOLD analysis project Ga0114957, IMG submission 87175) | Marine algal microbial communities from Bantry Bay, Ireland - BantryBay_4 metaG | ecosystem: Host-associated > Algae > Red algae > Unclassified | place: Bantry Bay, Ireland | collected 2014-11-21 | reverse complement strand
TGCTCAAGCAGCATCAGAAGAATTTCTGTCCCTCAAAAACGAAATAGTATCAAAGATTTATTCCGTAACTGCTGGGGAAGATGTCTTTGATCAAACGCTTAGTTCAGTACCTGATGCTCCTTATCAAGTAAATTTCTCCATTACCCATACCGATAAAAAGGGGAAATCCATTGCTTATAAATATAGTTTAAACCTACAGGATATTGATCGGAATTTGGTTCGCTGGTCGGCTAAAAAAGATTTAATTGAGGTGACGCTAAAAACTTCTCGCAGACAAAATCTTATCCAACATTATGAGGATGGCGAGCAACAAAACTTTGAAAGTCAATTCACCATCTTAGCAACCGACGCTGATAATGGAAAAGAAATACAGAAGCTATTTAGAGATATTATTCCGTTGGCCGTAAAAGGTATGGAAGCCCAACTCAATATCCCCGATTTTGATAGTCAGGCAAAATGGTTGACTGAAAACATCACCAATGCCACGGTTGAAGAAGATACCTATCAGCAATCCTGGTTGCATGAGGAGGGTGATCCGTTGAAAGTTACTTTCACTGCTGTTGTTCCAGGAAAAAAAGAAACCTTAGAAGAGTTGCTAGCATTTAATTTAGCTGATCTAAATGAGCAAAGCGTTGAAATGGTCGTAAAAGGAAAAAAGGTTTTTGTGGATATAGAAACACAACGAAAACGTAGAATGATTGGTCTGAAAGAAAATGGAACATTAGAAGACTACGTGTCGAGTATTCAAATTTATACAAATGAAATAGCAAGTGCCAGAGCTTTAGTACAGGTATTGAAAAAAATCATCCCTGACGCCAAAAAACAAATGAAAACAAAACTGGCTTTTGCTGATGATCCCCAAAAATTGCTATCGCTACTCGCGGAGCAATTGCAGGGGGGCAAAATCGAAGATGAATCTTATGAACAAAAAATAGAACCCACCTGTGGTACGACGTTGACGTTAACAGAGACCAATTCAAAAGGAACTGATGAGTATGTTTATCAATTTAATTTTGCAGATTTAAATCTCTCAGACACAGAAGTTGTCGTAAAAGGGAAAGAAATTTTTATAGAAAACAGCATCCATAGAAATAACAAACTGATTAAGCACTTGGAAAATGGAGTACTTCAGAATTATGAAAATAACATTGACTTTCGAGGTTTGGATATTGAAAATGCCCGACAAATTTCTTTGCTAATTCCATTGATTGTTGATTTTTGTAAAACAGAATTAGCAACCTGGAGCCCGCCGGGCGAACTGACTGCTAACCTCGAATGGCTCGAAAAAAATATTGGCACCGTAACAACGCCATCTGAACAGGTTGACCAATCCTTTAAAATAACTGAGTCAGGTTGTAAAATTGAACTAACACAAATAGAAAGTAACGATAAAAAAACAGTAGAAGAAATATTTGAATTCAACCTCACCGATATTAATCCAAGAGAGGTTCAATTTAATACTTCCAGAAAAAACCTGATAATAGAACTTGAAACGCAGTACGGCGATAAAACCATCAAAGCGTATAGGGATGGAAAAACCGAAAACTATACCAATGAAATCACGATTCTTTCCAATGAACTAGAAACTGCTCGACAGCTGACTTCTGTAATTAAACAAACGATCGAACAATGCAATAAGTAATTTAATTTTAAACTTCAAACAAAATGAAAATGAAAAGTACAATCTTAACCCTAACTGTATTCTTGTTTTTTATCCTATCTACTGAGTCAACTGCTCAAAGTTATAAGTCAGCTGTTGGTTTACGACTAGGTGTTCCAAATTCAATTTCTTTCAAAACATTTATAAACGAATCTGGTGCACTGGAAGCTACTGTCGGTACACGACGGTATGGATATGGTGGTTTTGGATTTGGATCATCATTTGGATACCGAACCTGGATCATCAGCGGTAGTTATCAAATCCACAAGCCATTGACTATTGCAGATGTAGAAGGTCTGGAATATTATTTTGGAGGAGGTCTCTCTGCTAATTTTTGGAGCTACGATGGTGATTTTAGAGATGAATCTGATACAAGTGTAAACCTCGGAATTCAAGGCTACATCGGCCTTAGCTACAGCTTTGATGAGCTGCCTATAAACCTAACGCTGGACTGGGTGCCTACTGTTTTAGTAAACGGAATTCGTGGCGGATTCGGTGCCGGGTATGGATCACTTGGTGTTCGATATATTTTCTCTCGATAAACAAATTTTTCGTCTAATATTATTGGTTTAATCATTTTTGATTAGAATTTTTATTGGTTCTAATAAATGGAACTCAGTGCAGTAAACGACTGCACTGAGCCTATTACCTCACGCTATAAGACGTAATATTATCAACAAATTTAAAAAATATTATAATGAAATATAATGATAAATTTACTTTTAATAAAATTTTATTAATTTTACTAATTACGCTTTTTATAAATAATGTTATTTCGGCACAAAGCTTTCGGATGAGATCCAGTGACCAGAAATCGACTATTAGTGTAGAAGCTGGAATCATGGGTAGTTTTATTGCTGGAGAAGCCAGAGGGGGCGTTTATGATATGATAGACAATTTTGCTTACCGCGAAACTGAAAACGATCAGGAAAATCTTCAGGGAAAAACGCCTATCAGCCTAACTCCATTTTTAGGTATACATTATAGCTATCAATTAAAGGATCGACTTTCTTTACAAGGAGGGATAAGGTACAACAGAAGGGGATATAAATTTAAAATAAAAGGAGAGGTAAAGGATAATGAATTTCAAGTCGATCACCGTTATAAGTATCTTGAAAAATATCAGTTTTCAACTATTGAAATCCCATTTTCAGCTTCTTTTCAGCTAGGCGATAAGGTATTGTTTAACGCTGGTTTTTTGATAGGCTTTGCTTTAAAGAATTCCTCAAAAACAGTAATTGACATCAGCGAAGAGGTATTGATTAACGGAACACTTCGAAGTGATATTGACGGTGAAACTATTAAAACAGAAATTGAAGATAAAGAGACACCAAATGGTGCTTTTATCGGTGTCGCTCTATCGCTGGATTATTTAATCTATAATAACCTTTATTTAAGCGTGGGTATTACCAGAGTTAATAATTATGCACAACCATCCTATGGGAAAGTTTCAGACAACTCCTTGTCTTTATCTGTTAAGTACTTGCTTCCAAAATTTTAACTTTTATAAAAAAAATCATAAAACAAAAAACAATGAAAATATATTACTTCTTACTTACCATTAGCTTTTTAGCTTTTTTTACAACCGCTTGTCAAAAAGAAGAAACGGTAGACAACCGAAAATTAGTTAAGGATCCTATTTTTCCTGAAGAACAACCGGATGCATTGAATAATGCGCTTGTCATTTTTGGAGAAAGCATGCCTGGACCACTTCCGGAAAGTGTAAATTCAGAAAATGTAATGATCACCGTTTCAGTTTCTTCTGCCTCAATTACAAATGATAATTTTCTCTTTTTACCATTTGCTTTTGACCTGAGTAGTAATCTAAAGGGGATTTATTTGCAAGTAGATGGAGCAGACAATTACTGGGAGGCACCAATAGATTTAAATAGCGCAACCTCAGAAAGTTTTGCTATCGCTATTGGTATCCCAGGATTTATTCAACAAGGTAGTTTTACTATTTCCTATAAGTTATATGATGACCTCGGTAACGTGAGTAGCGCGAAGTCAATTGATGTGTCTATTGTCCCTACTGAAAACAAATGTGGAACAGGCGAGGGATTTCCGAGAGTGGAAGGAGAAGATGGAATCACCGTAAAAACCTATGACTTTGGTGATCAACCAGGGGAAATAATAATCTCTTACTATATGTACACTCAAAAGGATAGAATGGATATCCGGTATGACCAAAAATGGATTGCAAGTACCAGCCCTGAATTACTTAAGGATGGAGAGGCACCGCCGTTTAAAACCTGTGATGAAGCTTCTCCCGCAGATGGTTTTGTCAGTAGCGGTGGTGGTTTTAGAATAGCTTATGACCCTGAGATAAGTAGAGAAGTTAGCATCTATGTATCAGGGTGTTTACAAGGAGGAACTTTGTGGTATTTTGATGTGACTTGTCCGGCAGGAAATATACCTCCCCGTCCATCTATTTGTGGGAAAAGTTCAGCAATAGATACATACGATTCAGCGGACGAAAATTATCATATCTATCCTCGGGAAGGTAGTGAGCTCAGTAATATTATTTGTGATACAGACTTGGATCCAAATTGTACACTCGCTGCCGTCTTTAACGCAATGCTAACAGATTCAAAATTTTTGGCTCCTACAAGTTACAGCAAACCAGTAGAAGACTGTACCGTTACCTGGGTAGACGGATATCTTCCCGGCGAAAATCCAGTCATCTCAAAAATAAATAGATCGTCTTATTCCGTCACCAATTTTACGTTGAAAGAGGAAAAAGGATGGCCTGAAGGACCAGAAGTAGCATATACCCATTTTTTACATCCAGGAAAAGTGACCAGAACAATTGAGCAGGTAGGGTCTAAAATTATGGTTAAAACAGTAGGAGAGGGTACTGGCCGGAATATTTTCAATTTGAATGTAAACCTTGCGAAATTAGTGTGGGATGAGGTAGATGAAGACTTGAAAAAGTATTGGGATGAGCAGTAAATTAATTTCTTGTTTTGAAGTTATTTTTTCTATTGGCCTAAGTGATTATTTTTTAAATAAATAAAATGTTAAAAATAAATTTAGATTGCACAAACAAGCATTGTAATGCTGCACTTTCTTTTACAGAAGATCAAATAGGAACAATACAAAATTGTCCTAGCTGTGGTCAAAAGATTTTTATACCAGAAAATGACACGCTTCCTCTGGAGGAGTATAGACCCTATAAGCCTGCCCAGCCTACTTTAAATCTTCAACCATCCCACAATGTTTTTTAAAGACCAACTAATACTTAAAAAAGGCTTGCCTTTGCTCTGTCTCTTTTTACTACTGACAGTTAAAGGGATGACACAAAATGAACCGACGGTTGCGACTTGCGATGGAGATCAGTCAATTTGTTTAACCGAAAATAGCTATGACCTTTGTGTGGAAATTAACGTGGAGTCCTCATTCCCCTTTATGATTGATAGTTTTTTGATAGATTTTGATGATGGCTCCGCTTTCTTATGGATTGCTGGAAATGATAATCCCCCAAATCAATCACATCAGTACGACTTTTCTGATATTTATAATCAAAATATTTGCTTTGAAGAAAAAACAGTAAGATTATATACCTATTATACTGAAAATGGAAATGTCGTAACGGTAAGTACTGCTACTTTTGTGAAATTTTTTAATCCAGCAAATGCGAGATTTAATTTGCCCGGAATAGCTTGCGTGGATACGGAAATAGTATTTTCTAATAACTCATTTCCTAACAACAATAATTCACATCCTCAATGTGGACTAGTCTCTACCTGGAATTATGGAGATGGAACATCAGGTACTGATCCTTTTCATCAATATAGTACACCCGGAAATTATGATATAACCTTGACGGTAGAGGGATTCTGTGGTTCCGACATGGTTACCCATTCTATCGAAATAGTCGAACCCGCCACTGCTACCGCGATCCCAGAACCTGGATTTATAAACTTATCTGGCAATATTTATCAGCTTTGCCTGGACTCGTTATTTACACCAGTAAGTATTCCACTCAATGGTGATTCTCTTTCCATAGGCGAAACCAGTTTTATTTGGAGTGCGCTCAACATCTATCCGGGGGCAACCTACGAAACAAATCCTCCCAGTAATGATCCTACGCCCAACATATCAGACCCATTTATCGTATTCAGTGATACTGGATTTTATCAGGTCATCTTAACGGTCAATAATCCCTGCCTGTTTCCTAGTTATGATACCTTATTGTTTCAAATTTCATCGGGTAATTCACTAGGTGCGCTCAACCAGCCAGATGTCTGTGACTCACTCTCCTATACACCAGAAAATTTTCGCCCAGATGCAACTTATACCATCAACGGTAATCCAGTTACTACTTTTCCGATCACCTTGTACATGGATAGTTATATCGTGGTATGTACATTGCCAAGTGATTGTGGCGAACAAGTGGTTACCGATAACTTTGAGGTCTCCTTGCCCATTGACGTAGTGATCAACCCATTAGTTGACGATACGCTATGCGTAGGATCGGAGCCTGTCCTGCTTACCTCCTCACCGCCGGGAGGCACCTGGTCTGGTAGTGCCAATATTATTCAGATTGGTGATTCAGTGTGGTATGATCCAATGACCAGAGAAAATATTTCACTCACGTATACTGGGCCGGGAGGTTGTCCAGATTCAGAAAGTATTAACATTGACGTAATCGGTGTAGACGTTATTGCAAATGATTACTTAAAATGTAATGTCAGTGATCCCTTTTTACTGGAAGCAACTCCTTCCGGTGGTATTTGGTCGGCCACTGACTGTTCTGGTTGCATTGTCAATGATAGTTTTTATGTAAGTACAATGATCGGATTAAATCTTACCACTGTAAATCTTATGTATCAGTTTAACAGCCCCGAAGCCTGCGAGGGCATGACAACGATTAATGTCACTATTCGTAATCCCAGCGCTTCCTTTATACTATCTGATTCCATTTGTTTAGGAGATACGCCTACAGTCGATTTGAGTAATGTAGCTGGAGATATACTGGTATGGCAAATAGATGGATTGAACAGTTCTATAGCCGCCCTGGATGAGTTAACGGAAGGAAATCACGAGGTAACTTTGGCGGCGACTATTGGAGCATGTGAGGAGACCTTTAGTAGCACAATTACAGTTGCTGCGCCTCCGGAGTTGATTGCTTTCTCTACTACTCCAATTGACGGCTGTGCAGATTTGGAAGTAGCCATCACCAATAATAGTCTTGGAGAAAATTTGGCTTTTGAATGGTATTTGGATACCGAACTCATCAGCACCAGTCCGAATCCAGCAAACATTATTTTAGGGCAAGGGTTATCCGATACGACATATAACCTTTCACTAGTGGTCGCCAATGGTTGTGGTGGAAGTAATGTCAGTCAAGTAATTATTGTTCGCCCAAAACCTATTGCCAGGTTTGGTACCAATAAAAATGAATATTGTTCAGGAGACACGATTTACTTTACGGATGTATCCCTCGGGAATCCCGAAAATATCGAATGGGATTTTGGAAATGGTATTACTTCTATTGATTCCCTTCCACCATACCTTATCTTTTTTACAGACAGTATTCCACGGGAGTATCCCATCACCTTGATCGCATTCAATAATTGTGGAACGGATACTTTAATTAGAAATATTATTGTTAACCCAACGGATGTCGATGCCTTTTTTAATACCGATCCTACCAGTGGTTGCGTAGGTGTACCCGTTTGCTTTGAAAGCTTTTCAACCGTCGGCGCAAACGTACTATTTGACTTTGGTGACGGAAATACGACCACCAGTTCCGTTCCCTGTCATACCTATGAATCAGCAGGTACCTATCAAGTTAGCCTCAAGGCATTTGGTTGCGGATTTGACAGCATCACGACCACTATTGTCATTCATCCCGCCCCAACGATTGACGCATTGAATACACAGTTAGCTTGCCCGAATGAAACAATTATGTTTAATCCTTCCACTATAAATGCGGTTGATTTTTACTGGGAGTTTGGAGATGGAAACACCACTACCACCAATATCGCAGTACATAGTTATGCTAATCCCGGCATTTATCAGGTAAAGCTAACCGCTACTTCAATCGAAGGATGTAACTATACGGATTCTACCGAAGTAACAATCGTAGAACTCCCTGCAGCTGATTTTTCGGTAGTCAATGACTCCCTTTGCGTGGGTAGTGCAGTTAACTTCAATAACACTTCTTCATCCATTGCCAATTGCTTTTGGGATTTTGGAGACGGAAACACTTCTACCAGTTGTTCTCCTAGTCATACCTTTGGTCAGAACAACAATTTTACGGTGACTTTAATCATTACGAATAACAATGGTTGTAAGGATACACTGAGTCGATTGGTAAATATATTTTCCGAGCCAAATCCATCCTTTACTGCTATAGGAGATCAAACTTGTACGCCCGTAGCGATTAGCTTCTTGAATGAATCCACCTCCGCTGAAAGTTATTTTTGGGAATTCGATAATGGACAAACCAGTACTAATAATAATCCTGAAATCATTTTTGACCAAGGAGGAATTTTTGATGTTAGCCTTACGGCTACAAACGGTTGGTGCTCCAGAACAACCACTTTGCCAGTCACGATTTATCAGACACCAGAACCCATCGTTGCCCTTTCCAGTAATGAAGTATGTTTTCCTGATTCCATAAATTTTGGAACCGTTGCGATAGGTGAAAACTTGGATTATCATTGGACCCTAGGTGATGGAACGACCTCATTTGATACCAGCTTCAACCACTATTATACCGAAGCGGGTACTTATCCAATTCAGCTCGTTGTATCCAGTGCTTTTTGTCAGGACTCCAGTTCAACGGAAGTTATCATCTTTGAACCAGTAGAAATTATAGAAAATATCACCGATGTTTTATGCTTTGGCGAAGCCACTGGCGCAATTGATATTGATATTGTAAATGGTACCGCACCTTATCAAATCGACTGGTCGAATAACGGAGTAGGCATGGATCAGAACAATATAGTTGCAGATGACTACGAGTTAATAATTATAGACCAAAACAACTGTATGCTGATGGATACTTTAACGATTGTACAGCCCGATTCAGCTATTGGACTAGAAGTTTTATCAGAAACAATCGTTACCTGTTTTGGCGGTAGTGATGGCGGAATCTCTGTATTGGCGAATGGCGGAACACCAGGATACACCTATCTTTGGGAAACGGGCGATACCGCTCCCTCCATTGAAAATTTTTCCGCTGGTGATTACCTGCTTACGATAACAGACGACCAGAACTGTGTCTCCGTGAACACAATTGAACTCCATCAAAACGATCCAATTATTTTTGAAGCAACCGTTGAAAATAGTACCTGCAATGGGTATGATGATGGACAAATTATAATAGAGAATATCACCGGAGGAGTAGGAGACTATACCGTATTCGCTCCACAAATTGATAGTATCAATCGTACCCTTTTTTCAAATCTATCTCCTGCTACTTATTCCATTATCGTAGTTGATCGTCTGGGATGTAGTGGAACATTTACCGGGGGGACTACCGAACCCGCTCCGATTTGGATAAATATTAGAAATCCAGAAGATAGTCTTATGATATTACTGGGAACTCCTGTGGATTTAGAAACAGACTATAATATTCCTACTGCTTCTTTTAGCTGGACGCCAGATCGATGGTTGGATTGTATCGACTGCGATTCGCCTGTTGCGTTGCCGACCGAATCCACTCCATACAGAGTGACCATGACGGATGAAGCGGGTTGCTTTGCACAAGATAGTGTTTGGATTGATGTAAATAAAGAAAGAACCATTGCCATTCCAAACACTTTTACGCCCAATTTTGATGGACATAATGATGTGTTTACTTTGTTGGGGAATAATCCTGCGGTAGTTCGTGTAGCGGTCTTTCAGGTATTTGATCGTTGGGGGGGTAAGTTATTTGAAGCAAAAGACTTTCAACTTAATGATCCGGATTATGGCTGGGACGGTACCGCGAAAGGTAAGCAGATAGAGGCAGGCACCTATGTTTATTTTGCACAAATTGAATATGTTGATAATAAAATATTAGAACAAAAAGGATCAATTTTATTAATTCGATAAGTTTTGAAAATAATAAAAAATAGTATGGATTTATATAAGAAAATAGCATTGAAAATTATTTTATACTTATTTCTTACGGAGGGAATGATGGCGCAGGATTTTCATTTTTCTCAATACCAAATGGCGCCACTATATGTGAATCCAGCCCTAACTGGTTATTTACAGGGATACAATAATCGGATTGCCATAAAGTATAGAAATCAATGGTCTAGCTTCCTACAAGATGATGCTTACCAAACCAAATTAGTCTCCTATGATGGTCGTATTTGTTTGGGCAGATCTTTTTTAGGGTATGGCCTCAATGCCGTATTAGATGAATCTGGTACCCCTTCTTTTCGGACTACCCAATTATCCGGAAGTATTAGCTATCATCTTCCAATGGGGAAAACTACTTATTTCTCTGCGGGATTGCAGGCCGGTAATTTACAGTATAGCGTAGATCAAAAGAGCTTGTTTTTTGAAGAACAATTTGATGGTGTGTTTAGCTTTGATCCGAGTAGTTCTAATGAGGAAAATTTTGATGATTTTAATTCAAACTTGCTGGATATCGGTGGCGGGATTTTACTTTATGATACCAAAAAGGGTTGGCACATCGGCCTTGGAATGCACCACACTAGCATCAAACCTAGATTTAATTTTACAACCAATAATACGCAAGACCTAAATAAGGTAAATATAAGGGCAGTAGTTCACGGGGCTTATCCTGTTCCATCTTCTAGTAAAATACAGTTTATTCCCAGAGGTTTAGCCATGATTCAATGGCCACATTGGCAAGCCGTGGTAGGTGCTGATTTCAAAATGTCGTTAACCAATAAAAGTGATTTTTTTCCATACTTTACGATTGGCACAGCACTTCGATCAAGTTCCAATAAACCCAATTCATCTCTGGTCGCAGATGCTGTCCTACTGTCAATAGCCACTGGGTTTTCAAATAATTTTACGTTCGGTTTTAGCTATGATCTCAATATCTCCTCCTTAAACGCCGTTTCAGGATTTCGTGGAGGGATGGAGTTTTCCTTAATGTATCAATTTACGGTAAAAGAAAAGAATGCTTGTGTATACTGTCCTTCTTTTTAACGTATAACAATAAGATAAACTTAAAATAAATTCATTTCAACAACTCATTCATATTCATCTTACACAACTTCCCCTCCGGAATGGTATGATCGGCTACGCTAATTTTATTTCCTTCGATGACGTTGACATAATTTTTTTATAATAAAAAAATCCCGAACCCTAGCCTAAGCCAAGATTCGGGATAAATGGAAATTAATCCAATCGCTTTACAACCGACTCACCACCACCAATCGACTCATCCGACGCTTCCCCTCAACCTTCACCGTCACTATATATGTCCCAGCTTTAAAGCTACGCACATCAAACTCCATCGCCTGCTCAGGTAGATTCGCAACATCCTCCACAATCACTTCTTGCCCCAGGGCATTGGCAATCGCGATACGTGCAGACTTGCCAGCATACGCCGTAAGGTCTACCCATAGTGCTGTATTCACCGGATTCGGAAATACCACCATGGCATCGTCCAGTCGCTCGTTTTCTATTTTGATAATATTAGAATGACCATAACTACCATCCTCATAAATCGCGCGGATTTGGTAATAAACAGCACCTCGCGCTACCCGTTCTGAATCTACCGTTTGGTAGTTGGTCGCTGTGGTCGTTTCCAAACCAAAGCTTTCTACCTCCTCAACCGCCACAAAATCATTCCCGTCAAAAGAACGTCCTAATACGAAATAATCATTTTTAAACTCAGTATTACTAGACCAGTTGAGTTGTACACCACGAGCTGTTTGCTCACCGCGCAGATACAACAAGTCCTGTCCTGGGTCAAGTGCTAACCCACTACTGCCACTTCCTCCAGAAATGACCACAGAATAATCTTCTACTTCTCCCTCATCAAAATTTTCACAAGGGCCTGGGTAGCTGCCTTTCTTAACCGAAACGCGCATTCGGGTACTTCCGTTTGAAGCATCTGAAGGAATAGATAAGGAACCAATAACATTGGTGCCATTATTATTGTTACGCTGCAATACGCGTTCTCCTGCATCTGTAAAATCACCATCACCATTCAGGTCAATCCACACGCGCCAGTACAAATCAGGTTGGTACCCATCATAACTCAACCCTGGTACCAGGGTAACACTTCGACTAGAACCAGCATTTATATTCGCAGACAGATCGGTGTAATCAGAATAACCGCATCCACCAAGACCACATTTTCCACTGGAATTATTGATGCTACCAAGGGCGACACGAGCAATCCATTCTTGCCATGGACGATCAGATTTTGAATCACAATATTCTCCAGTTGAAGGCGGGGGAGGAGGTGGAGTACCACCAAAAGAAATTGTATAATCTTCTACTTCTCCTTTCTCAAAGGTCTCACAAGGACTAGCGTAGGCACCTGCCTTGGAAGCGATTCGCATTCGGGTAGGACTATTCGTCGTATTAGCTGGAATATTGATGGTGCCATTCACCGTTTGATTTCCATTACTGGTTTGTAATACTTGTTCGCCTGCATCTGTAAAGTCTCCATCATTATTAAAATCTATCCAAACACGCCAGTGTAAATTGGTTTGATAGCCACTCCAACTTAATCCCGGAGTCAATCGGATTGCATTACTGCTTCCTTTGGCTAAAGTAGTGGAGATATCAGTGTAATCTGAATAACCACAACTGGAAGGACCACATTTTCCTGAACTATTGTCAATCGCTCCTACACGTACACCGGCAATCCATTCCTGCCAAGGCTCTTCTGATTCAGCGTCGCAGTACTCACCAGATGGTGGTGGGCCGGGAGGCAACACGGTAATCGTAAAGCTACAGTTTTCAGTGTTATTGCAATTGTCTGTCGCACGGTACGCTACCGTATAGGTGCCCGCAGCTCGACTGCTTCCCGAAGATGGGCCACTGGTTCGAGTCAGATTTAATCCTCCTGAATTACAAGTAGTGCTTGCCGTGGGAAGACTATAATTGACCGTCGTACTCGTAGATCCGGTTGGGATTTGTACGCTTACATTAGCAGGGCAACTAAGCGTTATCTCTGAACCTGGAGGAGGGCCACCTAAAATTACGTCTTCTTTCAACGTACAGATAGCTTGCCAGTTTTCAGTATATAATTGTACATCAATATGATGGATTTCGTTGACCAAATTATTGATCGTCAAGGGAACAGCACAATTGACACAGTCAAAAACAGTGTTATAAGATGCACCAAATAATTTGATAATATAATTTTCGGAATTGACTCCTGAAAGGGTAACGCTATTGCTGGTTGTCGTCCAGGTAATATCATCGCAATCACCATTAGGTGGTGGCAGACTGGTTACATTGAAATTTCGTTCTACTGCTGGTGCCGGATTCCACTGCGCGTTGCCACTTTGAGTAGCACGTACACGTACCGTTCCAACGGTTCCATCAAGTGTAATTTGATTACCATTGATGCTAGCTGGACCAGAAATAATAGCAAAACTCACAGACAATCCAGAACTCGCTGTCGCACTAATATTAAATGGTGCTGCAGTGGTTGGCTTATCAGCAATAGATGGGAAATTAATCGTTTGATTTTGCGGGCCAGTGGTGGTACCATTAAATCTTCCAGGCGTAGCTGGTGTTCCTTTCCAACTGCTTGCCAGTGTATTATTCAATCCTGGATTTCTCAATTGTAGGGTAGGGCCGTCGCCATCTGGTGCGGTTGGCCAAGGACTTTTATCATCGTACTCTACTTCATCAATCAATACGCCATTCGCATTTTTTATAGTAATCAATTCTCCGCCACCACTCAATCCAAATCCACGAGGATCTTGACCAAAACTACCGATGACGTTAGATACACTGGGATACACCTGACGGAAATTCTCCAGATTTTCTGCCAGCACTAAATAGCCATTCGCGGGGATGGTTGTGTTTTTGGGTAACCCAAAAAAGTTACCTCCTTCGTCTTCAAAATACCAGCCGGAAATATTGACCGTACTACCATTAGGATTATACAATTCCACCCAGTCGTTTGGATCTGGACTGTCGGGAGAGTTGTAGTTGATTTCGTTAATTACAATGGATTGAGTAGATGTAGAGCCTTTTATAAAGTTAGCAGTGATATTGGAGTTACCTCCAAAAATAGTAAGTGATTCCAACGGATCATCTCCGCTAAGTGCGCCAGACCAACTGTTGAGTATATAGCCTCGATTTGGAAATGCCTGTACAGGAATAGGAATATTTCTAAAATAAATACCAGTAAACGGTGCGTTGCCAGGAGCTACATTAACGGTGCTAAAAGCAACTTCTCCACGGTTGGCAGGATTAAGATTTACGGTTACGTTAGTGGTTCCGGATACTTCACTAAATTCTTCAATGAAGTGTTGACGGACCACATTCGGACGACCATTGGCAAAGTTGCGTAGCTTTTGAATATTCTGATCCCATACTTGAAATCCGCTGCTCCAACGGTCATGATGTTCTTGCATCTCAGGTGCATATACACTACGAAACTGAGAGATTCGAGCATTCATTCGTGCAGGCGTATAAAGCACATTCATCTGATCTGCCATTCTATTGATAAATCCATGACGCCAGCCATCATTTTCTAGCAGCGCATCAAATAGCTCGGTAGACCATCGTGGATTCGGCCAGTTGAAAGGATTTGGATTTAGAAGACGGTTGAGTGTCCGTCCCTGAAAATATCCTGAGTTAAAAGGTTGATCTAAATCAAATATTCCATAAGAAAAATCCAAATCCCAAGTCATCCATCGCCACTTCTCATCACTGTCTCTTTTTTTCCAATATCTATTGTTATTCCCAGGCCAGTCATAATTATCTACAAAGACATTGAAGATTATATAATCTCGGTAATGGTCTGTTTCCACTTGTGCTGCTAGTTGATTATAAGCAGATTGATTGGCAAAATTTCCATTTCTATAAAATGTTCTGAAACTGAGCCATTCGTCTCGATCTCCTTCTCGTACTTCACTACTGTTTTCTAAAAAATCAATTTCATCATCATCCAGATCAAATCTTGCTTTTATATATCGCTTATCCATTCTTTCCCGGATATTGTGCATACCCCAGTATTCGCCATTGATATAAACAATACTCGGACGAGAAGCTTGACCGTAAATGATGGGGTCTTCAATAGCATTATTTACATCATCCACATTAAGTACCAGACTGGTGACCATGGCATCCCGAAAGTGGGTAATGTTCCAGTCCTGCCCATTGTTGCGCAATACCAGACTTCTAAATTCATCCTGTTCGTCGTCCGGAAAAACATCATAAGGAATTACTGCACCATCCAGGCTTTTTTTAGCCTTTAAGGCCAATGATTTCTGAGCATTACTTGCACTTCCTGTTCCTTGAATTTCAGATTCAAAACGCATATTAAAACCTTGCGTTCCGTCCGTTTCATATAGTTCAGCGTTGACCACAATTTCGATATCATCTTCCCAGTTGGGATAGATTCCGGTTGCCGGATCAAACATCTCGTCGGGATCAGCCGTGTAAGCTACGATAGGAAAAGTATGCGAAATATTAAATAGATAAGTTTGAGTGGTTACTTTACTTTCAAGGAATGAAGATCTAAAGGCACGCGCACGTAATGGCGTATTAGAATTAACCGTAATTGAACCCGTATATCTGGTATCATCTGTGGTCGGTTCAGAACCATCCGTGGTATAGTAAATAGTAGCGCCACTAGTGGACGTAGACAAACTTACGGTACGGCTGGAATTATATATTCCTCCTCTTACAGAAAAAGTAACAGGGGCTGTTTCATTCAAACCCGGAGGCGTATTATTTGCACCATTGGGCGTTGGATCCGGGAAAAAGTCAAAGCTGGAACCACCATTCGGGGAACGACCTTCAGAGACATCTTCAAGTTGAACACCAAAGGTATAGCTATCTACAATCGTCGTACCATTCGGACGAACCAGTGCGATATCCTCTCCACTGGAACCGAGCTTGATGTCAACATGACGAACACCCTGTTCCGTTTCTTTGTCTGCCCAAAGCAACAGATAACCTCCTGCTGGAACAGTGGTTTGACTAGCATTCGTAGTTG
>Ga0114957_1002932_pt1 | contig 15785 bp, 19 predicted proteins | sample BantaG_FD_87175 | JGI IMG/M metagenome (GOLD analysis project Ga0114957, IMG submission 87175) | Marine algal microbial communities from Bantry Bay, Ireland - BantryBay_4 metaG | ecosystem: Host-associated > Algae > Red algae > Unclassified | place: Bantry Bay, Ireland | collected 2014-11-21 | reverse complement strand
GGGGGGGGGCCGCCCCCCCGCCGCGCGGCGCACGGGTTGGCGGAGGGGGGGGCGGCCGACCGGGCACGGGGGGGGGGGGGGGGGACCGACCGCCGCGCGACGGGGCGCCTCTAACCGCGCCGCTAGATGTCGTCAGCAACCGCCGACGCGCCGCCGCAAGAGAAGCAGGCGCGCAGGCACGATCACCCGCGCGTCATTGCGGCCGCGTCGAACCTCGGAAGTCGCGTCGCGCGGTCGCCGCGCGCAACTCGGGGCGGTGGGGGGGGCAGGGGGGCAGGCGCCGTCCGGGCTCTGTGATCCCTGTGGCAGAATTGTTTGGCACCCGAGTCAGGCCCGTCATCGCATCGGCAGTGCACCCGAGAATTACGGGAAGCGGCCGCGAGCTAAGCACAGGCGGGCCCCTTCGCACGCCCAATGTGCAGGTAGACAAGACACTTGCCTGGACAGCATCAGTAACGATCATTCATCCATCACGGCAAAGGCATGGTATGCGCGGACTCACACTGCTGGGAGGCTGTTGGGAGGAAGACACGGAGCGAACACCCGCACCGGAACTGCAGTAGGCAGTTGTAAGCCGTCAGTGTTGTGGTCAGAGCCGGTCGGTTGACCACTGGCAGCGGCTCCTTCAGCATGTCCTACTCCGTCGTGGTTAATTATTCACGCGCCGCCAATTTCTTTTTGCGGCGATGCGGGAACCTGCCTCGTATTCGAGGGGCATTCTAGGGGTACATTGCCAGCGACGGAAACTCCAGCGCTTGCGTGGAGGGCAGGCGGTTGGGAATGGGAAGGGGAAGAATGTCGCTTATGCATCCGTTTCCTCTGGCTCTCATGACATGGAGGCAAAAAGAAGGGGGGGGTGGCTCAGGTGTGGAGGCACGCAGGGGTCGCACATTCGTACGTGGGAAAGGAATCGCAGCCTTGCTGGCCCGGGAGGTGCAGAAATGAAGGCAAGGATTGTCGCTTGTCTCACAGTTACCGTCGTCCTTATTGACGCGGAGGCGGCATGGAGGGGGGTTGGCTGAGCTGCGGAGGCACCAGGGGGGCACACTGCCACTGGCGGGAACGGCAGCACTGGTGAGGCGGATGGCGTCGCGGGAGAGGGAAAAGGGGGAGGGTCCCTCTCCTACAGCCCTTCGCATTTGGCCATGACAGGGAGGTTACACCATGAGGGGGCTGGCACTGAACTGTGGAGGCACTCGGGGAGCAAAGAGCTCGTGGAGGAAGCGCCAACCCTCACATGACCGTCGAGAAGGGGGGGAGGGAAAGGAAGGGTCCTGTCTCTTGTGCCGTAGTTCGCCGTTGAACAGAATCCGGTGGAGAAATTATCGGTGTGGCAGGTTCTCGACAGCGGGGCTGTCCGTGAAACATTGTGCCATTGGAGGGATACCGCTTGTGTGGTGGGCAGGATCGGGGATGTTTCTCGGGTGACACGGTGTCTATCCTCCTCCTCCGACTAATCCTGCCCACTCTGTGATCCCCTATTGTTGTCGTCTCAGTCAAGCGCTGTTGTTCCAGTTCACACACCTCCCCCTCTTAGATGGAACCACGGCTAACCCTTTCTGACGCTCTGTGCGAGTAACTATGTTTTTCTTGTGATATAAAGAGGCCGGGTCATTCCGCAACAACACCGCCCTCCCCGTCATCCAGCACTGTCGGCCAGAACCGCCCCGGACTGCCACGGGAATTGAGTGTCCCGTCGTCGCCGCGTCGCGCTTGCAGCTGTCCCCACGGTTCAGTGCTGGCCATCCGGACGTACTGCCCCCGGCCGGCGCGACCACCACCGCCACAACGGCCGCCGCCACCGCCTACGTCGCCGCGACTGCCGCCCCTATTTCGCTCCCGTCATGCGAGGCGGCGTGAATTCACGGCTCGCGCTGCTCCCACCCGTCGGCTGCGGACAATCGCCGGCGGTACCGTCTCCCGGTCGCTGTCTTGATCTCAGTCGTAGTCGCGGATGTGATCGAAACTATTTTTGACGCCGCAGTTCCAGCGACCGCCGCCACCGCCGGGGCTGGTGTTGTTGGGACAACGGTGACCGCTGCCGCCGCCGCCCGCGCGGTCACTACATCGCTGTTTTAGAACCGCGCCACGGCTCGGTTTGTCTGCACCAGCCGGGATCGGGCGAGAGTGATCTGACGGCTTCGCGCCGCGGCCTGATTGCCAGATGGTCCGGGGCTTCAAAGTCTGCGGCTCGCCGGTGCTCACCGTAGCAGCCGACCAAGACGTCTCCGTCGCAAACGGAAGACTGCGCCGTGAGACGGGGTGCCGACGACGAGTCTTGACACCCACCGTCGACAGCTACCGCATCGTGCAATACAGACGTCGCCGTGTCGATCCCGAAGCCCCCAGCTTTCACGCAGTGTGTGTTATACCGGGACTTCCGTCGCCGCTGACACCGCGAGCCGGGCGCGCCCGGTCGGGGCCGCCGCAGCAGTGCGCCATTGCGAGGCCTCCGGGACCCACGCCGCAATCCGCGGGTGGCAGAGCCAATCTTTTCCCCGCCGATGGCGGCCAGCTGCTCCGAAGATGACGCGTCAGCAGTCACCGGCGAGCGCGGCACGAGATGCGGGGTGGAGGCGGCCACGGTAGCCGCGGTGGCAGCAGCTGGGACGGTAGCAGGGCGCCCGCCGCTGCCGCCATCGTCGGGCAAGCGGTTAGGCGACAGTTGCGGTTCTGGAGCGGGCGGCGGGCGATCTTCCGTAATATGCTCAGTCAGAGCAGGCCTTGACAAGTGACAGAAAAGAGGTGAGTACTTTATTTCGTGAACTACATTGCTCCGAGGGAACGCACGTTGGGAAATCCAGTGCATCGAGGAGATTGGCGCGAGAGAGGGAGGCTAAACGCGGCGCAATGGTGACACACGAATACTATGCTTGCTCCTTTGTTCCGCTACGCCAACTGCTTTTCCACCACATCATGTGCGGAAACTGTTCTCTGCCAACCTCTGTTTCCTCGACACCGCACGGGAGGACCGCCGTGCCCCTCCACTGATGGTACGTGGCACTACTCTTCAGATCCTCTCTATCTGAAGCTCGGTTGAGCGGCGAGCATCTGAAGAGCGACTGCACAGGCCACTGCGTGTGGGTGTGGACGCGCACCATCCTTTTTGACAACTGGCCGATTGGATTGGTGCTCTTTGGCTGGCCTTGAAAGTCTCATAGAGCCTAGCGGAGACCTTGTACGCCTCTCCGATGTCATGTCACGAGCACGACACGGGCTGTACGTTCCCACTGACGCGGTAGCGCCATGAAGGGCGACCTCTGCGCGTCCCAAGAGGCCACGTCGGGCTAGGCCGCAGCCAATCAGGCGAAGACCCGCTTAGCGGCTACGGGGTCTGTGGTGATGGATCAGTCACTGGGAGGACTGGAAGCGGTCAGGTTGGCTGTGGGCGGCCCTGCAGCGGACAGTGGACTGGCGGGCAGCACAGCAGATGCTAGCTCACCAGCGGCGGCGCCTGTAAGTGCGTTGGCGTTTCTTCTCCGCAAGCGTCATGCGACGGACAGCGACGGGCTGACCGAGGCCGTGCGAGACGAAGGCGACACGACTTTTGGCGTTCGCAGGGTCGCGAAAGAGATTCCCGAGTCCATTGAGCACATGGGGAAGCCGTAAAAGAGACAGGAGCCCACCTACACGGGCGAAAAAATCAAGCGCGTGGAGCTTCTTACTGGCGTACAAGAAAAAGCCCAACGACAAGGACGAGGCCGTGATCTGCTGAATATGCCACGGTTCGGGCTCCTGCAGCCAGCTTCTTTTCTTGCAATCTAACGTCACCAGCGCCATTAAGCACTTCCATAACCTGGGCCGCGGAAACACGCCCTCCTGGTCCCAGCTGTTACACGCGCGCGCAACGATGTTCATGTCAAAAAACGTCTTGGGGGGCAATCGTCTCAATCGGGGCACATTCAAAAAGCCCACGGACCACTTTTGGGGACCGAATACCGACAAGCGCTCCTGCCACCTCGACTTTGTTCTGATGCAAATCATGTCCCTGTCGTCGCACTCACTCGCCACGAATGACTGCATGCGGAAGTTCCTCAACAACGTGGCGTCCTACAACCCGCCGTCGCCCAACACTGTTAAGCACCATCTGTCCGAGCTGTACTCCTTCGTCGCCGCCGTGATACGCCGCCAGCTGAGGCATGCTAAGGACCTGTACTCTGGCCTTACTTTATTGCACCTTGTTGCTGACGTGTGGACGGAGGGGCGCACCAAGACGTCATTTTAGTCGTTGCGTTACGTACACCCAGCGGCGGACGACATGGAGGATTTGCACCTCAGCGTCTCCCTCTTTGTCGGGCGTCACACGCACGGCAGCATCAGCACGTGGTTGCTAGGTCGGCTGCTCTACTTCGGCCTTGACCAAGCCGACATTGCGTCGACAATTACAGACTCGGGTTCCAACATTAGGAATGTGTTACGCCGTTGTCGTACTACTGGGCCCCCTATGTGCGAAGAGGCCTGCGCGGGAGCTTCAAAGGCGCCGGGGCACGCGGCAACCGGCGGGGGGTGGCAACGCCGGCGGCAGTGGTTGCCGATGGGACGGCGACGCGGGGACGGGGACGACGGGGCCATCCCGCTGCTCGGCCCGAGCCACCGGGGAAGCGTACCTGACCCGCCGCGCCGCGACACGCGGGCTCCACGGGGGGCCGGGTTGGCGCGCCCGAGAGGGCGCGGCAGGCGACGGCTGACGGGACGCCACGCGGCGGGTGCAGCGCGCTGCGCGTGGAACGGTTACTCCCCCTCGTCTTGAAATGATTGCATTCGGGGACTTGATAAGCATGAAGGGAGTTCTCTGCATTGGTTGGTGGCGGCCCGGGTCAATTCCCTTTCGAAGAAATTGGGCCTGGGCCACAGTTTCCGCCCTTTCAGGACGAAGGGCGAAGACGGAGGGAGGCACCGTCGTCGCCGGCAAGTAAACCGTGTCTTCATGTCTCGGTGTTTGGATCGGCCCGAATTCCCGGACCTCGAGTCCGATAGCGGGTGTCGCGCAAGCGGCCCAGACTGCCGTTACTTCCCTCGTCCTGAGGTAACCCCCCTGATTGTGGTATGACAGCCGTCTGCCATACCCGTGAAACCCCTGCGTCGTCCACTCCCGGCACAACGCGGTCATCAACGCCCTCGGAGCCGTATCTGAGCACCCGCAGTGGAAGCAAGTCGGGCACAGTGAGGAGGAGCATCAACCGGAGCGGAGCAAGAACCCGAAAGCCCGAGTGCTCATGGCGAGAGTGCGGGAGCTCATGGGCCGCTTCAACCACTCAGAGCGAAGCGTGGCGATCTACAAGGATGCCAACGTGCCACACGACGGGCCGTGCCGCGTGCTCATCACGGAGGTGCTCACGCGGTGGAGCTCAACTTACCTATTTGTGACCCGGATGTAGACGTGTTCCTCGAGGCTCGCCGTCTTCTTTACTTCAAGGGAAGTCGGGACAGGGACGCGAAAGTGGCAGATGACGTCCTCGGAAAGGAACCGCCTCCGCCAGTCAATGGGCGTGCTGAAGGCAATGGTGGAGGTGTCGAAGAGGTCCCAGAGCGCCACAAAACCTGTTTCGCACTTTCTCTCGCTGCTCGTGTCGTTATGACGTGTGCAAGACGAACACTTGTATGTGCCCGCTCGCGCAGGTCTGCCGCTTGCTGTCGGCAACGAGGCGATTGAAACACACTTTAACGAGCACAACACGGCGCCGGTGATGGTTGTGTACCAGTACCTCTACCCGGCCGAGTATCACTCCGTGGATCCAGCGCCCGGCAATGAGCCGCTCTGCGACGATACCGCGACGGTTTTGCGCGTTCTGCGGAAGCAGCTGGATGATCGACTCTTCAACAACGACGAACTTTCCCAGAATATCCCAGGCAGCGACGCGGTCATCATGGCGTGCAAGCTGTCGCCTGGGGGCTCGCGAAAGATGCAAACGCTCGCTCGGCTTATGGGAAGCGTCGACCGCAACTCCAAGGCTGTGTGGCCGCTCAAGGGTCTTTGCGACAGAATTATGTCGCCCACCCAAACCGCATCCATCCGTCTCACCTCTACCACCACCACCGCCACTAAGGCAATGAGGCGTGCCCATACCTGCTTGGTGGAGTCGAGTGACGATGACAAGACGCAGACCCACTACCCGGGCAACTCGGCGGAGTCGTCGCACGCGGACGCGGCCAAGGCCGAGCTCGACTCCTTAATGCAGCTGGTGGATTGTAACAAAAAGATGGACGCGCTCGAGTTTTGAAGGCACCAGAAAAACAAGCTCCCGTTGCTGACGTTGCTGGATTACGCTGTGCTCGGCGCGGTCGGTACGTCGGCGGCAGTGGAGCGGGCTGTTTCGACGGCTGGCAACATCATAAAGCCTAACCGGTCTGCCCTCTCGTCGCAGCACCAGGAGATGCACTTTCTGATCCAGGGCAACGCACATCTGCTCCCGACACGCCTCGGTAAGGTCCCCGTCCTGTCGGCAGTGGATGAGAACAAACTGCAATCCGAGATGCCGTTGGATGGTAGCCGACAAGTGCCCGGAGATGCTGACAACATGTCGTCAGCAGACGACGTGCCAATTGGGTGTACGCTGTAGGCGACGGCGACACGGTGTTTGAATCAGTGCGTATACCTTCGAGATGTCTCAACTATAGCAGTCTGCCCACTTGTGGCCGATCCGAACAGGGGCACATGCACTCATGTGGTTTCGTAAGATTTCACAACTCCCCATTTATCTTGCATGTATCCAGGCATGTTTCACAGCAAGTCGGCGGCCCAAATACATTAAAACTGGAGGTGGTGCAAAAATCCGCTTTCGGCGACCCGGCTGCCGTCGCATCGACCATTGCGTCGCACCCCCCCTCCCCTCGCACGCCCAGTTAAGCCGGCCCAGATCCGGACTTTAGGACTCCGGCTCATCTATTGGCTACCTCAACTGATGTCAGCACTGTCCAACTTGTGGCACTGATTCGGTATGCGTGTCTTACAAATTGATCATTGTGTCCAATATTTAGCTCTTGTGTCTCAGCATCCCGCCTGAAGTGGCCATCTCGCATCACGTGGGAGCCCCAGTTTTCGCTGCGTCTTGCACCGCCCGCCTCATGCAGAAAAGGAAAGTTGGCCGACGCAGCCAAGCGCATGCCCGAGTCGTATTCGCGCTGGCGCTTGATTTGGAACAAAGGCGGTGACTCACCGCATCACCACATGTTCTTGTACGGGCGGAAGTCGGCGAGGGGCACAGCGCCCAACATGCGGCTTCTCTGAGAAAAAAACAGCGGCAGCAGAATAAGAGTGCCTGATCATCACCCCTGCGATACCCGGCGCCCATGGCGATTTCCTGGCCAGGGGTGGGTGGGCTCAGTGGGGCGCACTGTGTACCTTAAACGACAGCCTTTTCTCCCCTGATAATCCCTCGCCCTGCCAGATAAAAGCAAAACAATGTTCTGCATACTTCACGCCGTGCCCCACCCGGAGGTGTCAGGATCGCGTAGCAGACCGCTTAGCATTGATCAGCGTGAAAAGCTCATAAGACTGCAAAAACGACAGTTTCAAGTACCTTCTGGTTAACGCTTGGTTCAGAGCCATATGTATGAACGACTGCACGCCCGGCGGCGGGGCGGTGGCGGCAGCGGACGAAGACTACATGGCAGGACGGCAGTAAGCGACAGAAACTTCTCCGGCTTCAGAAGAAGCAGGAAAAAACACACACTGCGGTCTCAGCAGTACAAATTCTAGGATCCGGCGGGGTCGGTGAAGACGGTGGGGCAGGAGCGTGACCGACGTTCGCAGCAGGGGCAAGAAGATCGAATGAGACGGTAATGTTTGGAAATTCGTAAATGGCGGCTGTAATGCATCCACGTGTCTCAATGCTGATGTCCGCCTTTGAATGGGCATGCCCCACGCCCAATTTAGACCCCAGCGACGCAGACATTAGGATTAACGGCCATCCATTGGCTGAAAGCTCTTCTGTCAGCAGAATACCATTTGCATGCATACGTGTTTGGGCAGAATAGACTGTCCGAAGTCGTGTCACGACTTCCGGGAGCTGTTTCCGTGCAGGGCTTTCTGTTGTTGCTCTCGTGCCGCTGGTCACACGTGTTTTGTCGAAATAGCTTACAAGGCATCCGATATGGTCACGCGCTTTCAAAGCACTGGACCGTCTGTCCGGATCACGCCGGCGGCATCCGCCCGGCTCGTGGTCTGGATCAATCAGCCACTTGATCCGGACCACGAGTGATCGCTTGACCCGCCCTGCGGCTTTAACTGGCCGCGCCATCAAGCGCCTGCGGCTATCACTGACTTACCAATGGCGTGCTGTATGGAACTGGTTAATCGCGCGTCGGCAACAACGCATGGAGAGGCATGCAAGGCTACAGCACGGCAGAGCATGCACGAGTGCACATTTAATTCCTTCCTTCCTGAAGCAGGGCTTCTAACACGTCGCCTCCGCGGTCCCGAGAAGCGCCTCGTTCTTGGCGGCAGCTGCTGCATCTGCGGCAGCTGCGGCTGCAGGTGGCCCGGTGGAGAATCCAGGCCCCGCACGGTATCTCCCAATCTTTTAAACCGCTGCCATGTAGATGGTAGATGCCCACTTGTCCGTGTTTGCGGACACTGTGGCTGCGCAGGCGGCCGACCGGCGGGTACCCCTACCAGCGGCCGCTCGAGCCCGTGTGGTTCGCATGTCGTTAGGCCGTTTGGCGCACCGCGCGTTGACGGGAGCCGGGGCCCGACGCTTCTTGCGATTGAAAGCGGTGTCCCTCGGACCTCGGCTCACCGCTGCCCGCTTCACCAACTGAACACAGCTCTCAAGGAAGGAATCCGCTGCAAGCACCGTCGAGTTCTGGTTGAACTAGCCATACCGGCCCTCAAGACAGTGCTCGGCGAGCAGCCCCACAGACCCGTAGCGGTCCAACCAATCAGCAGCATGACACGCGAGGATGTGCAGTTTGGGCGTACTGCTCGCCCACTCGAAGCTGTGCGAAGAAGATCCACAAAATTCAGCCGCTTGCCGCCGGAATGTAGCTCTCTCGGGAGCTGCAATCATCGACGCGCGGTTCAACACCGGTAGCAAATCCGCACACAGTTCACGCGACCGACGGTAGGCTGCCGCACGCGACTGTGGTACGAACTGGTCCGAAACGTCACACACCGGCGCGAGGCATCTCCCAATCCTGTGACAAGCCCGGCCCGCAAACGTGCCCCCCCATAACGGGGCCGGTGATACCCCGACATCAATTCGGAGGGCACGTGATAGTGCCGTTGCATACTCTTCGGCGCGCGACGCCCCCGAATCGAACGCAACCGCCTCTGCACCCAGCGACAATAGCCACGGACTCACGCCTGGCATGGTGTGTAACGGAATTAGTACAATATCTTCGGGGGCGAACTCCGGCAGCGGCCGCCGCTCGTAGGAGAGAGTGATCGAGACCGCCGGGGGGTCTTCCATTGCTGCCAACGGACCGTTGGCGTACAGATCAGACGAACCCGACTTATGGAGGAGCGTGCACGGCACGCGTCCGGCACGGCTGCCGTCCAGTAGAGTACCGTAATCAGCATAATTTGGGAGAAGCGCTTTGCTGGCAGCGGATGGCCGAGCGAGGCAGCAGCAGTAGCCACAAGGAAATCTGCAGGTTGCGCCAGCGTGACCGTCGAATGGGGTAGTGAACGAGTAGTCCCCCATCAAGGTCATGTGGACCGGCCACGTGACGCTCGCCACGGAGATCCCGTTGGTTTGTAGGTCCTCCAAATTTGGAGCTTGCAGCTCCGCCATAGCAGCCAATGAGGAGTAGTCGTTCTTTACCAAAAAGGATTGTGTTATCCCTGTTGCATGGTCGAGGCTGGTTGATGCACGCCAGCACCACCTTACACGAGCTCTGCCGACCTTCCTTTTCAAGCCCAAAATCGAGAAGAATCTCTCCGTCCGGCCGACCGGCGACGGGCCGCTCAATGAACTGGTTCCGAGCAATAAGATCTGCCACCAAGGCCTCCACAGCAGCTCTTGCGCTCACCAGCTTGGCGCCAACAGCCATGGCTCTCACGAGATTGCGGCTCTCGGCGGAGGCCTCACGGCCGTCGGCACGCATCACCGACGCGCTGGCCAACCCACTGGATGCTCCGCCCATCAGTAGCCGAATCCTCTGCCACGTCTCGTAAGAAATATTGTTGGCGACAACGAACTGCGTCTGCAACCGTACACGAAGCGCCGACACCGCAGCTGAAAGAACCACCGTTATAGTCCCAGCGTCAGTAGTCCGTCGGCAGGCGCCTTTTAGGATCGCTTCCATGCTTGCCACGTCATCGCGACGCAACCTTGAGATGGCCGAGGACCCCTAGAGTGACCGCCGGCGGTCTTGCTTAGGTCCCACGCCAGCCTTAAGCGGAACAGTCGAGCGGGTGAAAAGCAAATCACGTCCGTTGTCGGACCTAGCTCGCCATGCCTTAGGATTTTCAGCCGCCAGATGCATGCTAACGATAGTCCCGACAGATTGCCGTTGGTCTTCGTCCAGCGTGGCCTGAGCCCCAATGACAGTTGAAATGGCCCAATCGACATTGGGCATAGCCGCAGAAGCCACCTGTGCCGCGTCACTCTCACTTGGAGCGACGGGTCTGCTGTTTCATAGGCCTGGTGCACCAACCACAAAATCGAGAATGGGCCCCGCGGACCCGCCCGTTTCGGGCGCCTCGCCAGGCGTGCCATAGGCCGCAAAGACAGTGGCAATTGCCAAATCCACACCGGACGCTCAGGCGTCCACCGCGTGGCTCGTGCCACTCCCAGTAGGGTTGAGGCCACCAGCTGCCGCTGCTGGTGCCACTCCAGCACCTCTCGTGATCAGCGCGTCCGGCGCGGCCGCGGAAACTACTGTATCATACGCCTTGTCCACATCGCAAGCACGCGGTATAGTCGGCTGCGGCGTGACCAGTGATAGGGTGCTCGCCGAGCTCAAGATCGCACCCTGACTAGATAAAGCCACAGCTACTGGCGCGGTGGTGTCAGCGGCCGCGCCCGACCTCTCCGAAGTAGTTGGCCGCGACGCGCGGCTGCGCTGCTCCACTCCTGCCCCAGTCGTGATGGGCGCGTTCGGCGCGGCCGCGGACACTACTGTGTCAGACGCCTTGTCCGCATCGACAGCGCGCGGTACAGCCGGCTGCTGCGTGACCGGTGATAGGGTGCTCGCCGAGCTCGAGGTCGCACCCTGACCAGGTGAAACCACAGCTACTGGCGCGGTGGTGTCAGCGGCCGCGCCCGACCTCACCGAAGTAGTTGGCCGCGACGCGCGGCTGCACTGCTCCGCTAGCAACTTGCAAGCAGGGCACACCATCTCGCGACCACGATCTGGAAGAGAGGCTTACTCAACTGCTTTCGCATCGGGCCACAGGAAACGAAGAATCCCTGGATCTGGTGGAGCCGATGGAAATAGGTCGGTGGACACATCCTCATGGATGGTGGACGCACATGATGCCCGTCTCTGTGTTCAAGTTGGGCGGGAGCGGAAGTAGTGGAGATGGCAGTAGCCACGTGACACCCCATTACGGTCCGTCAAGCTCGAGACTTACCACCTACGCCGAGGCATGGCTTTGAGCAACCTGGCTTGCGCCGAGTTGTTCAAAAGTCCATCGTCGCGCCAAGCTAACCACAGCGGCGCAGCTGCGTTGTCACGCAGGCAGGCTGCGTGGCACCCAACGCACACGAATTCGTGATCAAGCTTTGGGGAAAGCGTTTGCAGGAAAGAGTAAACGGCATCACTGTGTAAAGCCAGACACAACCCAGACGCAACCCAGGACACAGCGTAGCGAAAATGCGACAGCAGCTAGCGAGAAAGTACGACGTTTGAAGTGGGTTACAAACCACGTAGCATTGCTCATCAAGGGTTCCTCCGACGCTGGGTAGAACGAACGGTGAGAGAGACATCTGCTTCGTACTTGCTTTTTTTGGCAAGCGTGCACGTACCAGTGGGGACACGTCGGAGGAAGAGCTAGGCTGGATAACGACGCCATGCAAGTGGCCTGATCAGGCTGGAGAAAACGGATGTAGACAAAGGGGAGGGCGAAGAAGAAGCCACAGCAGCCACTGTTCGGCGCTTCTGCTGTGCGTAGACGCGTGGGGGGGGGTCGGGGGGGTGTTTGTAGGCGCCTCGTCCTCTGGTGCATGGGATGAGCCGAATGTGGTTGAAAAACCAAAAACATGTACGTGTGCACTGTAATAAATAAACGTGTCCAGATCCCAATGTCCGCCCTTATCTGGGCGTCGGGCCATCCCCGCCCGTCACCGTCGCCGCCGCCCCCATCGCTCCCCCGATCACAGGCATCCGTCGTTCCTTGGCTCGTATCCAGGGTTTCACGGAGGCATGTCGCCGTGGCGCACACATTGAGGAGTCCGCCTTTTTGTACATTTCCGGGGGTCGGGGCGGGGTGGGGGGTTGTAAGTGTTATCTCTTTCCCTCTTACACGCGATCTCGGTCATGACTTGAGTGTGGGATCACTATATACCCCGAGCTTGACTTGTCCCTGTGCCCCTGCTCCTCCCATTTTCGTATGTGCTGTGCGTGTGTATATGTTAGGGACCATCAGGCCTTCTGATTGCCGCTGAGTATGGCTTTCTGGCAGGCGGCGTGGACGGCGGCAGTGGGGGGGGGAAGGCGTGAAATGGCAGATTGATTTGTACATTGCATCATGCTACAGAAAAGACACAGGCAGACGCGCCGTCTTTTTAATTCCTGTATGGTCGCTCTCCCCCTATGTGGGCGGTCTTGCCCCCTACTTTGTCGGTCCGTGAGCAAGGAGCCCGTGTGTCACTCCGGGGGGGGGATAGGGGCGAGGCGAAGACAAAGACGACAGAGCCTCGAGCAGCAACAGACAGCCAATCAGCCATTCTAGCCCAGGGCCCCAGAAGTAGTTTGATTTGGTCCTTAAAGGTCCTCCGCCCGTACTTCGAACTCTTGTTCTTCCTCCGCTTGTGTTCGTGTTCCCGTTCGGATCCTCCAAAATTGGGCAGACTGCAACAGTGATGGGTATGGGGTTGTGCGGGTGGGGAGGGTCACTGTGGCAATGCACTGCGACATCCCTTGCGTTGCCAAGATCATCCACTCAGCAACGCACGGGCCGCTCCCTAGATTGAGCGCACACGAGCGACCGGGCACAGGTACAACGAAATTCAGCGCCTTCGGGCGTACACAATCTGTAGCATATCTTCGCCCCAAATTGGCAATTTGCCACAGGTAGCCCGCTTGACGGGCGAAAGCCCACGTACTGTGGGAATTGGCCTGTGGCATGCCCTTTGGGGTGTTACTTCCGCATTATTCATTTTTTACTCTTTGTTTGCTTGCCTGTCTTATCTGTCTGCCGGCACTCAATTCGATCGCTTGTGATCCGACGGTCGATCGACCAGTGCCCTCGTTTATATTGCATCACCGTGGGTCCCGGGTCGCCGTCGTGGGCACCATCCAGCTCTCCATCGGATGCCCTTCAACAAAAGGTCTTTCTTCCTCGCCCCGACGGCGATAGAACTAGCTCTATTGCTTGGCTACGGTCGGTCTCAGTACACTGGTATTTGCACCAACATTATTAATACCACGTTTGGTGGAGCAGCAGTGGATACCCTCGCTTTCATCGTGCCTCGCGGCACGGTGTTCCCGAGAACTTTCTCGCTGCCTCGTGGCATTGGGACGGTGTCGATACGGTCGCTTGGCGCGCGGGGCGTAAGCCATCGACTTGTGGGCGTGGTGCCGGGGGCATAACGGTTGAGATCTTGGACGTTGGCGCGCAGGGCGTTGGCCAAGTCGGAACATTCTGTTCAGGTCTCAGTATGTCTACTGGTGGTACCGGCGGCACTCGGAGAGCCAGAGACGGCAATTTGCCAGCTGGCTACCGGCCGCCGGGCGGGGGACAAGGCACTCCTGTCGCCTCCGACGCCCCAACGGACGGTGCTCCTCCTCCTCCCATCCCTGCGGGTCAAGCCGCCTCCGGGCAGATGCAGGTGGTGTAGAGCCAAAAGGCGGCTGTTGAAGCACTTCAACGACGCCTGACGGCCCAAATACAGACTAACGAGTCTCTGACACGAGCCAATGACAAGTTGGTCGACGACGTCGAGGCCCTGCGCAAGGTCGACTCCCATGAGGAGGAACGCCGTGTGGCTAAGTACCGCCGTCAGTCGGGCGACAAGACCAAGAACGTCAAGAAGACGAGCAAGGTGACTAATGACAAGTTCGTCCGCAAGGACGATCCGGCTAACGCCGCGCCTTCCCCATCTTCCGATGATTCCGCCTCTGGGTCAAGCCCGACGTCGTCAGACGACGACAACTCCAACGCGACGGACACGTCCTCCTCGGACGATGGCCACGGAACGCCAGGCCCGCTGTCGCCCCCAAGTTGGTCCTCGCCGAGCGACAGCTCGAGCGAGTCGGACGCGGCCGCGCGCAAGCGCCCCACGACCCCCACCAAACGGAAGGAGCGACTCGAAAAAGCCAATAGGATCAAGGTGATCCGCCCGGCTAATAGCCGCTTCAAGACACTCCTGGACTACAGGACGTACTTCCTGATCCACCGTCAAATGACGTATACGCTCAAGGAGACACAACGGTCGCATCGTCTCAACAAACGTTTAGACGGAGCGTTCCATGGGCAACAGCCATTCTTGGGAGCCCTGCCCTTGGGCATCTTCACGTTCTTAACAACCTTTCGCCGCACGTGCGACGCGGCTGGGCTGACGCACGGTCAAGCCCTTCCGCTCATGGTCTTTCGACTAGCGAGCAACGCCAAGATGACCTTCTCCGGCGCGCTTAATATCACCCTCGGACGTAAGCGTTATGCCATCCGTACAAACGGAGATGCCGTCAACTGGCTTCTTTCGAAGTATGCGACACACGCAACTATGGCGAACGCCTACCAAGACATCATTACGATGAAGCAACAAGACAACGAGGCGCCCACGGCCTTTGGTAACCGCGTGGAAACGCAATGCGATCTTCTGAACGGTTTGTTCGACATCCAAGACGTTAAGGACGTCTTCATCACGGGTCCTTAGGACCTTGTGCAAGCGCACGTGCGGGTCTTGCCTGACAAATTCCCTGATCGGACTCTTTCCGAGACGGTTGCTACCGCCCAAATGTACTGGGACGGCACCAACAAGCTGCGCTTGCAGCTCAAGATGACCCGCCCAACGGCAATCAAAGTCGCTTACGCGACACAGGAACAGCGGAAAACGACGGAGCGACCGTTCACACCGGTTCGCACCCCGCCGCCCCCGCGGGCCGCCGTCCCTCAAGCCAATCGGGCTGCCACTTTTTACAATTGCAACAAGCCGGGGCACTTCGCCGCACAGTGTGCCGAACCATATTGCCCTCGCGATCGTCGGCAACCGCCTATCGGCGTTCATCCCATTGCCGACAATAGCGTCGAAGAAGACGAGATCGAACGTCCGGCCGACGCCGTGGAGGACTCGAAAAACGCCGAGGCCGGGTGTCCGACTTGGGGTTGCCCGGCGGAACGCGAAAGCGTACGGTAACAAGATTACTGCGCCGTGCCTTACGGCACTACGAGATCGCCGCCACGCTTGACCCGTGCATGCGTATGCCCCGACAGCCGGTAACCCGCGCCGTCGCCCCCGCGCCCGTGCCAACCGACGCGCCGCCGTCAAGGTCAGACGAGCCGCTACCACCATTTGTACGGGCGGGGTGGCGCCCCCCCCTCTTCCCCCGCCCTCCCCCACGAGTGACCGCCTGCCGCGGTGCCGCGCGCCGCCCTGCCATTGGCGCCAGCGCCGCCGGCGGGCCAGCGCCGCGCGCCCATCGTCACCGCCAGCCACGGCGGCGGGTGTGGCCGACGG
>Ga0114957_1002931_pt1 | contig 15787 bp, 8 predicted proteins | sample BantaG_FD_87175 | JGI IMG/M metagenome (GOLD analysis project Ga0114957, IMG submission 87175) | Marine algal microbial communities from Bantry Bay, Ireland - BantryBay_4 metaG | ecosystem: Host-associated > Algae > Red algae > Unclassified | place: Bantry Bay, Ireland | collected 2014-11-21 | reverse complement strand
CAGGACTAGCACAATGGGATGACCTGCCTGTTGAAAATATAGCGCAAATCGAGGTGGTAAAAGGTGCAGCTTCTGCACTTTATGGTTCTTCTGCCCTGAATGGAATTATCAATGTAAGAACCGCTTACGCCACCTCCACCCCTGTTACAAAATTTTCGACTTTCTATACGATGTATGATGACCCAAAAGATATTTCGAAAATCTGGTGGGACAGTATTTCATATAATGCAGATACGGATACTTATAAAAAAGAGTCTAATAAATTTTCAGATCAACCTCATGAATTTGGTTTTAGTTTTGCGCACCGACAAAAAATTAAAAAATTGGATTTAGTCTTAGGTGGATTTTATTTTAACCGAAGTAGTTTTAGAGAATTCACCTATTCTCGATATGGTAGAATTTCTGTTGGAACTCGCTATCGGGTAAATGATAATCTTACCTTTGGATTTAACTCTAATTTTAATCCAGGTGAAAGTTCGAGTTTTTTCCTTTGGAGAAATGGAGATGAAGGAGCATATCGTCCTCTTGAAATTGATGGTGCTTTTTCGGAGTCCAGCCGATTCCGATATACTATCGATCCCTTCGTTACTTATTTTGATAATTCAGGAAATAGACACAGACTTACAGGACGTTTTTATCATGTTGATAATCAGAACAATGACAATCGTTCTAATGTGTCAGAACTTTTTTATGGAGAGTACCAATTCCAGAAAAAATGGGAAGATAAAAATATCGTCATGTCTACTGGACTAGTTTCCACCTTTACAAATATTGAAGCAGAACTGTATGGCGATACCACTTACCGAAGCCGGAACCTTGCGGCATATGTTCAATTAGAAAAAAAGTTTTTTGATAAATTAAATATTTCTGCTGGAGCAAGGTTTGAACAAAATAATACGAAGAGTCCTGAATTTATTAATTCAGGAGGTGTAACTGATACCATCCCTAATGGAAAAATTACTGAAGGAAAACCAGTATTTAGAGTTGGAGCAAATTACCAATTATCTGAAACTACTTATATCAGAAGTTCTTGGGGACAAGGCTACCGCTACCCTACTATTGCAGAGCAATTTATTTTTACCAATGCAGGAGGTTTGACTATTTTACCAAATCCGAGCCTCACTTCTGAAACAGGCTGGACATCTGAAATAGGAATCAAACAAGGGTTCCGCATTTCCAAATGGAATGGATTTATTGATATTGCAGGTTTCTGGTCTGAGTACCAACGGATGATGGAATTTCAAAGTCTAGGATTGGATTTTGCAACACAATCCATCAATTTTAAATCTGATAATATCGGTGATATAAAAATTACAGGTATGGAGGTGAGTGCAAGCGGAATTGGAAAAATAAAAAATGTAGAGACTTACTTGATTGCAGGTTACACTTTTATTAATCCAATTTATAAAGACTTTGATGAGGAAACTCAACTCAGTTCTAGTTCTGATAAAAATGTTTTAAAATATAGAAACAAACATTCTTTTAAGTTTGACTTAGAATTCAAATATAAAAAATTCTCTATCGGTGGAGGTTATATTTTTAATAGTGAGGTAGAAGCGATAGATCTTGTTTTGGAATCTTTTGGAGAAATTGGAAAATATAGAGAGGAAAATGATGGTGGATATTCCTTGATAGATTTTAGAACTTCTTACGAATTGTTTAAAGATTTTAAAATGTCTTTTATTGCCAAAAACCTTTTGAATGAAGAGTACATGGTTAGACCTGGAACGTTGGAGGCTCCTCGGCAATTGACATTACGATTGGATTATAAGTTTTAAAAAAAATTGCTTGATTATATTTGCTTCGCTCGCTGCGCAATGATTTGATGATTACTGAAGTAAAATAATCAAGCAATTTTTTTGGCTCTTTGACAAAAACCGTGGAAGCCCCGAAGCGGGCGAAATAATCTAGCCTGCGGCAACGCCGTAGGTAATTCGCATACCCTGTAACTAAGCCCTGAATGGGCGGAATATTCTTTTTTAATAAATATTTTGCCCTTTCAGGGCTTTACTGTTTCTTTTTATCTGTACCTACGGCGTTGCCGCAGGCTAGATTATTTCGCCCGCTTCGGGGCTTCCACGATTTTTGACGAAGAACCATTTTTTTTAAAAGAACTTCACATTAAAAATTCGATGAGTGAAATAAAACCCCAGATAATTCAGATTTATACAGATGGTAGTTGTCATACTCAAAAACTAATTGGCGGATGGGCTGCAGTAATTATTTTGGAAAATAATTTTATTGAATTAAAAGGACATCAATTTGACACCACACATAACGCAATGGAAATCTTAGCAGTATTAGAAGCGTTGGATTATGTGGAAGAAAATAACATTACTTTTACAAAAATAGAAATCATCTCTGATAGTCAATATGTGGTCAGGATTATCGAAAGAAAAGAACGGCTTAAAAAGAATAATTTTTTAACCAAAAAAAATAAACCTATTCGGAATATAAACTTGGTAAAAAGGTTAATTTTAAAAATTGAATCTTTGCCTTTGGAGTTTTTTAAAATAAAAGCACATCAAAAGAAAACTAAAACGATTAACTATAATATTGTAGTAGATAAGCTTGCCAGAGAAGAAGTGAGAAGGCTTGTTAAACAAGAACTGTAAACACTATTCAGAACTCCTACTCCATAATATCTCGTATTAAATTACTCAACTCCCAACCTCTCGTCAAGGTTATCATATGAGAACCACCTTCAATTAAATAATCATACTCGACATTGCGAATAGGAATGGTGCGATCATCATTTCCATGAATATGAATGATGTTTTTATCATAAGTTTTTCTTTCCCAATTAATAATCATTTCTACAGACCGCTTCATAAATTTAGGATCTTTTGCATCCAACATATTTTTAAAAGTATCCGCTTCTTTATCTCGATCAGGTTCTACTAAAGGTTGCATAAATTTAGCTCCTGATTTCATCATTTTACCAGAGACCATTTTATAAAATGGAATTGCTTTTTGAAAACGATAACGGAACGGAAGTTCTTGCCTTGACTTTGCACTTGAAATAATAATGGTTTGCTTTGGTTGTAAAAATTCTGTCATCTCAGTTGCAAGCATACCACCAAGTGAAGTTCCAATTAAAATAAAAGATTGAGTAGTATCAATTTGTTGAGCCAATCGTTTGGCATAATGCTCCATTCGTTCTCCCTTCTCTGGAATTTCATATTTAATAAATCGAATCTTATATTCATCCCCTAAATCAAAATTATTAAACAACCGATGATCTGCTCCTTGTCCAGGAATACAATAAACTACCATTTTCGGATTTATATTTTTTGAAAAAACAATATTATTACAAAATAGTAAAACTAGCAGAATGAGATTCGTTTTCATATTTATATTTTTTGATTAGACTTTACGAAAGTAATTTACTAATTTTCAAAATAATTGAACCCTAAATCAGAGTGCTTTATTTTGGTTCTAAAAGAATTCATGTGGTTGCATCAATTCATTTGGTACCTTTATTTTTTTAAAATTGAAAATTTCTGATTGTAATCCACAAATTATAATTTGGCAAAAAACAAGAATCACAATAATTCCTTTCCTTTTTTATTTTTTTTTTAAATTTATCTGTTAAAATTTTCATTTAGAAGTACCCAATTCTACATTTGTACGTATAAATAGATGTATGGTTTTTTTTTATAAAACACATCACACAAAAACTTTTTTTAATCATTAAAACTAAAAAAGAATGTTAGACAAAATTATGGATTCTATTGGCGGCGGAGTTGCTGAACAAATTGCAGGAAAAGCAGGAATTTCTATGGATCAAGCAAAAGGAATGTTACCGTTAGCTCAAGAAAGTTTACAAGAAGGAGTTATGGAACAAGTAACTGGCGGAAATGTAAATGGATTGTTAGGAATGTTTCAAAGTGCTACAGGTGGTGGCGGTGGATTAATGAGCAATGGTATCTTTGGAGGTATCAAGGCTATGTTTATGAAAAAAATTATGACGAATATGGGATTACCTGAGTCCGTTGCAGGATTGGCTGCAGGAACTGGTATGAGTAGTATGATTGGAAGCTTAGCAGGAAAAATGCAAGCTGAAGGAGATACTGATGAAGTAGATGCAGGAAGTCTGATGAATGTTTTAGGAGTAGGTGGAGGTGCAGGCGGAATGTTAGGAGCAGCTACTGGTATGTTAGGTGGATTGACTGGAGGAGCAACTGAAGGAGCAGGAGGTTTAATGGATAAAGCTTCTGATTTATTAGGTGGTGCTGCTGGTGGAGCATCTGATGCTGGTGCAGGTGCGGCTGACAAAGCAAAAGATTTGTTAGGCGGTATTGGTGGTATGTTTGGAAAATAATTAACTGATTAAAATTCAGTTCACTATAAAAAATCCTGGTTTCCGAAATGGAAATCAGGATTTTTTTTTGTTTTAAATTTCTAATTGTGATGTTGTCGAATAATGGTGAGATGGGAACACGGATGCCACGGATTGAGCGGATTTAACACGGATTTTCTTGGGACGTATTTGGATTTTTTTGGGAGTACCTTATAATGTATTTCAAAAAATTATCAAAATCAAAATGTCAATCAAAATCAAAATTTGCCCTCAATCGTAATTCCTAGATGATTGATAATCTGGATGTTGCTTTTTTTTGCTATTAGACAAATTTTGATTTTGATTTGAGTGTGTAACAAATCGGTGGTCATCCCTTTTTTTTATATCGAAAAGAAAGAAGATCCCTTTCTAGGAAAATACTGACCTCTGTCATTTCGAGCGAGGCACGAGTCGAGAAATCTTAAAAGCCCAATTTATTCTATGAAGCAATTTATATAGAAAAAACTGATGACTGAACCCGAAGGCTAAATTTGCATTTTGAGATTAAAGGAAATCTAAGATTTCTCGACTCGTGCCTCGCTCGAAATTGCAAAAAAGAGGAGCATGTTCTATTCCTCGACTCATTCTTCGCTCGGAATGACAAACAACTCGTTCTTCGCTCGGAATGACAAACAACTCGTGCCTCGCTCGGAATGACAAGGGGTGTCCAGGGAAAATGTGTGAACTTTTAATAAAATCTATGCCCCCAATTTGTTTCACACTCTTTTGATTGACATTTTGATTTTGATTGCTTTTTGATTTTGATTGAGAATCTTACCCCATAATTCCTTCTATAAAATCTTTGCTCCCGTCATTTGCCCATCCGTCCAATTGAGAAGGATCTTTTAATTGTTGTCCTCGCAGTCGTGGTACTACCAGATAGCCACATTTGACATCAGGAATTCCCGACATATCACTCCAGAGTTTTTCAATTTGAGCAACAGGATAAATATCTTCCTGTCCATGTCCCCAACGGTATTTTACATCTTTGATGGTTACATAAGTAGGCAATCGTTGAGCACGAGAGCGAACGGCTTCATCCAATTTTTCATGCGAATCATTTAAGTTTTTTCGATTTAATCCAAACCAAGCTAAAAATTCGTCGATTTGAATCCAAGTGGTCATACTATTATAATAACTTAAGTTCAATTCATCTTCTTCTCTAGGTTGTGCAAGTCCTTCTAACATTCTTATTTTTCCATTTACTTTTGCTAACCCTCCACCTCTATCCTCTAATCTTCGAGGGACAACTTCAAATGTAAGCATATTGTTAGAAGATAAATGCTGGCTTAATGCAGCCGCATCCAAATCAGCTCCAAGCGTATCAACATTATGTAACATAATGGTTTCTACTTTAGGATTCTTTTTTAATAAATCAGCAAGAACTCCATTTCTAATTAAGTTTGGTAGCTCATACCAATGACCTAAAGGACTAAATCTTTGTCTAGCTAAATTATCAATATAGTCATTTCCTTCACCTTTACTTTTTGCCCATCCAATCAATGCACTTCTCCCCTGTTCCAAAACCTTTTGTTTATTCTCATCTAATATTTCTTGGGGCATTTCTTCCCATAAAAATTGTAAATCACGAACCATCGGAACAAAACGTTGACCAATAGATTTACCTTTTGAAACATAAATATCTCCTTTATAACCGTAGTTTTTGGTTCGTTTCAAAGCATCAATAATAGGTTGATAAGTCAAATAACTTGTGGCTATGATATGAGGAGGTTTCGCTCCATATATTTTTGCGATCCGTTTAGTTTTAGCAATATGAACTTCTAAAAATGATTTATGGGTTCCTCCCATTTCAGCAAATGGATTTAAGGCTTTGATTACTCCTGCTCCTTTCGTCCATCGACTTCCTACTCCACCAGCCAAACTTAAAACGGCAACCTTTCCTGCTTTTAATGCGGTAATTCCTTTCCTTTTATCTTTTATTGATTTCAAAAATTTCACATCATTAGTTGATACATCTTTAATTGTGGTATCCAAAGAAAGTCTATTTCTAGAAAGACCAATTCTACCCTTTTGTAAATCTTTCCTCAACTGCTCATGTTGGATTTCATCAAATCCATTTTCACTTTTTATGTTTTTCGAAATGCTATTTTGTTCCAAACGATTGGCCTCCATAGCCGTGTCCGTAACCTGAAAAAGATTACTCACCAAACTTCGTAACAAGGTATATGCAGCATCTTGTTTTTTAATAAAAGTGGTATAAATATCAATTTCTGCTCTACGTTGGTAAGCAATAGTATCTGGAGTTTGTCGAGCTAATTCTTTTATTTGAAGTGCATAATATCGATCAGGCATCAAGGCTTTTTGACCTTGTTTTATATTGCTAAAACTCCCTTTATTATTTATTTTAAAATTATAAACAACAGGTTCCATCGCGAAAGGTAAGGCAGAAGAAAGTTCATTTTTTGTTTCTTTTAAAATATCTAAAACACCTTGTTTTCTTTTGATGTATCGTTCAGGTTTTACATACATTCCCATTCCACCTCCTGACATTCCGCCTAACATCATAAAACCTAAATAATCTTTTTTAAATCTACTTTTGGCCTTCTTGATAATGACTTCGGTAAAATGAGTGGACGCCCAAGGAATAATAGTTTTTATAGGATAATCAAAATTCTTAGAAGTTGATTTGGCTAATTTTGGAATATCACCATTTTTTAAAGCGGATAAAATATCTTTATAAATTTTTGAGGTCGCGTGTCTAGCTTTCCATTCTTTCGAAGAGCGGTATAAATATTTTTCAGTAACCATTTCTAAAATAGGCCCTACATTTTGAGCCATTCCTCCATGCATCAATACCAATGATTCTGTTAATCTTTTTCCAAATTCAGGATGTAAATCTTCACTCCCTAGTACTCGATGTTGAGGTAATAAACATCCTTTACTAATTCCAAATTCTGGATCACCCTTCTGAGCAACAGCTCCTTCAATCGTTTTAACACCTGGCCAGATTCCTCCTGAATCTTGCCATCCTCCTCCTGAACCTCCAATCCATTCTCCCAAAATAGCTCGTGATGCCACCAATCTTCGCTCAGGTTCTAACAATGACCCTACAAGATTTTTGGTCTGCTGTGTTGCCCGCATCAAAGCACTTATTATTGATCCTAAAAGATTAGTGGAAACGGCAAATCTTGACCCTTTTGGAATATCATTGACCATCGTTACAATTTCGATTCCCATTCCTGGTGCTATGATCCTACTTAGTATTTCCTCTAATGATTGTTGAGTTCCTTCGAAAGCAGGTGTGATACACCCCGAAGCAATAACACCTGCTTTTACCAATCCTAAATAATCGTTTCCAAAATTAAATAAATCATCTAGGTTAGAAATATCTTTAGTCGTATTTAGGTCTACACTTGTTAAGCGAATGATTGGTTCGGTTATCACTCGAATGTAAGTTTGGATGGGTGGTTTAATATCTTTGTCTCTGCCAAAGACACCCAAATTAATGGAAACATTCAATACATTAGCGCCCTCTGGATAATCCATTCCCAAAAAGAAAATATCCGACCAACCGCTATGTGTCAAATCCATTCTAACCGCAGTACGTTCTTCTAAAATGGGAAACAAATTAATCCCTTCACTCCTTTGCAATAATTTTGGATGAATTCGAATGGGATGCTGTTCCGTGTAACCTCCTCTAAACATCCATTGATTTCCAATACTAGTTCGAACACTCCGACGGACTTGATCTGCTAAAATTTGAAAACTCCTTTGGTGATAAACTTCAGCTAAAGCACTCATCAAAGTTCCATTTGGACCATCCGTTTTTTGAGCTTTTAAAAAACAATTTATAGCCTCTTCAAATCTTCGGTTTAATAAGTGAACATAACCTTCAAAAGGAATAATTCCTGTTTCTGGAAGTTTGGGATGTTGTTGCAAAAAATAACGATAAGCACCATGTAAAAACAAACATGCCCGTACTCGTTCATATAAATTATTAGTACTTTTCCTAAACTTTTCTAATTCTTCTAAATCCTTTAACAATACATTTACAGATCGACCTTTGCATAACTCAAAAAAAGATCGATCCCGAAGTTTAGGATTATTACTTGTTATTGTTTCTATGAAAATATTCAAACTTTACTTTTTTTATAAGCCAGTTGTTCAATAATTGTAGTGAGTAGTTCATCTTTATGTGGACCATCTTGTGCAAAAGCCAATTGAGCTTCCAACCAACCAAAACGGGTTCCTAAATTAAAACGCCTTCCATGAACTTCCTTTGCTAAATATTTGCTATGATTTGCCAATTCTTGTAAAGCAGGAGTTAATTGAAGATCGGAGCCTTTTTTCATTTTTTTCAAATGTTGCTCGAGGTAGGTAAAAATTGGAGATTCAAGAACATGCATTCCAAAAAAACATAAATAATGTCCCACTCTTAAACCAGTTGTTTGTAATTCTAATTCTGCATAACTGATCGAAGGTTTTTCAACAATTTTTTCAATATCATAAACCCCACTATATTTGGCCAAATGCTTACCAGTAAGTGTTCCGTAATGTCCAATTAAATGTTCATTTGTAGAGTTTACTGCGGAAACAGAACACGATTCATTTTCTGCTAAATCCACCAATTGGCTGGCACAATTTAGATCATCCAATCCTGAACGATATAAATGATCCCCCAATAACAATAGAAATGGATCATCTCCTACAAATTTTTGTCCGCACCATACTGCATGCCCAAAACCCAAAGTATCTTTTTGGATAACAAACTGAATGCGATCTAAAAGATTAGTGATTTTATCCGCCTGATTTTTAGCCCAATCTACACCTCCATAGGAATTGGTTAGATTATTCTTTAAGGTTTGAAAAGCCTCAACATATCTTTTTTCATCACCTGGTGCAACTATGATACAGATTTCTTCTATGCCTGAAGCAAATGCTTCCTCAGCGATGATTTGTATGATGGGTTTATAGACACCATCAATATCAGCAAGCGGCAACATTGCCTTTTGAACAGTATCACCTACAGGATATAAACGCCCTCCTCTAGCAGCAGCGGTAATAATTGCTTTTTTGATTTTCATAAAGCTATATTACGATATCTGAAGGAAAAAAATAAGTATGTCGATTATATTTTTTAAAAACTTCTCAACCACCTACTGAAAGAAGGGAAGAAGAGGTATTAAACCTATTCCTAAGACCAATAAAAAAAGCAGGACAAATTCAAGTTTGAATTTGTCCTGCTTTTTCTAATATCGACCGTGGTTCGTGGTTCGTCAAGCGAAGCGTTCGTGGTTCGGCTTAGAATTAAGAAATACCCAGTAGAAAAAAAGTACCTATAACATCATAAGTTGTCATCCCTTTCGGCACTATCTCTTTGGATGAAGTTTTTTGTCGAATTAATCGATAAACCCCTTTATAAGTTTTTCCATTTCTAAGAAGTGTAGCTTGTTGTCCACCAATAGAATCATTGATTGAAAAAATAAGCATAAAACCTAATTTTCCATATTTAGGACGTTCTAAAAAAGCCGCCGCTTGGATACAATCTCTCATTCCTAATTCTCGAATTGGATCGTTAAATACAATCGAATTTTTAGGGCTTTTAGTTTTAGTTTTTGAATTTCGAGCACCGGCACCGGCTCTACCGCCCACTTGCTCATAGGATGTAGGAATATCGCCTCCTTTGGATGTTTCACTATGTTTACCTTTTTCGGTTCCATCAGTAACAATTATAGTTAATCCATTATCAGTAGGCTGAAATTGTGAATGTGCCGCAGTAAATGAAAAAAAGAAGCAGCATAAAAGAAGAGAATATTTCATATTAAATTTTGTTTTCTTCAAGAAGTTTAAAGACTTTCTATTTATTAAGTAATGGTAAAATGCTAAAGTATAAAGTTATTATGAAAATAAACGAAAATCAAGATGTTACTATTGTTATTTTTTTTGGTTAAAATAATTTTATGATAAAGGAATTAAATGCTTCTAGATAATTTCATTTTTTAATTTATGTTTTAATAGAGATTATTCTATTGAGTTTTGTAAAAGGATTTTTAACCAAGTGAATACAAGGTTTTCGACTCATTCATCCCGATAACTATCGGGACAAAATTTGTCATTCAAAATTAAGTCTAATGTATATGATTTAAATAGTATTTTTCTGAGATTTCTTATAAATGAACTCCATCAAAAAACAAAACATAACTATTCCCAAAGCAATAATTACATTCGTTCTTTCACTACTGAATTGTTTTACAATTAATATGAGTAAAGCTACGCTGCTCTATCGCTCCAGTAAAAGCTCCTTTTTCATAACCAAATAATTCACTATCAATCAAGTTAGTCGGAAGTGCTGCACAGTCTACTTTGACTAATACTTATACAACTCATGATCCGTATAGATTTTAATCAAAGCAGAAACCGACCAAGCTTGATTGATACAACCTCGACCTGTCTTCGGTTCAAGACCATCAAAAATTTCTGAAACCCCATGAATACAATCCTCCTTATAAAAGTGTTCTTGAAGTGGCTCTAACATGTTTTTGACTTTCTTCTTCGCACTATCTTTATAATTATTTACTTTGAGAAAAGCTTCAATATATTCGCCCATCACAAATCCCCAAACCGTTCCTTGATGGTACGCCGTATCTCTTGACCATTGGTCTCCTTCATAAATATCTCTAAATGAAGAGTCGTCCACCTCTAAAGAACGAATACCATAATCAGTAAATAATTTCTCGGTGACCAATTTGACTATCTTTTTAGATTGAGTATTATTCAACAAGGTGAAAGGTAAACTAATCGCATAAAGTTGATTACATCTAAAACTAGTATCAGGAGGAGAATTAGGGTTCACCACATCATTTAGATAGCCTTCTTCATTGAGATAATATTTCTTGAAATTTTTCTCTACTTTTTTAATTAGAGATGCAGTCTTAATCGGTGAATCATGCTTGATGGCATCAGATAAGAACTGATGAATTTTTAAAGCATTATACCAGAGTGCCGTAATCTCTACAGGACAGCCTACTCGTGGAGTGACAACATATCCATCCACTCTTGCATCCATCCAAGTCAACTGATAGCCATCTTCCCCTCCGTAGATAAATCCTTCTTCCGTAAGTTTAATGTTATATCGAGTTCCTTCAATATGTTTTTGAATGATTTGTTCCAATTTATCAATATGCTCCGTGACAAATTTGTGATCGTTAAATTTCAAATAATAATCATACACCGCTACAAACAACCAGAGTGAGGCATCAATCGTATTATATTCTATCTCTTGTTCAGAATTATCTGGAAAATTATTAGGCAACATTCCTTCATCCAGATATTTTAAAAAAGTATTTAAAATAGATTTCGAAACCTCTTTTTCGCCCGTTGCAATAGTCAGTCCTCGCATCGCTATCATCGTATCTCTTCCCCAATCATTGAACCAATGATAACCTGCAATGATAGAGCTAGAATTGGTAGATGCTCGATGTACTAAAAATTGTTGACCTGATTGAAGCAGGTCATAATAGTATTCATCTTTTACGCCTCTAATCTTTTTTATTTTTTTATTTTCTATTGTTTTTTTGAGTAAGGTATTTCCTTTTTTCTTAGCCATTTTTTCTTCAGTAGAAAAATGGATATGAATGGATTGACCAGGCTTCAATTCTGTTTTTAAATATCCTATTCTATAATAATCTTCAATAGGGTCAATTCCTCGATAGGCTTCTTGATATAAATAGGTGTTTTTATACCAGCTACGATGCTCTACAAATTCTCCTTTTGACCAACTAAAAAATATAGGATTACTATCCTGATAAGCATGAACTTTAATTCCTGATTTAAGTGATTCATAATAAAAATCAAAATTATTTTCTTTTGAATTATCATGAAAGGGAGTATCTGTAAATAATGGATGTAATTCTATTGTTATAGATTTCTTTCCAGAATTTTGGTAAGATAAAATAGTCGTATTGCTCCCTTGAACCATCGCCATTTTTTTCTCTAGTTGCCAATCCGTTCCACCATAGTTCCATTGTGCAATTGGTTTTCGTTCAAAAGATTGTAAATATTGATGTCCTATTGGATGAAAAATTCCAGGATATTGATTGACAGACAAATCAAATACTTCCTCATCTACTTTCACCCTTTCTTCTACCTTGGATACCAACACTTTTCTACCTACGGGTGGATTAAATGAAGCAACTAAAATCCCATGATATTTTCGGGTATTTGCGCCTGCGAGACTTAGGGAACAATAACCACCGAGTCCATTGGTTTCTAAAACTTCTTTTGATAATAATTCTTGTAGGGAAAGTTCGGCTGTGTTAATCATTTTATGTTTTATTATTTTTTTGTTTTTTTTGAAGTATGCTTATTTTTCTATTCCTCAGGATCACATTGGCATGAATCTGCTATGAGTTGTGCAATTACACCAGTCCATCCAGTTTGGTGAGTGGCACCAACTCCTCTACCATTGTCTCCATGAAAATATTCATAAAAGAGAATAAGGTCATTGAAGTGTGGGTCTTTGTAAAATTCTTTATGGAGGGCATGAACGGGTCTTTCTCCTTTTTCATCCTTTCGAAAAATATTGATTAACCGATTATTTATCACATCTTTTAATTCTAACAAGGTTAATTTTCTTTCCCCAAATTCAATCAAAAGTTCGTCCCCATAATATTCGTAATATTCTTCTAGGGCTTTTACAAAAAGAAAATTCATAGGCATCCAAATAGGGCCACGCCAATTTGAATTTCCTCCGAAAAGATTTGTTTGTGATTCAGCAGGGTGATATTGAACACTAAACTCCTGCCCTTCTATTTGAATAGAATATGGACTTTCATGTACTTTTGATAAAGCTCGAATTCCATAAGGACTGAAAAATTCATCTTCATCTAAAAGGGCTTTCATTAATCTAATCATCCTCTTTTTAGGAACTAAGGAAAGTAAAATATCTTCATTATTATTCATCTCTTCTATCACCAAATATTTGTTATGTTTTCGGCGATAATTTCTAAACCATTTTAAACCACTATAAAAACTAGGCAGCTTTTTTAAAGTTTCTTTTTTCAAAACTAATGCGGCATTGATGGTCATTAAACCAACTAATGATCGAATCTTAATTGGGACAAATGTGTCATTTGGTAGGACTAAAATATCATAGAAAAATCCATCTGATTCATCCCAACTCCCTGTCCAGTTATATCCTATTTGATTCAGCGATTCAGCGATATAAACAAAATGCTCAAAATATTTGGTAGCCAAATCTTCAAACGCAGAATCGTGTTGAGCAACTTCTAAAGAAAGCTGCAACATATTTAAGGAGAACAATGCCATCCAAGCCGTACCATCAGCTTGTTCTAAATATCCATCTCCTGGTATCTCACTACTTCTATCAAACACTCCAATATTATCTAACCCCAAGAAACCTCCTTCAAAAACATTGTTGCCACTTCTATCTTTTCTATTGACCCACCACGTAAAATTTAAGGTCAATTTATTAATCATTCTTTTCAAAAAATGAATATCTCCTTTCCCTGTTTTCTTTTTGTCCATCAAATAAATTTGATAGGTTGCCCATGCTTGTACGGGAGGATTGACATCCGAAAATGACCATTCGTAAGCAGGTATCTGACCACTTGGAGACATGTACCATTCTCTGGTCATCAAAATCATTTGTTGCTTTGCAAATTCAGCATCCATCATGGCAAGTGGAACACAATGAAAAGCTAAATCCCAAGCCGCATACCATGGATATTCCCATTTGTCAGGCATAGAAATGATGTCTTCATTATTCAAAGTCATCCATTCACGATTTCGTCCATTTTTTCTTTCTTCAGGCGGAGGTGGATGTCCTTCATCTCCCTTCATCCAAGTCTCCATATCAATATTATAATATTGCTTTGACCACATCATTCCTGCAAGTGCCTGTCTTTGAATATTGATGGCATCATCATCGTCAAGATCTTTGCTAAACTGTTTGAAATAAATATTGGCTTCGGATATTCTCTTTTTTAATTCACTATCAAATCCACTCACTAAGGGATTTGAGGAATGCACTTTTTTGGACAATCTTACCTTAATTTCTATTTTCCCTTTTCCTTTAATCGAAGCACGGTACATCGGAGCAAACTTAGTTCCTTCATCGACCGCATCTGTTAAATTAAAATCATCATTGATGACCGCATCATGGAAAAGATCTTTTACATAAGGTGTGGAATTTGGAACTCCAAATACTTTTTCGGTATTCGTTTCATTATTTGTAAATAACCATTTTTCAGGTTGTTCGAAGTAAAAATGGTAATCTCCTAATTTAGGATGTGTCAATTTTACCGAACCATAATCTTTAGTAGATTTATTTTTTTTGATAATATGCTTTCCTTTTACTTCACCAACAAACCACAAATTTCTTAGCCACAAAGTAGGAAGCACCCAAATATCTGCCTCCGTTTCACCTCGATTATGAACAGATATTTTTATTAAAATATCTTCTTCATCTACTTTCCCATATTCTGTAAAAACATCAAAATATTTATTGTCATTAAATATTCCTGTATCCAAAAGTTCATACTCCAACTCTTTGACACCTCTACTTCCATTGGTATGAACGAGGTCTGCATAAGGAAATTCACCTTGTGGATATTTGTATAAATGTTTCATGTAGGAGTGCGTAGGTGTACTATCCAAATAGTAATACAACTCTTTACAATCCTCACCATGATTTCCTTCCGGCCCAGTTAACCCAAACAATCTCTCTTTTAATATTGGATCTTTTCCATTCCAAAGTCCTACCGAAAAACAGACCGCACAATGTTTATCAGAGATACCTGCCAATCCATCTTCTCCCCACCGATAAACTCTACTCCTAGCATGTTCATGTGGAAAATAATCCCATGCTGAACCATTGGGGCTGTAATCTTCTCTGACCGTTCCCCATTGTCTTTCACTCAAATAAGGTCCCCACTCTAGCCACTTTTTCTTTCCTAAATAATTTTCTTGTAGTCTTTTTTCTTCTTTATTTGCCATGCTTTTGTCTCGATTAAACTTTTTATAATATTGAAAATAAATAGGTGATAGAATGTCAATCAAAATCAAAATGGCAATCAAAATCAAAATATCAATCAAAATGTCAATCAAAATCAAAAATCGAATACCGTATTTTCACCGTTTTTAGTTTTTGATTTTGATTGACATTTTGATTTTGATTACCATTTTGATTTTGATTGACATTTTGATTTTGATTAAAAACCTTTTACCCATTCGTCGCAAAACCTGGATAACAGGTCATTGCTCCATCCACAAATAAGGTGGTTCCATTAACATAATCTGATTCATCAGAACATAACCAAACCGCTGCCGCTCCTATATCAGAAGGATCCGCCTTAATCGCAATCGATTCTCCACAGATACTGTCCCGAGAAATAGTATAAGCAATTTTCTCTGCCTTTTCAGAATTAGAAATATAATTGACCACGACATTCGCTCCATCCTTTG
>Ga0114957_1002929_pt1 | contig 15793 bp, 13 predicted proteins | sample BantaG_FD_87175 | JGI IMG/M metagenome (GOLD analysis project Ga0114957, IMG submission 87175) | Marine algal microbial communities from Bantry Bay, Ireland - BantryBay_4 metaG | ecosystem: Host-associated > Algae > Red algae > Unclassified | place: Bantry Bay, Ireland | collected 2014-11-21 | reverse complement strand
TTTGTTAGAACGGGGAATTTTTGGTTTTTCAATTACTTTATTAATAAAACCATCTTCGCCAAATTCTACGACACCAAATTCCCGTGGATCGTCTACCTCCTTGATACCTACGCAGGAAGTCGGTGCATTTAAAAATATACCCAGGTTAACATCTACAATGGTATCTCCAAAAAATATAAAAATATCGTCTGATCCCTGAATGGCTTTACGGGCGGTCCAGATCGCGTGGGCGGACCCTTCCCTACTCTGTTGTACAACAAATTCTTTGGAGATGGTCGAATATTCTCTTTCGATATAGAGCTGAATTTTTTCTCCCAGATAACCGATGATAAATACAAAATCCGTCACCCCCTGCTCAATCAACTGATCGATAATAAAGGATATAATCGCTTTCCCAGCTACGGGAATCAATGGCTTGGGCTGCGTATACGTATGTGGTCGGAGGCGGGTACCGGCGCCCGCTACTGGGATGACTGCCTTCATGATTGTTAACTTTTTTAGCTGCTATAGATAGGTAAGGAATGTTGATAAAATAAATTAAGACACTATGCTTCCTCTTTTTCCATCACGCTATTTAATCGCCATTCCTAAGAGTTTATAGCTAAATTATTTTCAGGAAAGATAAGTATTTAATTAATACAATTCTTATTGAATAACTCCCAAATCATCTCTGGGTTGAAAAAATACTATTTTTTGCATAAAGCTTTTCAGAAATAAGCAAAAAAATACCGTAGAACATAAATTCTACGGTACCTGAACACCATTGGGTGTAAATTTTTAATTCTATTTCTAACTTTCCAGCGCCGCTGCTCCACCCACAATTTCCGAAAGTTCTTTCGTAATTGCTTCCTGACGTGCCTTGTTGTAAGTAATTTTTAAATCTTTCAGCATGTCCTCCGCATTTTCCGTTGCTTTGTCCATCGCGGTCATTCGTGCACCGTGCTCTGAAGCATGCGTATCGAGTAAAAACTTATGAAAAGTCATCTGCAAAATACTTGGTACCAGGTGCTTCAGTAAGCTTTCTTTATCTGGTTCAAAAATATAATCCGCTTTGACTTTGGTCTCTTCCTTCTCCTCCTCTTCTGCTTCTTCTTTTACTACAGGTAAAAACTGTACTGCTTCGGGAAACTGCATAGCCGCGTTTTTAAAGCGTCCATACACGGCTTCTACCGCATCATAAGTTCCAGCTTCAAACTCATTCATTATTTGCTGTGAGATCAGCGCGATATTATCAAAACTCAGATCACTAAAGACCTCTACGTATTCGTCAATTCGTTTTACACTGGAATAATGTCTTCGAAAAAAATCATTCCCTTTTTTACCAATGCACATCACGGTCAGACTGCCATTATCACGTTGTGTTGCGTACTTTTCTTCGATAAGGGCTACTGCTCTTTTGATTACATTCGTATTAAAAGCACCGGCCAATCCACGATTAGAAGTAACCACTACAACTAGTGCGTTGGTAACGGGTCGTTCCGTACCAAATGTTGTAGTAGCATCCCCATCCAGTGTAGAAAGGATATTGGTCAGCATTTCGTTCAGCTTGTTGGCATAAGGACGCATCTGCGTGATGGCCTGCTGCGCACGACGAAGCTTCGCTGCCGAAACCATTTTCATGGCCTTGGTAATTTGCTGTGTGGACTTTACGGATTTGATCCTTCCACGTACTTCTTTTAAGTTAGCACCCATTTTTTGAGTTATTTATTTGTTTAATCGTTTATTCATTTAATCGTTTAATCGTTTATTTGATAGTGCTGTTAAAATCGATTAAACGATTAAACAACTCAACGATTAAACGATTAAACACGCTTAAACACGCTTAACTAAATCTTGCCGTCATTTCCTTTGCCAATCCTTCCAGTGCAGCAATCGCTTCCTTGGTCAACTTACCTACCTTAAGGCTCTTTAGTTCTTCCGGATGCTGACGCTCCATAGCTGCTAAAAACGACGCTTCAAATTCTTTAATTTCTTTTACTGGCACTTTACTTAACAGTCCTTTTGTACCCAGGTAAATAATCGCTACCTGCTTTTCAACGGGTACTGGAGAATATTGATCCTGTTTTAGGATTTCCACATTTCTACGTCCTTTGTCCAATACTGCCGTAGTTGCTGCATCCAAGTCAGAACCAAACTTGGAGAAGGCTTCCAATTCCCGGAACTGTGCCTGATCCAATTTTAACGTTCCCGCTACTTTCTTCATCGACTTGATCTGTGCAGATCCTCCTACCCGTGATACCGAGATACCTACGTTAATCGCCGGACGAATACCAGAGTTAAACAAGTTGGATTCCAGGAAAATCTGACCGTCGGTAATCGAAATTACGTTGGTTGGAATGTAAGCAGAAACGTCACCGGCCTGTGTTTCAATAATTGGCAATGCCGTTAAGGAACCACCACCTTTCACCATTGGCTGACCGTTCTCGTCTTTGGCATTTTTGAGTGAATCCGGTAAATCGTTCATATCCCGAGCGATCTCATCGTTTTCAATCACTTTTGCCGCACGCTCTAATAAACGAGAGTGTAAGTAAAATACATCACCAGGATAAGCCTCCCGTCCCGGTGGTCGACGTAGCAATAGCGATACCTCCCGGTATGCTACCGCTTGCTTAGATAAATCGTCATAGATGATTAGTGCTGGACGACCTGTATCGCGGAAGAATTCTCCAATCGCAGCTCCGGCTAATGGTGCGTAAAACTGCATTGGTGCAGGATCCGCCGCTGAAGCCGAAACGATGACGGTATAATCCATCGCGCCGTTTTCTTCCAGTGTTTTAGCAATCTGCGCTACGGTAGATGCTTTTTGACCAGAAGCTACATATATACAAAATACAGGTTCCCCTGCTTCGTAAAATTCTTTTTGGTTGATAATCGTATCAATCGCAATGGCCGTCTTTCCTACCTGACGGTCACCAATGATTAGCTCTCGCTGTCCACGTCCAATTGGAATCATGGAATCGATCGCTTTGATACCCGTCTGTAACGGCTCATATACTGGCTGTCTAAAAACAACACCCGGTGCTTTACGCTCAATCGGCATAGAATAACGCTTGCCTGTGATATCCCCTTTACCGTCGATAGGTGTTCCCAGCGGATCCACTACCCGACCGATAAAACCTTCTCCAACGTCGATCGAAGCAATTTTCTTGGTACGACGAACGGTAGATCCTTCCTTGATACCGTCACCGGAACCCAGTAGTACGACTCCTACGTTGTCTTCTTCCAGGTTAAGTACGATCGCTTGTACGCCCGTTTCAAATTCCACTAATTCTCCCGCTTGTACCTGGGTAAGACCATAGACACGAGCGATTCCGTCACCTACTTGAAGTACGGTACCTACTTCTTCCAGTTCAGCAGCGGTTTTAAATCCGGAAAGTTGTTGTTTGAGGATTGCTGATATCTCATCAGGTTTAACGTCAGCCATAATATTTTATAATTTTAAGGTTGAATTATAGTTTAACTTGTCCACGTACTTTTTTAGTTAGCGAACTCTTTTTTGAGTTGTTCCAGTTTGTGCGCGATACTGGCATCGTATAATTTATCATCAAATTCTACCACAAATCCTCCAATAAGGTCTGGATTTACTTTAGAGATGATGTCAATTTTTTCACTCGTATCCGAGCTTTCCAAAAATTTCTTTTCAATTTGCGTAATCGCTTCCTGGGTCAATTCGGTTGCAGTGGTCAGTGTCACAATAGAGATTTTGTTCATCTGCCGATACTGCTTCAGGAATGCGTGTGCAATACCTTGAAGATATTCCGCTCGATTTTTTCTCACGACGATGTCGAGAAAGGCCAGGGTCATCTCATCAAAGCGCTCTTTGAATAACGCTGTAAAAACCTGCTGCTTTTTATTGGGCGGAATGATAGGGCTTTTGAGCATTACCTCAAAATCCCGGTTTTCCGTTGCTGTTAAAAAGCTGTCGATGTCCGTTTTTACACGATCCAGTTTATTCTGTTCTTTGGCCAGATCTACCAGTGACTTAGCATAGCGGGTCGCAATTCTGGATACAGACATACTAGTTTAATTTTATTTCGTTAACGAGATCGTTGACAAAAGAAGTTTGCGAAGCATCTCCTTTGAGTTCCCGACGGATTACCTTTTCGGCAATTTCCAGGGCCATGTTACCGGCTTCGTTTTTCACTTCTCTCATCGCCTGCATTTTTTGATTTTCAATTTCCTGACGGGCATTATTGATAATCTTCTGTGCTTCCAGACGTGCTTTTTCTTTTGCTTCCTCAATGGTAGCAGCACCGGTTTCCCGTGCTTCCTTTAACATGGTCGCACGCTCTTCACGAGCTTCAGAAAGTAATTTTTCGTTTTCAGATTTTAGATTCGCCATTTCTAAACGTGCCTGCTCGGCCGTCTTTAGCGCGTCGTCAATATCTCCGTTACGCTTCGCCAATGCATCAGCGATCGGACGAAAAGCATATTTTGCCATTAAAGTCCAAAAAAGCAAGAAAATCAAAACCGTCCAGAGCATTAATCCGGGCTCCGGTAAGATAGGCCAAAAACGAGTGGCAGCTAGCAAAAAAGTCATATTCTATTATTTAAAATAAAAAATATTGGTACGAATTGGAAAAGGCACCATCCGGCAATCCCGAACGGCGCTTTTCATTTTGTTGGAGCAATCCCCTTTTCCTATTAGATAAAGAAAGAAAGGATAATTGCGATAATCGCAGCACCCTCAATAAGGGCCGCCATGATTAACATACTTGCACGGATATCACCTACAGCTTCTGGCTGACGAGCGATTGATTCCATTGCTTTACCTCCGATATTTCCAATACCAAGGCCTGCTCCGATAACTGCGATTCCAGCTCCGATGGCTGCTAAATTTGTCATAATAATACAATTTAGAATAAATGAAAAATATTTTATGGGCTTTAAATCCAAAAGCCGCACTGATCAGATGTATTCTAAAATAAACCCGTCAGCTATTATTTTTTTAGTGTGCTCCTTCCCCTTCGTGGTGGTGCTCTTCTACGGCTGCTCCGATGTAAGAAGCAGATAAGATTGTAAAAATATAAGCCTGTAAAACGGCTACCAATAATTCCAGTGCCATCATAAAGCCGGTCAATAAAGTCGCTGCGATCGCTCCCATTCCCGCTCCCAACACATTTTTGCCAGATTCTCCCAATACGAAAATCAATCCTACGAAAGCCACAATTACAATATGTCCCGCAGAAATATTGGCAAACAAACGAATGAAGAGCACAATCGGCTTTAAAAACATTCCCATAATTTCTACTGGCGTAATGATGATCTTTACCCAGGCTGGAATACCCGGCATCCAGAGAATATGTTCCCAGTAATGACGGTTACCATTAATGGTGGTAATTATAAAAGTAAAGAAAGCCAATGCAATGGTAATACTAATCGCACCCGAAGCATTTCCACTACCAGGAAAGAACGGAATCTGTCCTACTAAATTCAATCCCAAGATGAAAAAGAATGCAGCCATTAGATAGGGCATAAATCGGCGATAATGTTTTTCTCCAATCATCGGCTTAGCTACCTCATCCTGAATAAATAAAAACCAGGGTTCAATAAAACCTTGTAGTCCTCTTGGTGCTTGTCCATCTCTATTCTTATATGCTTTTGCTACCCGAATAAAAATAAAGCCCAGAAGAAAGGCGACAAATAACATGGTAAAAACATTCTTGGTAATAGAAAAATCCATGTAAGAAGTCTTTCCGCCACCGGCAAGTTCTCCGTCCCAGGTGGTTCGATGTTCCAGATCGTATCCTTTTCCATTATAAAAAGCCTGATCCGAACCATGTCCGGCGGATTCAGCGCCTACTTTAGTTTCTTTTTCATTGCTGTGATTATGTCCTGCGTGGTCATGACCAGCATGATCGTCTCCCGCATCACTGTGTGCTCCGTGACCATCGTCCCAGGTAATATTTACTTCCCCCATCGGAAAGCTGGTATCCATGATCCGTTGTACCACTCCATGTTTAAGAACGTAGCGGTCAATAGCAAGATTTCCATTTCCGTGGTGTCCAATATCAAAACTGGCAGAAGAAGGCAGGAAGGTAATTCCCCCCTCATTACGATCGTAAAAGATCATAGCAGGAAGTGGAATGTAAACATCCCCAAAAAGGTGGAAAGCGTGGGCATCCGCGATGTGGTGCAGCGCTGCTTCTCCAGAGTTGAAGGGTTCATCATTACCACCGGAGGCAAAAGTATGATGACTAAAACCACTGATAAAAATGGTCAGTAAAAAGAATACTCGAAATATTGATTTTGTACGCATAGGTATATACACTTATGGAGACGTTTTTTCAAATCGAGTGCAAAGATAGCGATATTATCTTTTTAAAAAAAGATTATACCTGTGTTTTTTTAAGGAATGGTGATTAAATAAATTGAGATAAAAGGCGAACTATTTTTTCATCAATCAAGGCGCTGAAATGGGCGTTATGCACAGCATAATAACCATTTTATGGACGCAGCGTGGCGGAAAAAGAGGAAGTATAGAATCGTCATTTATTTTGTCAACATTTCTAAAAGGAGAATTGAAAAATTTAACCGCCAGAATGAACGATTAGAAAATGGCAAAGAACGGACGTTTTATCCGGAGAATAGTCTGAAATAAAGAAGGAATGGTTATGTTACCCCGGCCTTGAGTGTTTTCAAAATAGATTCAATTTCTTTTTTCATTCCACCAAAAGCTTCCTCTGTGTAAGAAACCAGTGGTAAACGAACATGACGGGTACAGATTCCGGCAATTTCCAGAGCTGCTTTGATGCCCGACGGATTTCCTTCTAAATACAACCAATCGTGTAGATTAATGGTCGCCAGGTGGATCGCACGTGCAGTAGAAAAGTCACCATTTCTCGCTGCCTGGACCATTTGGCTATAAGGACCAGGTAGTAAATTACCAATCACAGAAATAACCCCCGTTCCGCCAATCGAAATCAATGGTAAACAGGTAGGATCATCACCGGATAAAACTTGAAAATGATCCGGTTTGTCCTTTAGAATTTTCGCCGCAGCTACCAGATCTCCCGTAGCATCTTTGACCGCTATAAAACGATCCGAGGCGTGCGCCAGTCTAAGAATTGTTTCGGGAGCAATCGTGGAAGAAGTACGGCCCGGTACATTGTAAATAACAATCGGCACCGGGGCCAGTTCGGCCACCTTCATATAATGCTGGTAAATCCCTTCCTGAGTAGGTTTGTTGTAGGCGGGACTGCTGGAGAGCATTCCATCAAACCCGGTGAAATCAAAAGTTCTAATCCGTTCCTGAAGCGCTGCGGTATCATTGTGACCAAACAAACCCGCCATTAAAGGTACCCGGTCGTTATTTATTTTTCTAGTAAAAGCAAAAACCTCAAGGCATTCATGGCGGCTCAGCGTGATGGCTTCGCCGGTTGTCCCGAGAGAGACCAGATAATCCACACCCCCCGAGATACAATGCTCGATGATGCTTTCCAGTGCGGAATAATCCACGGCACCCGTGGCAGTAAAAGGAGTAACCAAAGCGACTCCGGTTCCGGAAAAATTAGTTGATATCATGCCCTGCTGCTATTCTTCAAACGGTTCAGAAAATAAGATACGTGTTTTACAAAAAACTCGAGATTTGGTTGACGGGAGGTATCAATCATCAGATCATAGCAATGTAATTTTTCAGAATATGGTCCTACTCGCAAGTGTGCCTGGGAGAGACCGGAGACATATTCGAGTGCTGGCTGCTGATCTAAATATAAATTAATCAAGAAATCAAATGGCTGATTAATAAATCCACTGATTACCTCATCGCCGGGATGCTGAAACCAGTTGAGGTCTTTTTTGGTAAAATGTTTAAATACAAAATTTGAATTGGGTTCATTCTCCTGAAGGAAAGCGAATAAAGTGATTTCTTTTCCCTTATTTTCAAGTTCTTCGGCATATTGCCGAACGGTGTTTCGATGTTGAGGATCTGTGGCATCAAATAAAAGTCCGACCGTCCGCGCTTCTTCAAAGCTGACCGGATAGCGGGTAATTTTGCGGCTACGAATTTTAGATAACAATGACTGTTCGCGTTGCTTCGCTTTTAATTCATTAAAAATTCTCATAGTAAACGTGGTGATGGTGATCTAATTTTGCAGGTTAGATTTATACCATATAGTACAATAGACTTGTTACCCTTTAACAAATTGGCTCTATAAATAGCCTTTTGTCCTTATTTCTAGATCTTAATTCTTAAAGAGTAACAAGTCTAATAAGTATCATAACTATCCCAACGTAGCTCCTTCAACGATTCATTGAATTTTCATTCCCAAAATCGTTACTGCGTTGATTTTGACTCTATGACTGCTTTGTCTTTTAGCAAGTCGTAGTGTCCCATTTGGCTGTATTTATTGATACGTGCTTCAATACGCGCATCTGGATCCATTTCCATTAATTCGGTGATAGATTTTTTTAGTTGTTTTTTCAACATTTTGACGGCCTCTTCCGGAGCAGAATGTGCTCCACCGAGTGGCTCTTTAACAATCCCGTCGATAAGTTTGAAGTCAAGCATATGATCGGCCGTTAATTTGAGCGCTTCCGCAGCCTGTTCTTTATAATCCCAGCTACGCCAGAGGATAGAAGAACAAGATTCGGGAGAGATAACGGAGTACCAGGTATTTTCCATCATAAAGACCTGATCACCCAATCCGATACCGATGGCACCACCGGAGGCACCTTCGCCGATTACCGCACAGACGATGGGTACGCGAAGCTGCGCCATTTCGAAGAGGTTGCGGGCGATGGCCTCGGCCTGTCCACGTTCTTCGGCCTCCAGTCCGGGAAAAGCACCTGGAGTATCGATCAGAGAAATGACGGGCAAATTAAACCGCTCAGCCATTTTCATGAGGCGGAGTGCTTTACGATAGCCTTCAGGATTGGCCATTCCAAAATTCCGAAACTGTCGCATTTTAGTGTTGACGCCTTTTTGGTGCCCAATAAAAACGACGGACTGACCATCGAGGTTACCGATACCACCAACGATGGCTTTGTCATCTTTAAAGTAGCGGTCACCGTGCAACTCTATAAATTTTTTACACATTTGATTAATGTAAAAAAGCGAGTAAGGTCGTTCGGGATGACGCGAAAGCTGTACTTTCTGCCAACCGGTCAAGTTATCATAAATGGCTTTGCGCTCATTTTTGATTTTATTTTCCAGTTCGGCGATCTTGTCAGAAACGTCGATGTCACCGACTTCACCGACCTGCTTAATTTTATCAAGCTGTTGGTAAAGACTTTCCAGGGGTTTTTCAAATTCTAAAAACACCATAGTTGAATGTTTTTTTGAGTGTAGATTCCAGTAAAAAAAGGTTATTGGAATCTAACTGTGCAATGTTTGTGTTGTTCCCAGCAGCTCTTTGAGCTACTTTAGGCTTACAAAGATGGTAAAATCATTGGGATTGGCACCCTCAGAAGAAACTTTTTTTATTTTTATAGGTAAACTATTGCATCTTTGGTAAAACAAATTTACATTTGCATTCGCTAATACGGAAATGTCCGTGATTTAGTGAAAGAAATAAATTTTAGCTTTTAAAGATAAATGGTCTGGTAGTTCAGTTGGTTAGAATACCTGCCTGTCACGCAGGGGGTCGCGGGTTCGAGTCCCGTCCAGACCGCATAAGCCGCTCAAGGAAACTTGAGTGGCTTTCGTGTTTTTGGGAGGTTGGGGTTTCTTGAAATGAGACAACAGGAATTTACTTTCTAAATCCGTTATAAATAAGCAATAGTACCACAAGAAAAAGAATTTACTTTTAAAAAGTTTTTTATATTGAGTAAAAATTAAAATGACTATTGATGAATTAAAGCAATTAAAGGAGTCTGAAGACAATGTAGAATTCAAATCTGCTAGAAACAACTATCCTGTTAAAGGAGGGAAACGATCTGATCCAAAAGATAGAAGAAAATGCATTACAGGGTATGTTATAGCTCTTTGCAATGAAGGAGGTGGTAAACTTGTTTTAGGTATGGCTGATAAATACCCACATGAGGTGGTAGGCTCAACTGTTGCCGAAGGATTAGAAGGAGCTTTAGAAGATGAGATTTACAATGAAACAGGAATAAGGGTAAATAATAAACCTTTATATGATCAGGATAATAAAAGGGTTTTGATTATAAATGTACCTTGCCGTCCTATAGGAAAGATCATGAAGTTTGAAGGTGTCGGGTTAATGAGAATTGGAGATAGTCTAAGAGAAATGTCAGATGAGGAAACATATAAGATTCTTAGTGAAAGAGAGCCTGATTTTTCTGCCAAAATTTGTCAAGACATTGCATTATCTGATATAGATGAAAAGGCTATAGAACATTATAAGAAGCAATATTCAGCAAAAAGCAAAAATCAATCATTTCTTACATTAAATTCAAGGCAGGTGTTATCTGACTTAGATTTACTTAAAGACAATAAACTTACATATGCAGCTTTGATTCTTTTTGGTAAAGAAAAGTCAATAAAAAATCATCTTCCTCAATCTTCTATTTTTTTAGAATATAGATCAGATGAAGCATCTATTACTTTCAATACTAGAGACTACTTTATTGGGCCATTAATATTAACAGTTGAAAGGCTTTGGGAAAAAATAAATGCAAGAAATGGAAAAGTTCAAATCCAACAAGGAATCTATAGATATGAAGTACCACAACTTAACCAAGAAGTAACAAGGGAAGGAATTCTAAACGCTCTAACCCATAGAGATTATAGTATGAATAGTGAGGTTTTAATAAAACAATATCCTTCCAAATTAATAATTACTAACCCCGGTAGTTTTCCTCATGGAGTCACTATTGATAATATATTAACAGTCAATAGTACTCCAAGAAATAGATTAATTGCAGATATTTTCTTAAAAGCTGGATTGGTAGAAAGGTCTGGTCAGGGGGTTGATAAGATATTTTATCAATGCATTGCCGAAGCAAAAGATTTACCTAACTATACAGATTCTGATTCATTCAAAGTTACTTTAATTCTTTCAACATTAGTAAGAGACCCTGCCTTTGTTCTTTTTATCAATGACTACCAATCAAAGTCAAATAATAAAAAGCTTGGTATCATGGAAATATTAACATTGAATCAAATTAGAGAGAGACAGACGAGAGATGAAATGGATGAAGCGATTGTAAGAGATTTAATTAGTTTTGGACTAGTTGAAAAAATTGGCAAGACAAGTAATTTAAGATATATTCTTTCTAAGAATTACTTTAGGTTCACAGATCAAAGAGGAAAATACTCAATCCAACTTGATCTAAGTGAGGAAAGAATCTTATTTGTTATAATAGATCATTTGAAAAATTTTAAGACAGCAAAAATGAATGATTTGATTGTATTATTTGATAATAAATTAACACGGAGTCAAATTCTTTATAGGCTAAAAAAATTCTTAAAGAATAGAATTTTAGAAAAGACTGGTACAAGAAAAAGTGCTACTTATTCTATAAGTAAAGGCTACGTTGAATCTGAGGAAATTTTAGAAAAAGCTGTAAAAATAGGAATGGAACAAATGATAAAAGATGCGAAAAAATCAATAGAACAAGAAAAAGAAGAAGAATAATCATTTTATGATGATAGTCTTTTTAATCATTCAGAAAGTATTCAAAAAGTATTCAAAAAGCATTCAAAAAGCATTCAGAAAGTATAAAAAAAGTATAAAACAGCATAAAACATACTTATAATTAACTGATAGTCAACCTATTAATGAATTTCACTTGAGTAAACAAGTTGTGCATAAATTGTGCATAAACTGCAAATAATTATATAGAAACTGCAAATTAAATATGTAAGATCACTTATAATAAAAGGCTTCCCATCACTATTTTTTGTACAAAATTCCCCACAAAACACCTCAACCACTCCTAACTACCTGATTATCAGCTAAAAATAAAAAATCCCGTCAATCCCGTCCAGACCGCATAAGTCACTCAAGGAAACTTGAGTGGCTTTCGTGTTTTTAATACGAAAATATACTTTGATAAATCAACCTACCTTCCACTATAGATTTGCATACCTGCGCAGATTCGAGTCCCTTTTCTCTGATCTAAAAATAAATCCTCCATCCATTTTGTTCTGCAAAAATTATACATTCACAAATACCTTTTTTATCTTGTAAAGATTAAGGAATCTACTGGAAAAGTCTCAAATTGAGCAAACTAACATTATGGATTATAAAGATTTTGAGCAAACTACGGCGGATGCCAGCATTTTGGCCAGAGGGAAAAGTTATTTTGATGGCAAAGCAGTGAGCGATTTAGAAAAAGCAAACGGACAATGGATTGCTTATGTTAATGGAACCGATCGGTATACGGTGATTATAAACGGGATCAGGAAAATTAAGGGTTGGGACTGTGACTGTCCTTACGATGGAGGTCCGGTATGCAAGCATGTGATCGCTGTCTTGTATGCTATAAGAAACGAAAAATCCAAGCCTACAAAATTAAAAAAATCGCCCAAAAATGTGGTAGATCAAATTTTTACTAAAGTATCAGAAAAGGAATTGCTTGCGTTTTTTCGTAAAAATTTACGTGCTTACAAAGGACTTAAACAAGATTTGTTTTCTGAATTTATGGAATATGTTGAAGTGACTGAAGGAACAGATAAATATTCCGAGACGGTTAAAAATATTATTCAGTCCGCCGGAAATAAAAAATACGGGTTTATAGATTACAAAGAAAGCAGGAGGCTCGCCCAAAAACTTAATAAGGTTGTAATGAAAACGCAGCAGTTTTTACGACAGAAAAACTATGTGGATACGCTGGCTATTTGCAAATCTATCATGATCGAAATTCCAAACTTATTGGATGAGGCGGATGATTCGGGCGGTTACTTACAGGATACGCTTTATTCGGCTTATTCCACCATTGAAACATTATTCGAGGCTCCGATTGCACCCATTTTTAGAGACATGATTTTTGGTGTACTTCATGAGATTTTACAGAAAGACAAAAATAATACCGCTGATGTCCGCTATAATATTTTAGATATCCTGGTGGACAAGGAATGGGAGAATGCCCAATATCAGCAATTGGTTGATTACCTCAAGGACACGCTGGATAATCTGAAGGGGGAATACGCAAAATATTATCAGGAAACCTATCTTACTTATCTTTCTACTATCTACCAAAAAATGGAGGCGTTCAAAGCTTTACAAATATTAGAAAATAAATACCTTCACTTTGTTGAGATAAGAAAAAATGTAGTAGATCGTTTGATACAAGGAGAAGATTACCAGCAAGCCCGGAAATTAATATTGGAGGGAATAGAAATTGCAAAAGAAAAAAATCACCCTGGTACTATTTATAACTGGAAGAATAGCCTTCTCAAAATAAGTAATCTGCAAGGGGACATAGCAACCCAGCGAGCTTTACTGAAAGAGCAATACCTGGATGGTGGGTTTAATCAAAAGAACGAATGCTTACTTGATTTTAAAGCAACTTATTCGGCTAAAGAATGGATAGAAGTAAGGTCGTCCTTAATAAAATTGTTTAATAACCCAGGAAAATCAAAAAAAGGACAACATACTGTTTACAAATATCAAAACCTGTTGGCCAACCTTTACATCGCCGAGAAAATGTGGAAAGAACTACTTACATTTATTAAAACCAAGTCGTTAAATAGTTCTACCAAAGTGCAGCTGGCTTGCCACCTGGAAGATCATTATCCAAAAGAAGTTTTAACAATCTATACAGCATATGCGAGAGAGCTGGGCGACGATAGTAGATCAAGATCAGGTTACAAAAAAGTCACCAACTTTCTCACAAGCATGTTGCGATTAAAAGGAAGTGAATCAGTTGTGAACGAGCTAATCCAGGAGTTTAAAACCAAATATCATACTCGACCAGCCATGTTGGACGAACTACGAAAAATACTATGAGTAAAGAAATTAGCAAAAGCCCCGAGATGCTTCAGAAAGAAGCGCGCATCAAAGAATTGCACCAGCAAATCAAGAAGCAACGTACGACGCTCAAAAGACTACAGACGCGTTTGAAAAATACTAAACAGGAAATTACAGATATACAGCGAGAGGTAAGCAGTAATGTCTCAAGAAGTATGGAAAAAACGGATGCTATCCACCTGGAAATTATGGAATTATTAAAGGCTTGTAAAAAGTTGAAAGGGATCAAGAAAGCAGATGAAGAGCAGATCGATATGCTGATCGACGAAATGCAGGAAATGAAAGAAAATGATGAGTTTGAAAATTTTCGTAGAAATAAAGCAGCTGAAGAGGGTCCTGAATTTGAGGAAGAGCAACGCGCAAAAATGCACGATATATTTCAACAATTTCAGGTAAAACCTGATGAGAAAGAACAGCGAAATATTCGCAAAATATTTATTACACTCTCTACTAATTTCCATCCTGATAAAGCCCGGAATGAAAAAGAACAAAAAGACTACCATTCGCTGATGCAGCAAATCAACGAAGCGTACCAGTCGGGAGATATTGATAAATTACTGGAACTGGAAAAAATATATTTAAGTGATAAAATAGTCGATTTTACGGGTATAGCTGTAACGGTAGATATGCTGACCCAAGAGATAGAACGACTTACACGCGATCTGAATTTTATCAAAAATCAGGCTAAACGAATCAGCTCAGAAATAAAATCACTCCGTAAATCCGAACTTGGAAATATACTTACCGAGATAAACCGAGCGGAAAAATTCGGGATGGGCGTAGAAAATATAACAGAAGACCTGGATGAAAATCTAAAGCGTCTGACGGACCTGCGGGACTGCCTCCGGCAATGCGTTAAAAAAGGAAATTTGGATCCTATGAAAGAAATGGTCGAAGCAGAAATGGCACAGTTCCCAATGGATATGTTGGCAGATCTGGGTATGGACATGGATCAAATTTCTTCGATGAAAGGAATATTCGAAGACATGTTTGACGATGACATGTTTGACGATGACATGTTTGACGATGATATCTTTGACGATGAAGAAGAAGACATCAGACCTGTCTTAAATCCTAAATTTCCGATCGGAACTTCGGTTCAGATAAAAAAATCGGTACGCTATCCGTTTGCCACCGAATTGAACCTCAAGGGATGGCAAGGGCGCATTGTTAACGTTTATGAAGTGGAAAACAAGGTAATTTATTCGTTTCAATTCGATAGTATTGCCTTAAAGGCATTGCCTAAAAACTTACTGAATGGAATCATAGATCTTGGAGAAGATTTTGGAATTATAACGGTAAATGTCGACGACCTTAAAAAAACAAGTCCACGAGATACGGTAGCGGAAACGGCGCGTACTTATCGTACGATTTTGCATCGTAGACAATGGAATGATTTAACCAAAAAAGACGAAGCTCTGCTACAGAAAATTATGCTGAATTTTCCAGAAAAATCAGATCATGAAAACTGGGAAATCTGGTTAAAGAAAAACATAAAATTTCCTTTTACCGGAAAAAGCAGAGGATACTATAATGACCGAGAGGGAGCCATCCTGAAAGTGACTGGAATATATGGCTGGAACGAGGATGTTGGATTATTGATTTCTGTAAATAGAGGTGGTATTCCGATGGACCATCCGCTTATTGATATCGAGAGCAGGGGTAAAAACAAGCATAATTTTGATATCTACCACGAATGGTGTGCGATGACTTATGGTTTGTAAATTAAAGTTTTTACTCTTTAACAAATGAGCGTGCTTTTTAAGGAATGAGGTATAAATAAAATAACCAATAGCTAGTGCGCCAGGCACTAAGTAAAAGGTACTATGGGCGATGTTATTTTTAGGTTGGCCAAGGCAGAAAATCCGGAGTTATGCCGTAGCATAATGAGGAATTTTTTAACGCAGGCCAGCCTA
>Ga0114957_1002928_pt1 | contig 15793 bp, 9 predicted proteins | sample BantaG_FD_87175 | JGI IMG/M metagenome (GOLD analysis project Ga0114957, IMG submission 87175) | Marine algal microbial communities from Bantry Bay, Ireland - BantryBay_4 metaG | ecosystem: Host-associated > Algae > Red algae > Unclassified | place: Bantry Bay, Ireland | collected 2014-11-21 | reverse complement strand
TGGCCTTCGCCATATTTTCCTACTAACAAACCACCGTCATTTGGGTCTTCACCCAAGTCATTACTCGACAAGATGGTATCATATTTTTCGTCCCATTCGTCAGGAAAATACAGTCCACGTTCTTGTACCCATCCTTCAAAATCCTTGCTGGTAATTTTGTTAGGATAATTGAGTACAGGATGATCGGGTTTGAGCAGGCGGACTTCGGCGTTTTCATCAGACACCCGCTTACGTGACAGTTTGATTGGATATGGAGAAAACTCTTTTGTTTTAAGTCGGTGAGCCGTGTTGTATTGTACGATTACGGTGCCTCCTTTTTCGAGGTATTCCATCAATGTGGATTGTTGGAATTTGATCCGTTCGTTAGTGTTTAGCGCGCGGATACCGATAATAACGGCGTCGTATTTTTGCAAGTTGTCAGAACGTATATCTTTGTCTTCGAGCAGGTCTACACGGTAACCGATTTGTTCCAAGCTTTCAGGGATATTATCTCCGGCGCCCATGATGTAGCCGATTCGATCTCCGGCTTTTTTCAAGTCAATTTTCACCACTTTAGATTCCGCATTTTGAAAGACGGTCTGTGTCGGTACGTGGTCGTAGTCGATGATATTTACTCCTTTGGAATAAGACTTTCCATTCACCTGTGCCATTGGAGAGATGACTCCTACGTCTTGTCCTTCTGGGGGAAAAACGGTAAAAGTAAACGTCTGCTCTTCTCCTTTTTGCGCTAAATTAAAATCAATACTTTCAGGGCTTATTTTCCAAGTTTTTGGATGCGCTAATTTTAAAATACCCTTTAAATCATCCCGACCTGCTTTAACCAGAATTTCTACTGGACGACCTTCCTGATCAGGAAAAACATAAACTGGATCAACAACATTGGTAAACACCGGTGGCGTGATTTCAAACGGTCGGTATACTTCTCCTTTTACAGGATCGGTTTTTTTGTATACCATATCGCGATAAAAAGTAAACGGTTCGTTTTCAATTTCCAATTCAAAACGCACCTGCAAATTGCGTGGTGTTTCCGGTTGACCGATCATTTGCTGATCCGTTACCTTATACATTCCATAGCTTCCTTTTTCATTTAGCCAATAAGGATTGGTGACGGCGAGGTTGGCAGGAAAATTGATTTTTGTGTTAAACATCACTGCTTCATTACCTTCCAAGTCTATATTGAGGATAGTATCTACTCCTATTGGCAAATAATTTACAGATTTTAATTTTACGTTACCACCTGTTCGTGTAATCGCCTCTATTTCCAATTCCATATCCTGTCCAGGCGTGGCAGAATATTCCGCAGTCGTAGCATCCAGAAATAGTCCCAGACAATCGTAGATCGACTGACGAATATCGGTCAGTTTTACTTCTTTCCAATATCCATCAGGCAATGCCTGAATCATTTTGTAAGCTTTGACCAAATCAGGTACACTAGTTTGAGGATTTTCGTAATCAAATTCTTTTTCAACTTTTGTAATCAAATCACCGATAGGTGCACCTCCTTTCAGACGAGTCCAAGTAGTATTAATACCAGAAAAAGGATCTTCCTTACCGGTCGGTTTCTCTCCCTTTAAAAACTCTAAATATTCTTGTAAAGAACCACGAGAGGGCGTAGACCCCATACCCTGACACTTGTGCATAGATCGACTTTCTGCGGCAATTTCGTTATTTGATTTTCCCTGTAAAGGGTAATATGCGCCTACATCGACACTGGATAGGTTCGTTTTATCCGCTTTTGCAAAATTTTCTCTACTACCATAAAACCACCAGGAAGTGTTAAAAAACAAGCGGGTAGGCTGCCAAGTATTAAGGTATTTGAGTTGTTCGGAATACGCATTAGCATCTCCTGCAAGATCGAATGCTTCGTAGGAAAGTACGGCAGAGGAGGTATGATGGCCATGCGTTCTACCGGCTGATTTATGATCGAAACGATTGATGATAATGTCTGGCTGGAATTTTCGGATAGTCCACACTACGTCGGAGAGCACTTCATCCTTGTTCCATATTTTGAGGGTTTCGTCGGGATGTTTGGAATAACCGAAGTCAGTAGCTCGGGTAAAAAACTGTTGTCCACCATCTACGGATCGAGCCATGAGTAATTCCTGGGTACGCAACACGCCGAGTAGCTCCGCCAGTTCAGTACCGATAAGATTCTGTCCCCCATCTCCGCGTGTGAGGGAGAGGTAGGCGGTACGCGCGCGTACTTTGTTGGATAGCCAGGAAATCATCCGCGTATTTTCGTCATCGGGATGTGCGGCTACGAAAAGTGCGGAGGCCAGTACGTTGAGTCGTTTGAGGTCATCATGTATATCTGCAGCAGTAGCCCGTCGGGGTGCCTGAGCAGCAATAATTGTGACGGACATTATACACAAGAGGAAGAGAAAAGATATTTTCTTATTTAAAAATAAACCCATAAGATTATTCATTTAGGAATGGCGATTAAATAGATTGAGATAAAAGGCGAACTATTTTTAATCAAAAATTGTTTTTCCAAACCGCTTCAAAATATTGAGATTTTTCCACCGCGAAAAATAGGCATTTTAATGGAAATACCTGCCATCTTTCAACAACTAGTGTTTGAATTGCGTCAGAATTAATTTTCTAATAATAGTCAGACAATAACTTACCGATTTATAGCTGGCACTTATTAGATTTTATTAATCAGGCTAAAATTACTCCCTGATCGGAACCCATAATGATTTAAACACGTATATAACGTGTAGATATTCGTTGTAAAGACGGAAAGAATAGTCTTTCAATATGAGGTAAATTTGCTAAAACATGTGTATTTTTGTCTATTAGTATTTATTTTCCATTCTTATCTTTATAAAATTCCAAGTTACACCAAATTATATAATACATTGATTTTAAGCTCTTTACAAATAAAAACTAGCTTAAATACTATCAACCTATAAACTCGTTTGTCATGGTCGGAAAGAATAAATATGTATGTATTCACGGACATTTTTACCAGCCACCAAGGGAGAATGCCTGGCTGGAAAAAGTAGAATTACAGGAGTCGGCACAGCCTTTCCACGACTGGAATGAGCGAATTAATTTTGAGTGTTATGCACCGAATGCAGCGGCTCGCCTGATAGATTCCGAGCAATTTATCACCAAGATCACCAATAATTACGTCTACATCAACTTTAACTTTGGGCCTACCCTGCTCTCTTGGATGAAAGAGGCAGACCCGATGACGCATGAGCGAATCGTAGAGGCCGATCAGATTAGTCAGAACAAATTTGATGGTCATGGTTCAGCCATTGCGCAAGTGCATAGCCATCTGATTATGCCATTGTGTAATGAGCGTGATAAGGAAACTCAGGTTGTTTGGGGTATTAAGGATTTTGAATCCCGCTTCAATCGCGCGCCTGAAGGCATGTGGCTAGCTGAAACGGCGGCGGATACGGCTAGTCTGGAAGCACTGGCCCGTCACGGTATCAAGTATACCATACTGGCACCACGGCAAGCAAAAGCATTTCGAAAGATAGGGGATAAAAATTGGTTGGATAAGGAAAAACACGGATTTGATGTTCGTCGTCCTTATAAAGTAAACCTGCCTTCTGGCCGTTCTATTGCGTTGTTTTTTTACGATGGTAATGTGGCACAGGATGTTGCGTTTAATCAACTGCTCAACAATGGTGAGGCCCTGGCCAATAGACTAGTGCAGGTATATGATGATAACGACGAACCCCAACTTTCTCATATCGCTACCGATGGTGAAAGCTATGGCCACCACCACCGATATGGTGAGATGGCCCTCGCTTCTTGTCTTGAACATTTTAAGAAAGAAAAGACGGTGACCATCACCAATTATGGTCAATATCTCGAAATGTTTCCGCCTACTCATGAGGCACAGATTCACGAAAACAGTTCCTGGAGTTGTGTACATGGCGTGGAACGCTGGCGAAGTGATTGCGGCTGTAACACCGGTGGCAACCACGGCTGGACGCAGTCCTGGCGTGCAGAGTTACGCAATACGCTCAACTGGTTGCGCGACGAGATTGCACCGATGTATGAGACAGAAGCAGGTAAATTGTTGAAAGATCCATGGGATGCCAGAAATGATTTTATCAACGTACTACTTGATCGTAATGATGAAACGGTAAGTGATTTTTTAAAGCGACACCAGAAAATAAGGTTGACAGCGCCTCAAAAAGTACAGATCATGCGTTTGCTGGAAATGCAGCGTAATGCGATCTTGATGTTTTCTAGTTGTGGTTGGTTTTTTGATGAGATCAGCGGACTGGAAACCAATCAAATTTTACAGTATGCGTGCAGAGTGTTGTATTATGCAAAGCAGGTAGGCGGAATGGATTTGAATGGTGGATTTGTGCATCGCTTGTCGAAGGCGACGAGTAATGTGTATCCTGATGGAGCGTTTAGTTATATCAATCATGTATTGCCGACTACCGTAAATCTAGAGGGTGCAGGTATTCACTATGCGGTGGCTTCGTTGTTTGAAGAAAAGCCGGAGCAGATGCAATTGTTTAATTATATTGCCAAGAGTGAATATTTTAAAAAGCAAAATGCGGGTAAGCTTATTTTGAGTGTGGGCCGTACGATTATGAAATCCAAGGTGACCTATTCCGAGAAACAATTTAGTTTTGCGGTGTTGTATCTTGGCCAGCAAAATATCATCTGTAATATTTCGCTTGATCTTTCCAAGGCTCGATTTTCAGAGATGGAAGAGCGAGTGTCAGAGGCATTTAATTCGAATCGACTGGGCGACTTGATTAATATCATGCAGGAATATTTTGGTCGGGAGACGTATTCTTTCCAGCATTTGTTCCGTGATGAAAAACGTAAAATTCTAAAGGTCATTACCAAGAAGAATTTAGCAGATGCGGAACGTTCGTTGAGGGTGATTTATAATGATAATTATCAATTGATGTCGAGTACGAATCAGAGTAACATTCCGATTCCGAAAGCATACAATAATGTTGTTCAATATATTGTAAATGCAGATTTGCATCGGTTTTTCACACATCAGCATTTAAATATTGGGGAGTTGAAAAGACTGTCTAGTGAGTTAAAGAAGTGGGATATTCAATTGAACAATTCTGAGGCTTTTAAGCTATCTGCGGGAGAACGTATCTTTTATGAGATTCGAAAAATAGCCAATGCAGATTCGCCTATCGAGGAGCTGGAAATGCTAACGGAGATTTTAACTACGCTGAAGGAGATGGGTTTTGAACCGAACATCTGGAAGAGTCAAAATCTTTATGCTAGGACACACCGAGAGTTCCGAAAAGGGTTTCGGGTCTTTCCTAATAAGAAGTGGCGGAAGGTCTTTATTGAGTTGGGACGGTTATTGAAATATAAGCGAGAGATCGAGGTGGTAACGAAGGTGTAGGTGGTTTATGAGTGCCTGCTTACCTTCTCGCAGACGGGTTTGTCACATCTGATCTGATTGTCTGGTAGGCACGCACTCATATCTTATTTATCTACTCTTTAACTACCGAAATCATCAAAGGCAATATTCTCTTCCGGTACCCCTAATGCATCCAGCATATTCATTACTGCTGACAACATCAATGGTGGTCCACAAAGATAGTATTCAATTTCTTCCGGCTCTGGATGATTCTTTAAATAATTATCCAATACCACTTGGTGAATATATCCAGTATATCCATCCCAGTTGTCTTCGGGTGTCGCATCTGATAAGGCGATGTTGTACTTAAAATTATCAAACTCATCTTCAATTTTACGGAAATGATCCGTATAAAACAATTCTCGTAAAGAACGTCCTCCATACCAGTAAGACACTTTCCGATCCTTTGTTTTTAAGGTATGGAAAATGTGGAAAATGTGCGAACGCAATGGTGCCATTCCTGCTCCTCCACCGATATATACCATCTCTCTTTTTGTAGGCTTGATAAAGAATTCTCCGTAAGGACCAGAGATCGTTACTCGGTCACCGGGATTACGTGTAAATACATACGAGGAACAGACCCCTGGATTAACAGGTAAGAATCCATTTGTCTTTTTATCCCATGGTGGTGTCGCAATACGAATATTCAACATTACGATATTTCCTTCCGCAGGGTGGTTGGCCATAGAGTAGGCACGGAATTGAGGTTCGTCATTGACCATCACCAAGTCCCACATATTGAATTTATCCCAGTCGCCGCGATATTCTTCGTCAATATCCATACCCTTAAAATAGCAGGTAATTTTCGGTACATCAATCTGTACATATCCACCCGACTCAAAGTCTAAATTCTCCCCTTCTGGCAGCTGTACCACAAATTCTTTGATAAAAGTCGCTACGCTATCATTCGATTTGACACGACAATCCCATTTTTTAATACCAAAAATTTCTTCTGGAATACGAATATCCATATCGTTACGAACCTTTACCTGACAAGCTAGTCGCATATTTTCAGCTACTTCACGTCGCGTCAAGTGATTCAGTTCTGTCGGCAAGACATCTCCTCCTCCTGCATCAATATGACATTCGCACATCGCACAGGTTCCTCCACCTCCACAAGCAGACGGTAGAAAGACGTTCGATTCTGACAAAGCGGTGAGTAAATTTACACCCGGCTTGACCAGCATCGGATTTTCTGTGTCCCCGTTGACAATAATTTTTACATCACCCTGCGGGATCAGCTGCTTACGCGCATAAATCAGCATAAAAGACAGCGCCAAAATGACCGCTGTAAAAACACAGACCGCCGCGATAATTAATCCAAAGTCCATTAAAAGTATCATATCTATTATTTCAGATGATTAGGAAAGACCTTTACAGCATCTTTCTGCTTCATTATTTATACTTAGTATTATTTTGTTCCGGTCAAAGCCGATGGATCAATTCCCATCAATGACATAAATGCAATCCCCATCAGTCCTGTCAGAATAAATGCCATCCCTAAACCACGAAGGGCAGGAGGTACATTGGAGTATCTGATTTTTTCTCGGATGGCTGCAATAGCAATGATTGCCAAAAACCAGCCAAATCCTCCTCCTAGTCCAAATGCGATGGATTCTGTAAAGTTATACTCACGGGATACCATGAATAAAGAACCACCGAGGATCGCACAGTTTACCGTAATCAACGGTAAGAAGATACCCAAAGAGGTATATAATGCAGGAGAGATTTTTTCTACAATCATCTCTACCAATTGTACCATCGAGGCAATTACTGCTATAAACAGTATAAACCGCAAAAAGGTCAAATCCATCCCGAATAATCCGTTTTCACTCAACAAAAATTCGCTGATGATCCAGTTGATTGGCATCGTGATACCGAGTACGAAGATAACGGCTAGTCCTAGACCGAAAGCAGTCGTCACGGTTTTGGAAACGGCCAGATAAGAGCACATTCCCAGGAAGTAGGCCAATACCAGGTTTTCAATAAAAGCTGCTTTGATAAAAATATTGAATAATTCCATTTTATTTACAGTTGGCCAATATAGATTGGCGATGAAAATTTTATTTAAAATAAGTTACCCTTTCTAATTAGGATACATCCACCAATGTTGGACGATAAGATCTTTGTATCCAAATAAAAACACCGATGATAAACATGGCTGCCGCTGGCAACACCATCAGGTTATTATTCGTGTATCCGGCAAACAAAGAACCGAAACCACTTTCTGCCGCAGTATTAATCAGGTAAGCCATTTCGTCATTACTTGCTCCGATGATATTCATTTGAATAGGGCTACCTGCAAAGAGGGTTCCTTTACCAAACACTTCACGGATGACCGCTACCATAATCAGGATTACACCATACCCTACTCCGTTTCCGATTCCGTCTACGAAGGCACGCCAGGGGCGGTTGGCCATTGAGTAGGCTTCCAGTCGTCCCATGACGATACAGTTGGTGATGATCAGACCGATATAAACAGAGAGCTGCTTATAGATTGGATAGTTATATCGTTTTAGCGTAAGCTCTACGATGGTTACCAGTGTTGCAATGATGACCAGTTGGACAATCATTCGCACCTGCTTAGGAATTTTGTTACGAACTAGCGAGGTAAATAAACTGGAGAAACCAGTTACAAAAACCACGGCAATCGCCATAACCACCGAAGGATACACAAGCGAAGTTACCGCTAATGCAGAGCAAATTCCCAATACCTGTATAGTAATCGGATTGGTATCACCCAATGGATCGAGCAATAGCTTTTTTTCGGTTTTCCCAAATAAGGGTTCCTTCTCTACCTTTACTACTTTTTCCGTTGTTGTTAATGTTGATTCAGCCATTGATGGACTTATTTTTATACTAAAAAAAAATAATTTCTTTTCTGTTTACTCAATTTTCTATTTACCCTTTTGACTTTTGGGCCCCAGCCTGCTTGTTGAGGTAAGGGAGATAATATTTAATACCACGTTCCAGCATTTCATCTACTCCGTCAGCAGTTACTGTTGCACCGGAAATACCATCTACCGCGTAAGGGTTTCCAGCAGTACCGCCTGTTTTTTTAACATCTACAGAAACATAAGTACCGTCTTCTGTAAAAATCTTTTTGCCTTTAAATCGACTGGGGAAAGTAGGATTGTCTTTTATTTCTGCTCCCAGCCCAGGAGTTTCTCCCTTATGGTCAAAAGCAGCTCCAGCGATGGTATTCAAATCCTCTTTTAATGCGATGTTTCCCCAAATTTCATCCCAGAGTCCATTTCCTCTTACCGTTAGAATATAACTTTTTCCTTTATCACTATTAAATACGTATAAAGGAAAGATTCGATCCGCTTCCGGTTTCTTTTTTTCTTTTGCCATATCAATATGCTCTGGTTGTCCGCCTTTATAACCAGCCGCTTTGATGTCTGCTTCTTCCAATTCATTACCACTCATATCGAGGGCAATTTGCTGCACTTTGCTACCAAAAATTTCTACGACTTTATCATCGCTCATCTCTTTGGGATCTTCAGATAAATAGTCACTGACAGCTCCCAAAATGGCGCGTTTGTTAAAGATAGATTCGTTTAGCTTGGTTTGGTCTTTCCAGCTCGTAGACAACAAGGCCAGCGTCAAGGCGACTCCTGCAGTCATTATCATTACAAATCGAATTACATAACTAGTACTCATACTATTAGGATTCTTTTGTTAAATAAAAATAATTAGCGATTAACTCGCAATGCGTTTTAATACACGTTGACTTAATGTCCGCCGCTTACCGCTTCGGCAGATTCTTCTACTGCTACTCTTTTGACCACTGCCGTACGTTTTGCTCGGCGGCTAACATTGGCTTCAAATACATAATGGTCAATCAGTGGCGCAAATACATTCATAAATAAAATTGCCAACATCCATCCTTCAGGATAGGCAGGATTCAATACCCGTACAATCAGTCCTACCACTCCAATCATAAATCCATAAATGAATTTACCAGTGTTGGTAGAAGTAGCCGTTACCGGATCGGTGGCCATAAAGACCAGCGCGAACAATAAGGAACCCATATAGAAATGATAATGCCAAGGCACTTCCATAAATGGGGTCGCCCCCCACATATTCATCAACCAGCCCGTAAACGCAGCACCGAGTACAACGCTTAACATGATTCTCCAGCTACCGATTCCAGTAACTAATAGCATGATCGCACCGATGATGATAAATGGCTTACAGCTTTCGCCAATAGAACCAGGAATCGCTCCCCACCACATTTGTCCAGGAGAATAAACAGATGTTACATTTTCCCATCCGCCTTGAAAGGCTAGGCTCAATGGTGTAGCAGCCGTATAGCCGTCTGCCATAGCGCGTCCGGGTTGGAAGGTATCCCACCCAAAGGACTCAAAAAGACCATTAAACAATCCAGTATGGAACCAGTTATAACTCGCCGTCCAGATGCCGTCAGCATCTTTGGCCAGACCTGCTACCCATACCTCGTCTCCAGAAATAGTAGTTGGATACGCAAAGAAGATAAAGACCCGTGCCAGCAGGGCAACGTTGAGGATATTCATCCCCGTTCCTCCAAAGGCTTCTTTTCCAATCCATACTGCAAAAGCTACCGCTAATGCCAGTATCCAAAGGGAAATATCCGGTGGCATAATCAGTGGAATCAAGGCACCTGATACCAGGAATCCTTCCTCGATTCCGTGTCCTTTTTTATACGCATAATAAAACTCAATCCCCAATCCTACCACGTGGGTAACAATAAAAATTGGAATGATCTGCATGAGTCCATAAGCCAGCTTTAAGTGAAATCCTTCAATGAATCCCATGTGCTGCCCTAAGGCTACAAAATGTTGATGTCCAATATTATAAGAACCAAAAACATAGCATAATTGCATTGCAATTACCACCATCACCATCGTACGTTTGAGGTCCATACCATCACGGATATGTACGCCATTTTTGGTTACGTGATCGGGGGTATACAAAAACGTAAAAAATCCATCATACAAGGTATGAAGGAACGGTTTTGTCTTTTTGTCCGGTTCTACTTTTTTTACAAAATCTAATAAACCCATATTACTTATTTATAGGGTGGTTTTAAACACCAACTTTAATTCAAAAATTATTATCCCTGTTCGCGCATCATATCCAGTCCACGTCGTAAAATCTGTTGTACGGGTTGTTTGGACGTACAAACAAATTCGCATAACGCAACGTCTTCTTCACTCAATTCATAAATGCCCAACCCTTCCATTCGTTCATAATCATTTACCAAGATAGCCTTCATGAGTTGTTGTGGATAGATGTCCATTGGCAATACTTTTTCATACTGCCCTGTCACTACAAATGCACGTTCTTCTCCGTGGGTATTGGTATTGGCGGTAAATTTATAGCTTGGAAAAAGTGCGTTAGGATAAGTGTTAGAAATAGTAGGTCTTGGGGCCAAAGGCAATAACCAACCAAACATTTCATACTCATCTCCTTCTTCTAGAACCGTTACCTGATCGTCATAAAATCCTAAGTGTCCACTCGCCTCAACTGCTTTACCAGAAAGTACATCACCGGAAACAATTCGGACATGATCGTTATTGAGGTTGTCCTTGATTAAGCTGTCAATGTTGGCACCGATAAAGGTATTAATATAAGTAGGGGTGGTCAGTTCTGCGCCAGTAACTGCGATCACTCTTTCCGCATCATAGCGACCTTCTGTAAATAATTTACCAATGGTCACTACCTCTTGTACGCCTAGTACCCATACCCGCTCGTTGGCAGAAATCGGACTGGTATGGTGAATTTGAATACCTACATTTCCAGAAGGGTGCGGCCCGTGGTAATAGGTTTTTTCTACGCCAGTTGCCTGTGTAAAAGCCGGGGCAGGCTGTGTTCCCCGAGCATCTAGTCCAAGGTGAACCGTCCCCATTGTCAACTTACCCAATACATCCAATCCTTTTTGAAATGCAACTTCTTTACCCATCATCACATAGTTGAGGTCGGGTGCAAGTGGCGCTGAATCGAAAGTAGAGATAAAAATATTTTTTGGAATATCAAGCGGGTCCGCCACTACCTCGTAAGGACGCTGGCGAATCATCGGCCATACACCACTTTCGAGCAGGAATGCCACCAGGTCTTCGCGAGCGGTCGTATTCAAGTCCGGTGCGGTGTAAGAACGATAGCTCATCTGCTTTTTGTCTGCCAAGATGACGACTTCAGCGATGGCGCGTTTTTCTCCGCGATTGACGGCAATTACTTCTCCGCTTACGGGAGCAACATATTTAACGTCTGGTCTTTTTTTGTCAAAAAACAATATGTCTCCGGCTTTTACTTCGTGGCCTGGCTCCACCAATACCTTGGGGATAGGAGACATACCGACAAAGTCAGCAGGCTTGACGGCAAAAGTAGTTGGATTGACCAATCGCATTTCTTTCTCCGCTTCACCAGCGAGGTTGATGTCAAATCCACTATCGAGATTCACCACCCGTTGCGCTTGATCTATAAAGTCAGGCGTTTTAGGTTTAAAAATCTCTGAAGCAGAGGGGAAGAGGGAGAAGTTGGTGTTGTCTCGATCTAATCCTAAGTTTTTGGCTTCGACGCGCAAAAGACTATCCGCTATTTGTAGAACCGCTCCCAGAATCAGAATGGCCACTACAGCGATCATCCCCATTTGGAGGTAGCTGGAGCCATCTCCAGAGGACTGGGCAAAGGCTGGGAAGGTTAGGATAGTAAAGAGGAATAGTAACAAGAACTTGCTGATTCCGTTTTTCAAAATTGGCATTTTTAGTTGTATAAAAAATGGTAGGCCAGCTGGTGAAAATCTGTGTGTTTTGATCTTGTACGGTAAGATAAAATGCAGGTACCGCAGGCTCCAAAAAATTTATGCAAAGATATGAATGATTTACGTAATTACAGACTGGATGACAGGCAAATTAAGTTGAAAATACTATTTAGACAAAATCTAAATAATTATGTCGTATTTAAATATATTAAAAAAAATACAAAAGTGTAATCTTTTGGGACTATCTAAAGGAGATTAAGTGTAAAATAACAGATCAAGAATTGTATTTCCCTACCCTTCTATGCCTTTAGTTTTAAAAAAATTGAGTCCTGCCTACCGGACTGGTTGGCACTCAAAAAAACTACCGATTATTTATTTCTTCAACGGCAAGATTCAGGTCTTCTCCTAATGGCACACTCACATTGACCAGATAATACCGTTCTCGATGCAGCAAGCTTCGCCATCGCCAATTCCATTCTTCGGTGGTTTGCTTTTGGTCACCATCATCATACCACCAGGCGGTAGCGAGGGTAAAGCTGTCGCGGGTAATCTCGGCGGTATAGACTTCGAGATCGTTTATTTTTTCTTTTTTTATTTTATTAAAAACAAAACCACTTCCCTGCCAGCAAATACGTGGATCATGGGCGCCTTGAAATGGGCCTGCGGGTGGTTTGATATAAATCACTCTATCTGGTCGGTAGAGCTTGGTGACACCATATATCTCTGCGGTTTCTTCATATCCTTCCAGAGAAGACCAGGGATGATTGGTGGAGGCGGTGATTGTCTTTTCGTCGGTAAATTGGCTTCCATTAAAAATAATCAATCCGACTACGAATGCTCCTGCTCCTAGCCAGCGTCGATACCAGCTATTTGATAAGGAGGATGCAATTGTAGGGGCTTTGGAGCTTGTGCCCGCTTTGGGTTTTAGCTTCCATTTACATAAAATGTAAAAGGGTAAAATAACATACACGGCCAAGCTAAACAATCCCATTAGGTGATGTAAAATATGGGTTGGCCCAATATCAAAAACCACCAATCCTATTAGTCGTACATAATTTGCAAATAAGGTTAATATAAATCCCACAAACATCGCCATCACTCCCGTGGTCCAAGTCAACCTTACTTCTCGCTCCCGCACGATATGCGCCAACAACAGCAGGCAACAAACCAGCGCCGTCCCCGTCATCTTGATCCCCATACAGGCTGGCTCTATTTCATAGACCATTCCTTTTACGATGATTGTATTGCCGATGGCGGCTACATCCATCCCCACTGCTTTTAATGAAGCAGCCACGAAAGCACTCATTTTTAATCGAATAGGAAAACTCCAAATATGGACGATATATCGAAAGATAGGAGCGACTACCAATAGTAACAAAAAGGGTAATGGATTCAGCTTTCCCCAGGATATTTCTATTAAAAATAGTAAAGTTAGTGTACACGCAAAATAATACAAAGTACTGCTATTGACAAAAAACAAAAGCAACAATGCTAATAATATTGGTGCGGACAAACGAGCCGTAGGCACTCCGCTACGAATAGTCAGGTAGGGGAAAAACAGGATTCCCAGGTACAAGCTTGCACTCCCGGGAAAGTTATCCCACTGAAAATAAAGAAAAGCTACAATAGTGATCCCCGCCAGTAAAACAGCAGGGATCTTTTCTTTTATGGTACTATATGACAGTTGTTTGTTCAATATTTTTTACGTGTAAATATTTTCTGTAAATACTTAATAATCAGCACATTAAAAACATTTCACCTTCCCGTAAATTTTCCAATCCATACCCAGCCTGCCATTAATAATCCAAAAATAATCAACATCCATTCGTAGGGTTCGGGTACTGCTCCTCCACCTCCAAGGTTTGCATTCCCTAAGGTTTTATCAGATCGTTTAATATCAAAACGATCATAATCTACTTGTGTCTCCAATGTTACCAGACTCGAAATAGGTGTAACAACGTAAGCGGCTTCTGCCTCTTCAATCTGTTTTTGCCATGGCTGGTCTTTTCTGAAATAATCTCTTCCTATTCCTCGCATAACATTGTTGTAGGCATACAATCGCCATAAATGGTCAGGGGCAGTACTAGCGGGAGGGTTCGGTACAGGCGTCTTGGTCAGTTGTACTTTAGCAGGACGAAGATAAACCTGATAATTCTTTTCATTATCTTGTGGAAAAGTATATTGTTCCAAGTACTTATTCAGTTGTCGTTCCTCACCTTCTACATAGTGTAGGAATCGAAGTTCTCTTAATGTTTTCAAGTAAGGAGTAGGATTGGTACCAATATGAAAAACGGGTATCGTATTTTCACGTTCTGATAGGCCAAGACTGGTCTTTTTGTAAAATTCGGTTTTCTTCAAATCATCTAATGCAGGCGACAGGCGTCCCTGATGAGTCACGACCAGGAGGTCGTCCTCTTGTGGTAAATCATAAAAAGGAAACAGGCTATAATTATGGCCAAGCAACTTATTTAACAATGATTTTTTATTTTTTGAATTTAATTGAATAAAGCGATTATTATAAACATAAAATTCAGCTTCAGGATGTGTATCCATTAGGCGGTTGATGGTGCGTTTAGACCATCCATTATGTAGATCCAGGTAGATTTTTTTGGGTTGAAATCGGTCTAGCTTCGGATGCCATTCGGTCAGTTGTACCGCCTGTCCATCAAAATAGAATGGGGTTGTATTCAGCGGTAAGGCATCGCAGCTAACGGTCCAGTCGGGGCGATATCGGCCCTCGTATTCCCAGTAGCCTTCTTTTTCATAAAAGCCAAGTGCGGCAGAAAATCCTGTTGGTTCATCGTCCGCTTTTACTCGGATGGTTTCGTTAGCGAATTGCCAGTTAGGGCCCTCAAAATCGATATTTTGGTAGGTCAATTGTTCCCCGTCAAATTCCAGCGGGCTGGTAATTCCGATTTTAAATTTTCGGTCTGCTTTTGGCGTGCAGGGAAAGACGCGAACGGAAATCCGGTTTCCTTCCTGCCAGTGTAATAGCAACGGATCACGTCGTTCTCGGCCTACGATGGTTTGGTAGGCGCTGTCGGCTTTGGCGCGAGTAGTCAGGATGGCCTTTTGCTCTTCTCCCTCAATCCATAAAGAAGCGGAGGTTACGACCGATCCTTCAGGCAGATAAAAAGAATAGAGCGCTTCCTGCTGGTTATTTTTCCAACTATTATTATTATTAATGGTCAGATTTTTTTCGGTATAAGCCAAGCGATAAGCGGGATAAATTCGCACATTGGTTTCGATGGAACTCGTAGAAAGATTATCACCACGCCACAGTCGGGGATCCGTTTCGTGGCGTTGGTTATACATTGTTTTTAGCAATCGGGAACGTTCTGTACGAGGGATTTCTAACGATCCACTCACCAATGCGCCCACTACGATGAGCGGATCATGTTTCATCTTAACATTCATTCTTCCAATACCATCAATTCCAAAAGCAAAATGGTCGTCTCGAAGTACATTATAATAGATACCACTCTTGAGTACCCGCTCTGTCATTCGGCCTGTTGGAATATCTTTACTTGCATTGACCCAAGCGGGTAAATCCTGATTGTAGAACGGAGATTTTTCTTGTGCATAGGCTAGCTGAAACTGCTGATTGACCTGATGGAAGCGAAAGGCAAAACCCATTGTCAACAATGCAGGGATTGTAATACCTGCTATAATTG
>Ga0114957_1002926_pt1 | contig 15796 bp, 9 predicted proteins | sample BantaG_FD_87175 | JGI IMG/M metagenome (GOLD analysis project Ga0114957, IMG submission 87175) | Marine algal microbial communities from Bantry Bay, Ireland - BantryBay_4 metaG | ecosystem: Host-associated > Algae > Red algae > Unclassified | place: Bantry Bay, Ireland | collected 2014-11-21 | reverse complement strand
GTGAATGATAAGTATGATTCTGTCTAGCATTTCCATAAACCTTCAATTTTTTATTAGTTGATGACTCGAATATAGAAGGAGTAATTAAGCTAAATACAGAGATGTTATCAATGACAAAGTAATGTGCTAGATGTCAAGCAAAAAGGGATGAATGACAAGATTGATTCTTTTATTGGGACGAATGACAACCTGATTTTACGGGGGAATTGCTAAAGAGTCTGAGAAGTATACCTACTTTTATATTGTGAAATTATTGAGATTCCTTAATGAGCCTTTTCCGGATAGTAATGCCCTTGTGGATAATATCAAAGGTGCCTTAATGAGTGGTATTATTATTACCATAGTCCTGATTGCATTTAAGCCGTTAGGGATCGATACAGCACCTGGGGGGCTCTTTTTGACTAGCCTCATCTATGGCGGTATCACATTTGCCGTTGTCCTGATCTACCAATTGATAGTTATTTATGTGCTTAAGATTGATCGAGAAGCACAGACATGGACACTTTGGAAATGGTTGATTCATACCATCTTAATGATTTTGTGTATTGCATTGGTTAATATCATCTACGGTTACATGCAGTTTGACTTTGATATCCATCTGAAGTCAGTGATAATCATTATAGCAAATACACTCCTTATTGGATTGGTGCCTGTGGGAATCACAGGAAGCATCGCTGTGCTAACTAACAAAACAAAATTTGCTGCGATAGCTGATAGTCTCACTCTCCCTCTAAGGAAAATCAATTCAAAGAATGGAGAAGAACAGCAAAGTATTGAAATCAATGCTGGAAATCAAAGTCTTAATCTAATGCCTGGCAGAATACTGTTTGCCAAGTCATTGCAAAATTATGTACAAGTCTATGCGCTTGATCCAGTTGATTCTGCAGAGAATGTTGAGGTAACTACTCTCACTGTACGTAAAACTCTTTCATCTCTTGAGACAGATCTCAAAGGGTATGGAATAGAGCGGTGTCATCGTTCTTTTTTAGTCAATAAGAAGAAGATTGCTACGATCCACGGAAATGCCCAGGGTCTCAAATTGTCTTTCGAAGGGACTGATCAGATCGTTTCTGTCTCTAGGAAATATGTTGATAGATTTAGGCAGACTGTGAAAAGGTAGTAGGGTAGAGTAGACCAATCTTAGATCGAACTTTAGAATTTAATCTCAAAATAGAGATTAGGCTCAATAAAGAAAAAATTGTCACACTTGTCTTCTTTCAATTAGAAGTCAGCATGAACACGAGTGTTGATTGGCTAGTGGTTAGTATGCAACTGTGGTTCAGTGTATAAACGACTCTTCTGAAATAGGAATTTGATAGACCAGATGATAAGAATTATGCAACCTGAATCCATGCCCTACATTTCTTGCCTCTGATGTCTTTAAATGGAGTGACCATAGACATAATCTCTTAGGTTGTAAAGAATCCTCACCAGATGAGACGTATCATTGAAACAATATTTTCTGACACATCCTTTTAGAATAAAAAAGCATTTGTTAGTAACTTGACCCTCTCTTAAAACAAAGAGTCCTTTCCAAGAGTTTTGATTTCACTCTTTTGGATGATGACTGCTTCCAACTCTTAGAAGAACGGCGCATACTTTTTGAGGAATTCAATTATTTTTTGTTTTCCAGGTTTATAGCTGATTATGGTAAGATTGACTTAATGATTATTGCTCCTCCACTTTGACCAAATAAGTAAACTCTGAATTTATCCTTTTAATGAGATAGTAATTGTCTCGAATGCTGTACTGATCAAAACATCTTTTGATACGATCAAATTATCTACTTTTATTTCTGATACTTCAGCAGGAAGACCGATAAGATTCAATTTAAAGTTTTTAATTTCTGAATCATAGTTCCCCTCTTGAGTCTTGACTATACTCAAGTGTTCTTGATCACCAGTTAATTCAAACTTAGTATAAGTGAACTCACCTTGCTCATAACCATACCCATTCTTATCATCATCATAGAAGTAACTACTCTCAGATCCTTGCTTGTAATAGATATCTAATGTAACAGTGTCTATAGTCTTCTCTCCGACATATTGTTGGACAGGGTATCGAGGAATAATTCCACCTGCTTTTATAAATATTGGCATTTCATCTACAGGAGCATTGACATTATGCTCTTTGCCTCCATCGTAGAGGTCATTGGTCCAGAAGTGGTACCATTGAGATGTTGGCAAATAGACCTTGCCTGATCTTGCTTCATCTTTTACAATAGGACAAACAAGAATATGATCACCACACAAAAATTCATGGTCACGGTCTTTAGTTTGGACATCGTACTGGTCAAAGAAAACCAACGGTCTAATCATTGGTGTACCTTCATTATAGTATTGGTAGAAGGTAGTATAGAGATATGGCAATAATTGGTATCGAAGCTCAACTGTTTTTCTGAAGACATCAAGGCACTCTTCACCAAATGACCAAGGTTCTTGATCACCGTGATCTCCAGACGAATGAACTCTGCAGAATGGATGGAAAATTCCAAGTTGAATCCATCTCATCATCAATTCTGGATTAGGTTGATTAATGAATCCTCCAATATCAGAACCACAAAATGAAATACCAGAAATTGCGAGTCGCTGTGCCTGAACATCAGCTAACCAGAGATGCTCAAATGTCGCTATATTATCTCCCGTCCAAACTGAAGAATATCTCTGCAATCCTGAGTACCCTGATCTTGTGATGATAAGAGATCTTTTTCCTCCACTGAATTGCCTAACACCTTCAGCAGTTGCTCTTGCCATTTGCATTCCATAGATATTATGTGCCTTTCTATGCCCAGTCTGATGTCCATCATAGTCATGGAGTACATCTAATGGAAAGGTTTTGCTTTCTACTTCAAAGAGTGCTGGCTCGTTCATATCATTCCATACACCTGCAACTCCTACCTCTTCTATTAATCCTTTGTAGAGTCCTGCCCACCACTCTCTGACTTCTGGTCTTGTGAAATCTGGGAAGTAACATTCTCCTGGCCAGACCTTACCTTCGACATAGTGTCCATCTATTCGTTTACAGAAGTATCCCTTTTCCATTCCTTCTTGGAATACTGAATAATTTTTATCTATTTTGATTCCTGGATCTATGATAACCATAGTTTGGAATCCCTGTTCTTTCAGATTATCTACGAGTCCTTTTGGATCTGGAAACTTTTCTTTGTCCCATGTAAAGCATCTAAATCCATCCATGTAATCTATATCAAGATAGATGGCGTCACAAGGGATACGAAGATCTCTCATCTTAGAGGCAATGGCTAAGACTTCTTTGTCTGGATAGTAACTCCACTTGCATTGTTGGAATCCTAGTGCCCATAACGGTGGCATCTCCGGCACACCTGTTAGCTGAGTATAGCGCTTACATACATCCATTAACTCAGGACCTGCGATGAAGTAGTAATTCATCTCTCCACCCTGAGCCCAGAAGCTTGTAACATCTTCTCTCTCCAATCCAAAATCAAAATGTGATTGATAAGTATTGTCTAAGAAGATACCATAGGCTCCGTTATCATTTAAAGCATAGTAAATTGGAATACTTTTGTAAAGGGGATCTGTATCCTTATGGTATCCATATTCATCGGTACCCCAATTGGTAAACTTCTTCTCATGTAAGTTGAGATCAGTAGGTTTATCACCCAAACCATAGAAACATTCTCCCTTCTGTAGTACTTTGCTATTCTGAACGATATAGCCTCCAAACTCTTCATTTTTTTCCCAATGGAAACCTTTTTCCTCTTCACAAAGGACCTTACCATCAATTGATTTGAAAGTAATTTTCAAATTTTGTTTGTTGACAACACACCTAACATTAGTTGTCTTTACAATAAACTCATCGCCTCTATCATCAATGATATAGTCGACGTGTGGAAAATTGTAGTTTTCGTCTATCGCATATGAAAAGTCAGCATCAAAGTATCCATCTAGACTATAGCGAATTCTTATGATGTCGTTAGTGAGTGGATAGATCCTAAGTTTCAGATCTTCAGAAGATTCTATTTCTATTATGTTGTTAATCACTGAATGCGAAACATAATTCTTTGGATAGTTCTCCTTCTCAGTATAAACAATTTGGTTTTTCATAGCTTCTCAATTTTCATAAAGCCTGCAAAACTAATAAAGTTATTAATACTTAAACTAAACCAATCTTACTATTAGATTCTATATATACTGCCCTTTTTACTATTACAATACCATCTCTTATGCAGTATAGGTCATTTTCAGAATCTTCTAAGCTAGGATCTCCTATTATCGTTACATTATTTCCTATTCGTACATTCTTGTCGAAAATTGCATTTTGTATCATACAGTCAGAACCAATTCCAAGGAGTTTATTATCTGGCAACTGATCAATATCGTCAACTGACTGGTAATAATTGTTCCCCATCACAATAGAATCACGAATGATAGTCCGAGGTCCTATTCTTGACCTTACTCCGATTATGCATCGAGAGATTTCCTCAGCATGACAAATGCAACCTCCAGAAATCAATCCATGTGTGATTTTTGTACCAAAATACTTGGTTGGTGCAAGCATCCTTGAGTGAGTATAGATTTTATCTTCATTGTCATATAAGTGAAACTCTGGTAAGAAACCAGTAAGCCTTAAATTGGCTTCCATAAATGAACTGATGGTACCAATGTCAGCCCAATATCCATCATAGAGATAACTGCAAACTTTATATTCATTACTATTGACAGCATATGGAATAAAGTCTTTACCAAAATCATTAGCAGTTGGTTTTTCTTCAAATAACTGTTGCATAACACTCTTCTTGAAGACATAGATTCCCATTGATGCGAGGTAATTTTTTTTCTCTACCTTGTAGCTTTCTGGTAATTCTGACTGCCATTTACCTACCTCATCTATTGATGGTTTTTCTACAAAGTTATTGATCACACCATTAGCATCTACCTTCATGATTCCAAACCCTGTTGCATCTTGCTCTACAACAGGAATTGTAGCGACAGTAACATCAGCATCTTGTTCATTGTGATACTTAATCAACTCTTCTAAGTCCATCTTGTAGAGTTGATCTCCTGAGAGCACTAAGATTGTATCGTGATCAATGCGTTCATATTTGGAGACGTTTTGCCTCACTGCATCTGCCGTACCGAGATACCAATCCTTATTTTCATTAGTTTGCTCTGCAGCAAGGACATCAACAAAACCCTTCGAAAAGGCATCAAATCTATATGAATTAGAAATGTGTGTATTCAATGAAGCTGAATTGTGCATTGTCAGGACAAAGACTTTCCTAATATTTGAGTTGATGCAATTACTTAATGGAATATCTACAAGTCGATACTTACCTACGATAGGGACTGCAGGTTTTGATCGAGTTTCTGTCAGAGGGTGAAGTCGGGATCCGACACCACCACCGAGTACTACTGCTATTGTCTTGTCTGTCATAGTTATTATTTAATTAGCTTATTGTAAAGGTTAGCATAGAGTTTGGCTGAGTTGTTCCATGAATAGTCTAGCTGAATAATAGAATTGGCTAGGGAGGAAAATTGTTTTTTATTTTTGTATAATTGAACAGCACGCTGGATGGCCTCAACTAATCCATCATGGTCAAGTGGTTTAATAACAATCCCTAGACCATTATCTGCAATGTCTATAACTGTATCTTTTAGACCTCCGACATTGGATGCAATAGGGAGAGTGCCATAGCGCATCGAATAGAGTTGATTGAGTCCGCAAGGCTCAAATCTAGATGGCATAATTAAGAAATCACAGCCAGCATACACATTCCTAGCTAGTTGCTCATTGTAGGCTATTTCTGCTCCAATTTCTCTTGGAAACTTCTCAGAAAGATCTAATACTTTTTGTTCTAGTTGTTTGTCTCCAGAGCCTAGAATAAAAGCATTAAACTTCAACTTTGACTTAAGATTTTCACTGATTGCATCAACTAAGAGATCAGCCCCTTTCTGAAAGGCAAATCTTCCGATAAAACCAATCAATGGTCTGTTTTTCTTAAGGTCGAATTGTTTGAGTAGAGCAGTTTTATTCGCTGATTTAAATTTTTTCCAATCTTCCTTTTTATCACTTTTTAAATGAAAATTGAGATAGGCATCTGTTCTTGGATCCCAAAGGTTGGCGTCTATTCCATTGAGTATTCCTTGGCACTTGTGCATTTCTGTTTCATAGAGAGGAGTCAGCGTATCTGAGTCTCTAACTAACTCCAGCATATACTGCGGTGAGACAGTATTAATAGCCCATGCACATTTGATTGCAGTGGCAAGACTATTGACTTTGCCATCCCAATCTAATACTCCTGCATCAGAATTGTAAAATGCTGGAAGATAAGATCTGACTTCGTCCCAAACAAATTCACCTCTGTAGGAACCGTTATGGATTGATAATACCGTAGGTATTGATTTTAATGACTCATACCTTGGACAAAACTTCATAAAAAATGGAATAAGTCCAGTCATATGGTCGTGTACATGCACTACATCGTAAGTATCCTTACTTCCGATTAGCCATTCCATTACTGCAGTTTGGAATGCGATGTTTCTTCGCGGCTCATCTTTGAACCCTTGTCCATCCGTATCTAAGTAAATAGAATCACGATTAAATAAACCAGGAAGGTCAATGCAATAAAAGGGAAAATCTAGTGAATCATCTTTGAGTTTTTTAACTGTAAATGCTTGGCTTTCTCCTCCTAGTGGAAAGGTCCCCTTGATTATTGTTTTGAAAGATTTTCCTTTAAACCACTCTGTTTTATATTTTGGGATAACAACAGAAGCATTGATACCATGTCCAGGTAGATATGCAGGAAGAGCTCCAACAACGTCTCCCATACCACCAGCCTTAGCTGCTGGGTAACACTCACTACTCACATGAAGAACATTTTTCATCTACTTTTTTTGTGGTTTTAAGATTAATCCTGCCAATGGTGGTAAGGTTAGTTCGATAGAAGATTCTCTGTGTTGCCATGGGATCTTTTCATTTTTTATTACTTTTTTATTATTGACTCCTGACCCCCAAAAGTCATTATCATCACTATTTAAGATTTCTGTGTAATTATTTTTGCTTGGTACACCAACTCTATAATTTTTACGGATGATCGGTGCATAGTTCAATACAAATATCAAATGCTCTGTCTTTGATTTTCTGATAAATGAAAGTACAGAGTTTTCATGATCAGAATAATCAATCCATTCGTAGCCATCAGGGGAGTAATTGATCTGATATAATGCTGGTTCTGATTGATAAACTTTATTGAGTTGCTTTACGAATTGACTCACACCTTTGTGAGGGGCAAACTCTAGCAAGTGCCACTGTAAAGATTCATTGACATCCCACTCAGCGGTCTGACCAAATTCTCCACCCATAAATAATAGTTTCTGCCCTGGGTGACCATACATACTCATGTAAAGTAGTCTTAAATTGGCAAATCTTTGCCACTCATCGCCAGGCATCTTAGAGACTAATGCTAATTTGCCATGTACAACTTCATCATGTGAGAGAGGAAGTACATAGTTTTCGGTAAATGCATAAGTGAGACTCCTACTCATATCACCAAGATGAAACTTCCGATGGATAGGATCTTTTTCCATAAACTCCAACCCATCATTCATCCAACCCATCATCCATTTAAGGCCAAACCCAAGTCCTCCTTCATGCACTGGTCGAGTAACTCCATTATAAGCAGTTGACTCTTCTGCAATCATTTGGATATGAGGAAAGTCGCGATACATCGCTTTATTGAGATCTTGAAGTAAAGAGATTGCAGCTCGATAGAAATTACTCCCATCTTCGTTAGGTGTCCATTCTCCTTCTTCTCTTGAGTAGTCTAGATAGATCATAGATGCCACCGCATCTACTCTGATTCCATCTATATGAAACTCCTTTGCCCAGAAGTGAGCACTTGAGAGTAAAAATGCCCTAATCTCTGGTCTCTCGTAATTGAATATCAAACTCTTCCAATCTGGGTGGTAGCCTTTTGACTTGTCAGGATGCTCATAGACCTTAGTCCCGTCAAAATCTGCTAATGCATGCTCATCATCTGGGAAGTGCCCAGGTACCCAATCTAATATCACACCTATATTAGCTTGGTGAAACTGATCAATGAGGTACTTGAGTTCTTCTGGATCTCCATACCTACTCGTAGCTGCAAAGAATCCTGTACAGAGGTACCCCCAAGAAGGGTAGAACGGATGTTCCATTACAGGCATAAACTCTACATGTGTAAAGTTCATTTCTTTGACATAATCTACAAGCTCAGCTGCTAGCTCTTTATAATGAAGTGACCTATTGTCCTTTTTTTTCCAACTTCCTAGATGGACTTCATAGGTAGACATGGGACTGCGCAAGTCGTTTTTTTCCCTGGCCTTAGATTGCCAGACTTTATCCTTCCACTTATAAGATTTTTCCCAGACTACACTTGCAGACTTAGGTGGTATCTCACTCAACCTGGCATAGGGATCTGCTTTTTCTCTTATAATTGAATCGTGATGTGAGTAGATCCTATATTTGTAGAGTTCGCCATTCTTTAATGTAGGTATGAACCCTTCCCAAATTCCAGAGTCATCCCACCTCACATTGAGAGCATGGTGTTCTCCATTCCAATGATTAAAGTTTCCTATTACCTCGACCTTGTAGGCTCCGGGAGCATAAACTGAAAAGTAAACCCCCTCAACTTTATCAATTTTGACGAGATGACTTCCAAATTTATTATAGAGTTGAGTGTGATGACCTGATTTAAATAAGTCAATATCGAAATTGGTAAAGAGAGAATGTGGAATCACCAATTGTGACATAGGCTTTTGGGTTTTTGTTATAAGATTTACAACTTAATATACCACAATATAATTTTTATTCGCTGAATTTTCTAGATTCGCGATATATTATTTTGTTGCAATGAGTTTAAATGATTGAATGTTATTTTAAATCTTGCAGTCACCTCAAATTCTTTTCACTCTTATGTTTATTGACTTTTGTCAATGAAGTTACGTTCGACAGCATAGATCTTTGATTAAAATTAAATATTATGAAAATTCAAATAGTTTTAATCAGCGGACTTATTCTTTTGTTAACACTAAGTAGTTATGCTCAAGAAAGTCAACCAAAAGAAATTGAAGACACCAAGTATGGATTCAATAACAAGCATTTTATTGGCACTCAAGGCTTTGTTCTTTTTACACCATTTTTTGACCCTTCACCTGAGTATTATCAACTGAGTTATGGATACCGTCTCACTTCTAGAGACGAATTATCAATTGAAGCAGTGACTTGGGCTTACCAAGGGCCTCTTGGAAGACCTTATGGTCCTGACTATGAGCAGGAGAGTACAAGTTTTCCAGGAGATGTTAAGACGTATGGAGGAGGCCTCGCTTATAAGAGATTTCTGTGGAAGGGAGTGTTTGCACAGCTCCATTCTTACGCATTCAGACAACTCTATCGAGATGAAGACAAGGAGGTAATTCAGAAGGGATTTCAATTATTCAATACACTGAGATTTGGTTATCACTTTAAATTATTCAAAAATAAGCGTTGGTTTATCTCTCCTTCAGTGGCAGCTACGTTTTGGCCTGTCAATACAAATCTACCAGAGTCCTTTCAAGTTGAAGAAGACAAGTACCCAAACTACTTTTTATTTGAACCAGGTCTCCAAATAGGATACTCGTTTTAGAGTAAATCAGGACTATACTCCCTCTGATTTTGTGGCGAGTTTTTTTCTTATTCTACTCAGCGTCTCAGGTTTGATGCCAAGGTAACTTGCAATTTGATATTGAGGAACTCTGTTGACCAGTTCAGGTCGTTCTTTCACTAATTGTAAATATCTTTCTGTCGAACCTGAGGCGATAAATTTGGTTAGGGTCGCTTGTTGTGATCCCATCATTTGTTCCATCCCTTCTCTGCAGAAACTTTCGAATCGGGGATGCTTTGCATAGAGAGATTGTTCATTTTCTTGACTGAGAATCGCAACCGTGGTTTCTTCACTACATTCAAAATATTTGTTTGAGGGGACTTTATTTATCTGACTATTGAAGTCGATAGCTGAATCATCTTCTGTATAGAATGCTGTTGTGATTTCCTCACCATCATTGAGGACATACTCGCGGAGACAACCTTTGATGACATAGTAAGCATTAGTGGCAATCTTACCTTCTTTAAGGAGCAGGTGTCCTTTGTCAAATGTCTTAATTGGAAAACTTTCTCTGATTGTTTGGCTCTCTTCATCTGTCAATGAAGTCATCTGAGACATGAACTGTACAAGTATGTGTTCCATGCTTATGTATTTTATATTGCTAAGCTACCACTTTATTGGCTTATAATCTTTCAAAAATTTACCACACCAATGTTTACCAGTATTGATACCATCGAAGAGTGGGTCTAAGACTCTTGCTGCACCATCTACAATATCCAATGGTGGTTGGAAATCATGGACATCTTCTTTAAATTTTGCCAATTCTGCAGGATCTTCATCAGTCACCCATCCTGTATCTACAGCATTCATATAAATGCCATACTTTGCAAAATCCGATGCCGCTGTATGCGTCATCATATTGAGTGCAGCCTTTGCCATATTGGTATGAGGATGACGATCTTCTTTATGCCAATTATGGAATTTGCCTTCCATCGCTGAGACATTGATGACATGCTTCATCCCTGTGTCTTCTTTTTTCATCAAGCTCGCCAATCGATTACACAAGACAAATGGTGCAACTGAATTTACCAATTGTACTTCCAACATTTCATTCGTATGGATTTCACCAAGTTTGAGTCTCCAGCTATTTGTTTTACGTAAGTCTACTTGTTGGAGATCTGCATCTAGCTTTCCATCAGGAAATACTTCTTGAGAGTCTAATGAATTATCAATAGTATAAGGAATTTGCGAAAGCTTAGCAGAAGCATGTAATCCAATCCCGATTTGATTACCATGCCAACTGACTGGTAGATTTTTCTGATCTTCATTTTCACCAGCATTAATAGACCTGAGTTCGTTGATGCAGATTTCATGATCAGTCAACAGCTCTTGCGCATAAGCAGGTAATTCATTGAATGACCTCTCTTCATTCGGCATCAAGTGTTGATAGAAACCTGATGGACGTCTTACAGTCTGTGCAGCATTATTGATTAAGATATCAAGACGGTCATACTTTTGCTCTATGTAAGTACAGAAGAGCTCAACACTTGGGATGTGCCTAAGGTCTAAACCATGTATCTTGAGTCTATGACCCCATTTCTGAAAATCACTTTCTTTGGAATAGCGCAGAGCTGAGTCAACAGGGAATCGAGTAGTGGCAATGACGGTTGCACCTGCCCTCAACATGAGTAGAGTAATGTAATACCCTATCTTCAGTCTAGAGCCAGTTACAAGTGCTACTTGATTACTCAGATCAGCAGTTTGGAACCGTTTGGCATAATTGAAGTCACCACATTCCTTACACATCGTATCATAGAAGTGATGGAGATTGGTATACATGTCCTTGCAAACGTAGCAATTCCTGGGAGACTCTAACTTTTCTTCAACTTTTGTATGTTCACCTGTTAGTGAAATCATTGCAGGAGCGACGAAAATGGAGGCATCTCTAGCTGTCCTAATACCAGTCTTATTTCTTGCCTTCCTATCCTTTACTTTGACTGCTTTTTTCTTTTGCTTTTTAAGAGTCTTTTTACGACGATAGAGTTCTTGTTTGCTTGGTCTAGAGAGGTGACCTGCTGCAATGATGAGTTCGAGTCGCTTGTCTTCCGGAATATCAAAGATTTGATTAGTGTCACTGTTGAGAGTTAGCAAGACTTTAAGACAGTCATCTATCTGTTGTTGTGTGAGCTTTGCTTGCTCCTCCTGAGTTGTTCCATCATCCATTACTGATCGTATTAGAATACGAAAGTAATGATTATAAATTCTCCGTGGAAATGTGATGAGTAGAGCAGTGAGTAGAGATTGTTGTAATAGGGTATGGTTACTTCAATGCTCTTGGTCAAACAATTTAAAGTGTTTTAATTCCACTTTAAATGCATCTAATACAAGAAGTTTATATCTACTTATGGTCTGCTCCAAGAGATAGTTGATTCAAGATTTGCTTGAAGTTTTCAAGGTTATATTTTAGTTTGTTTTACAACTGCTTCGGCAAGTACTGCTTCGTATCTCTGTGTGTCAGTGGCATATCCATGTGTAATGCGAGATCATAAGATGGTTTCAATTCATTTGGCTTTAGCCCTATAATGCTATCCATGTGTTTGGACCATACGACTTCATTGGTAGTAACATCTCAAAACCAACTTCCTCCATGTGAAAGTATCTGTGACTCATCGATAAATTTATCTTCCAAATTCAAATTTAGAGTTAATATAATTGTACGGTACCCCAAAAATAATAGGTAGATAGAGCAATTTAGTATAAAACACTGATTCTTATAGTAGGGAGGGAACATTAATTTGCTCCAACTCTTAAAAAGAAAATTATAACGTAAAAAAAGATATTAGTATGAATGCGATAAGAAGGAAAGCAAGCCTTGCATGGTAAATAGAAAAATTATGATTGTCTTAACTTACCATTCTTGAATTATGACTCAATCAGATAGAGAAAATATCTAAATTTGTGATATTAATTAGTTGTGATAATTAGCAAGTAACTTTGCTATAATTTTTAATAAGGTGATTTAATTTTAAGAATGAAAAACATACTGGACTTATTTCATAGAATATCAAATGAGCTTCTGGCAGATGAGAAAGAGCATCCAGTTGCAGCTCATATTCCTGCCAATGAACTCTATGACACCCTTGACCTCTCTCTCAAGTCAGAGCCTCTTGGAGAAGTAGCCTTTGAAAAAATTGTCAAAGAATTAGTTTTTGCTTCTACGAGAACAGCAACGCCTGGTTTCTTCAATCAATTATTTGGAGGACGAAATGAGAAAGCCATCCTAGGAGAGCTACTCTCAGTGATGCTCAACAATAGTATGTATACTTACAAGGCAGCTGGTGCTCAAGTCGGTGTAGAGAAAGTAATCTTGAAAGAAGTTTGTGAAAAGGTAGGATGGGGTAATCAGGCTGGTGGTACATTCGCTGCTGGAGGATCAATGACTAATTTTATGTCAATGGTCATGGCAAGAGATGTTGCTTTACCTGAAGCAAGACATAAAGGAATGCATCAAAATTTGATCGTCTATACCTCTGAATTATCACATTATAGTATCCCGAAAAATGCCGCTTTTTGTGGTATAGGGAGAGATAATGTACGCTACATTCCTACAGATAAAGAAGGAAGAATAGAAGTGTCAGACTTCGAAGAAATGATAAAGCAAGATCTCGCTGAAGGCGGAATGCCGATGATGATCAACCTGACTGCAGGTACTACTGTCATGGCTGCCTTTGATCCGATTAGATCACTCAATGCTATCTGTAAGAAGTATAACCTATGGATGCATGTCGATGGGGCATACTGTGGTTCGGTAATTTTTAGCGACAAATACCGACACCTTATAGATGGGATAGAACTTGTCGATTCATTTAGTTTCAATGCGCATAAGATGATTGGAACTCCACTCTCTTGTTCGATCATTGTTGTTAAGGATAAAAAGCACTTGTACGATTCATTCTCTAATGATGCATCATACCTTTATCAGACGGATGATGATGGTTTTAACTTAGGCAAGACTTCTCTTCAATGTGGACGAAGAAATGATGCATTGAAATTTTGGACTCTATGGAAAAGTATTGGAACGAATGGATTGGAAAACATCGTGGATCACTTATTTGCTTTAGCAGAGACTGCTACCAAGTATGTCAAAAGCAATGATGATTACACACTCTATAGTTATGATGATACAATAGCGATCTGCTTTAATTATAAGGGGATTCCAGCACGTGATATATGCACTCTATTATACGAGTATTCAGAATTGTTAGTTGGCTATGGTTCATATAAAGGCGTTGAGTTTATTCGCCTCATTACAATCAATAGTCAAAATGAACATCAGGATATCTTGAATTTCTTCTCTACACTTGAACAGTTTGTCGAGGAGCACGCTGACTTATTCGAAGAGCAGCTTGTTATGTAACTATGCTCTGTCTCAATTCTAAGCTCCATTATTTCTATGGTACGGTTTTACAATTAGATGAGCACTAAGTGGTTTAGAAATTTCAAGGGTTCTTTAAACTATGAATAGTTCATACAGTACTCTCCCACAGTCGATAGATATTAATGGCTCAGCTCAAACTTATTCTTAAAGCGTATACTAAGAGTGTTCGATTACTATTAATAATTGGCTTAACCTTTTTAAAGATATCTTACTCAAAATACCAACTTTGCTTTTGCTTGTTTGGTTTATGGCACGACTCTTCAGTACAAGCTCACATTTAATTTCCTTCAAGCCAAATTTTTCAGGGAGATAGGTATGCTTGTTGATTGTGTTCAGATAACTCGTGAGTTTGGTCTATTCTATTGATCCCGTGGATTCATTCAATGGCAGCAGTTTTATTCCTGCGGGTCTTTGTTTACACTGCTGTCATTCCTTTCACTGATGTTAAGACAGAGAGGTTAATATGTGATGTGACTTTACACAAGTAATAAGTTGTTAACTTAAGTAGTGTATTCCATAAATACTTGATAATTATTCCCCTATTTTTCAACAATACCTAAGTCTGTCAATAATGTAACCTAAACCAACGGTCACATAGAGTCAAATTCATTCGGAATCTAAAGAAGCCCATTAGGAAACTTATCTGGTTATTTGGGACAATTGCGTATAGGGAATTGAATGTTTGTCTCAATCTTTAAGGCATCATCAATCAATATACTACGATAACTCTGCTAAAATCTTTTTGTAATACTGGACAGAACTTCTTGCATAACTTGTAATGGTTAGAGTGACCAATTTTAATTTTTAATCAGTTTGCGAGAGGTAATGAAGAATAAATAACTTAAAAGAAAGCTATTGTTTTTCCAGGAAGTAAATTTTTAAAAAATCAAAATTCCTAGTCATGAAATATTACATTCTCCTTTTTTTTTCATTATTTCTTAATGGTATTCAAGCCCAAATCATTTCAAATGGAAGTTTTGAAAATGCAGCTGTAGATCCTGGTGGTTTTATTATTGTAATGCTGAGTGGCAATACTCAAATCAACGATTGGACCGTAGGTGGACACTCGATTGATTACATTGGTACGTTTTGGGAAGCCTCTGATGGAGATAGAAGTATTGATCTCAATGGTAATCTTACAGGTTCAATGGTACAAACATTCACAACTATTGCAGGTGAAACATACAATGTTCAATTTGATATGGCAGGAAATGGGTTTTGTGGACCAGCCCTTAAAACGGTTGAGGTTAGCGTCGCGGCAGAAATTCAAAATTTCGATTATTTAACATCCGGGTATGACCCTTCAGACATGGGCTGGGTAACAGAATCTTTTGATTTCACAGCCAGCGGCACTTTATCCACAATAAAATTTGAAAGTTTAACAACTGGAGGTTGTGGACCGATATTAGATAATGTCAGAGTACTGCAATATGATTGTGCTGGCACACTAGACGGAACAGCGGAAATCGATGAGTGTGGAGATTGTATGGAACCAACTGACCCAGACTTTAATCAAGCATGTGCTGACTGTGCAGGCACACCTAATGGACTGGCTATGATAGATCTCTGCGGTGACTGTCTTGAGCCCACTGACCCTGACTTTAATCAGGCATGTATTGATTGTGCTGGGATACCCAATGGTAATGCTGAGACAGATCTTTGCGGAGATTGTTTACTACCAAATGACCCTGACTTTAATAAAGGATTTATTGATTGTGCTGGGACTACGAATGGTACAGAGATTATTGATGTCTGTGGTG
>Ga0114957_1002925_pt1 | contig 15798 bp, 11 predicted proteins | sample BantaG_FD_87175 | JGI IMG/M metagenome (GOLD analysis project Ga0114957, IMG submission 87175) | Marine algal microbial communities from Bantry Bay, Ireland - BantryBay_4 metaG | ecosystem: Host-associated > Algae > Red algae > Unclassified | place: Bantry Bay, Ireland | collected 2014-11-21 | reverse complement strand
GTACTTTTGCGAAGATTATAGTGTTTACTCTTTCAGAGGTAAATGGTATCAAAGAATAACAATGGATAAGAATAATATAATAGGCCTTATACTCATTTTTGGTATCCTAATGGGATATAGCTACTTCACTGCTCCGACTGCACAACAGCTAGAGGAACAAGAGCGAATCAATGACTCTATTCGAATAGCAGAAGAACGGATCGCAGCTAATCCAAATGAAGAACTTGCTATTAGTAACCCAGCTGAAGTGGCAGCTCCAGAGGCAGTAGTTCCAGACTCTGTCAAACAAGCGCAAGCCCAACAGAAATATGGGAGTTTAGCAAATCTTTATACAGGTACAGAGTCCATTTCAGTTTTAGAAAATGATCTTTTTAAAGTAAGTTTTACAAATAAAGGTGGTAGAATAAAATCGGTCGAGCTCAAGAATTACATGAAAAATGTAGATGATCGAAAGAAGCCACATGATCAAGAACCGCTCTTCTTGCTCGATGATGAAAAGAATAAATTTGAATACACAATACCGTCTACCACACCTGGAGGTACGATCAATACGGGTCAGCTGTTTTTCCAACCAAAAGTAAGTGGCAATAAAATTGTTTTCACCGCCAATATCGAAGGTGGATCTATAGAGCAAATCTACTCGATTAGCGACACCTACAGCATTGACTATGATCTAAAACTTAATAATCTAGCAGATAAACTTGCCCCAAATACTGAAGCCATACAATTAAAATGGATTGACTACCTCGACAAAATTGAACTCAATGATACATTCGAGAAAAATTATTCTTCAGTATATTTTAAAGAAGTAGAAGAGTCACCAAATTATTGTTCATGTACGCGTGACGGAGAAGAAAAAGTAGAAGGTCGAGTCAAATGGGTATCTCATTCCAATCAATTTTTTAACACCTCACTAGTATCAAAGGATGCTTTTGAAAATGGTGAGTTTACCACCACTATGATGGAAGAAGATGCTCCAGATTTAAAGAAGATTACAACTGAACTTGATCTACCGTTATCTGGTAGAGCAAATGAGCAATACGCGATGCGAATCTATTCTGGTCCCAATGAATTTGATGTGCTGAAAAATTACAGTCCAGGTCTCGAAATGGTAATCCCTTACGGATGGAGCATTTTTGGAAGCATTAATCGATGGGTCATTCGTCCAGCCTTCAATTTCTTATCTGGTTTTATTTCTAGCAGAGGGATTTGTATTTTGCTGCTGACTTTTATCATAAAGTTAATTCTGTTTCCTTTGACATATAAGATGTTGTATTCGCAGCAGAAAATGGCAGCACTTAAGCCACGCCTTGCAAAGCTAAAGGAAAAGTTCAAGGATGATACGCAGGCTTACAGTATGGAGCAGATGAAGCTATACCGGGAGTATGGAGCATCTCCTCTTGGAGGATGTATGCCAATGGTTTTGCAGATGCCCATTTGGTATGCGCTATTTAGATTTTTTCCTGCTTCGATCAATTTCAGACAAGAAGGTTTTTTGTGGGCTGATGACTTATCTTCATTTGATGTAGCGTTTTGGCTTCCTTTCGAATTGCCATTCAATTTTGGAGCGCACTTGAGTTTGTTTTCTATCCTCTGGGCAATATCAACGGTGGTCTATACATACTACAATACGAAGCACATGGATATGACGGCCAATCCAGCTATGAAGTATATGCAATATGCGATGCCGCTGATGTTCTTGGTTTTCTTCAATAATTATGCTTCTGGATTGACTTGCTATATGTTCTTCTCTAATCTACTGAACATTACACAGACTTTGGTCACTAAGAATTTCCTCATTAATCCAGATAAGCTCGAAGAAGAACTCAAAGCCCATAAAAAGAAGCCCAAGAAGTCAGGAGGATTTCAAGAAAGATTGCAAAAGGTATTGGCCGAACAGCAAAAGGCTGCAGAAGAAGCAAAAAAGAAGGGAGGTAAATAATAAACTTTAAGGCTCCAGTTGGGGTTTTATAGTCAACATTTATTGTATGAAGCGACAATCGGAGGCGAATATACCAATACCTCAAGGTTCTTTTAATTTAATTGCTTATGCTGAGGACAGTTCTGATCAGATGCCTCATATAGCTTTGGTGTCAGAAGGTTTGGACGTTTCTAAGCCCGTAACTATCCGCATCCACTCTGAATGCTTGACTGGTGATCTCTTTGGTTCTAAGCGTTGTGATTGTGGAGAGCAATTGGAAAAGTCTCTCAATATTATCGCTGCTGAAAACGGTGTATTGCTCTACCTTCGCCAAGAAGGACGTGGGATCGGCCTCATTAATAAACTTAGAGCTTATCAACTCCAGGACTCTGGTTTAAATACACTAGATGCAAATACTCATCTTGGTCTAAAAGTAGATGATAGGCATTATGATATTGCCATTATGATGTTACACGATTTGAAGATAGACAAGATCAACCTGCTTACTAATAATCCAGATAAGATAGCGGCTTTTGACGATGCGGACATTCAAGTTGTAAAACGACTCCCACTGGTAACCACACCGTTGCCGGAGAATGAGAAATATCTAACAACTAAGCAAGATCTACTTGGACACCTGCTCGGAGGCAAAAATCAATAATCTCATTCATTTTCTTTAATTTGTGCTTGATACTATTTGAACCTTCAATAGTACAACTTGAAAAGACAATGTAGTCTTTATCGAAAAACTTAGCTATGCATCTATTACGTGTATTCGCTCTTGCAATGTTGTCATCCATTTTTGGATGTGATTCTGACTCGTCTAAGCTTCATGATGATAATCTAAAAACAAAAGAGTCTACAGCGCCTGTGACGAGAAAATCAAATGTAAAAAAGCTTAGCCTTACTCAAGCCAATAGATTGGCAGCTCTCCCTTTAGAATGCATGCAGACCGAATATCCAAACAAATTGGGCCAAGTTCTATCTGCTGATACTGATCTAGGTAATCCAAAGAAGCTACACCCCGCATTCTATGGATGCTTTGACTGGCATTCAGCAGTCCATGGTCACTGGTCTCTAGTTTATTTGCTAAAGAAATATCCAAAGCTGGACAATAGGACTGAGATAATCAAAAAACTCAAGGAGAACATCAGCAAAGAAAATATCGAGCAGGAAGTAGCTTACTTTGGGCCAAAGCATAATAGCTCCTATGAGCGTACCTACGGATGGGCATGGCTATTGAAGCTAGCAGCTGAATTACATACCTGGGATGATCCAATGGCAAAAGATTTAGAAGCCAATCTTAAACCTTTGACGGAGCTTATAGTCCAAAAGTATCTGGACTTTCTGCCAAAATTGGTTTACCCTATTCGTGTAGGTGAACACACCAATACAGCCTTTGGTCTTAGTTTCGCTTATGACTATGCTGACATCGTAGAGGATAATATCTTGAAATCTCTCATAATAAAAAGAGCTAAGGAATATTATTTGACTGATCAGGACTGCCCTTTAACTTGGGAACCTAGTGGATATGATTTTCTGTCTCCTTGTTTTGAAGAGGTTGACTTGATGCGTCGCGTTTTACCTAAAGTAGAGTTCAAAGATTGGTTTAGTGCATTTCTACCTGCAGCTCATGATAAAGACTTTTCTTTAGAAGTCGGTAAAGTAAGTGATCGAGAAGATGGAAAACTTGTACACTTAGATGGATTGAATTTCAGTCGAGCATGGGTGATTTATGGGTTGGTCAATCAATATCCAGAGTACAACTATCTCCTCCCAACTGCTGATGATCACGTAGCGCACTCTTTACCCAATCTAATAGATGATAGCTACGAAGGTGGACACTGGCTAGGCAGCTTCGCCATTTATGCCTTGCAACAAGAGCTAAACGAAAAGTAATTTTGAAGAACTGGCTTAAAAATATTGGACCTGGTACTTTAGTGACTGCGGCTTTCATCGGTCCTGGCACCGTTACGATGTGTACTAAGGCTGGTGTCGCTTTTGGTTATGATTTATTATGGGCTTTAGCGCTTTCCATTATAGCTTGCTTGGTACTGCAAGAGATGGCTGCTAGACTTGGTATTGTTTCACAGAAAGGATTAAGTGAAGTATTGAGAAGTGAAATACACAATCCAATTTTAAAATCTATCATGATCTTCATTATTATCTCCGCCATATTTATTGGCAATGCCGCCTATGAAGCGGGAAACCTTAGCGGAGCGGTCTTAGGTCTCAGTTCAGTAATCGAATCCCCCTTTATTGCAGTTGGCGAAGTCACTTTTAATTATATCAGTATACTTATTGGCTTGATTGCTTTCATCATCTTGTATATTGGCAAATACAAGGTATTAGAAAGAAGCCTCATTACCTTGGTTATCTTTATGAGTTTGGCTTTTATCATCACCGCTATTCTCACAAAACCAAATTTACTAGAAGTACTTCAGGGGTTTATTCCTAATTTCTCTTCAAATAAAACTTGGACTATCATCGGTCTTATTGGAACTACAGTGGTACCCTACAATCTATTTCTCCATGCCTCTCTGGTGAGTGAGAAATGGAAATCCTCCGATGATTTGCAGGCAGCAAAACGGGATACTCAAGTAGCTATTCTACTTGGTGGATTAATATCTATGGCCATCGTAGTAGCGGCAGCAAGCGTCCAAACACAAGACGTGACTAATGCTGCTGACTTGGCATTAAGTCTAGAGCCTCTATTTGGTCAAGCCGCTAAACATGTTCTCGCCCTTGGATTATTTGCTGCAGGAATTACATCTGCCATTACAGCTCCACTAGCTGCGGCCTATGTTGTCAAAGGATGTTTTGGCTGGTCGGATGGCTTGAAATCAGGTAAATTTAGAATGGTTTGGATACTGGTTCTTATAACAGGCGTAGTGTTCTCTTCTGTTGGTTTTAAGTCGATAGAGATCATCACCTTCGCTCAGATTGCGAATGGCTTGCTACTTCCTATAGTCGCTGCTTTCCTCCTGTGGGCAATGAATCAAACTAATCTGCTAGGTAGATTCACTAACACCAAAACGCAAAATATTCTCGGGTTCATTATTCTCTTGATCACGATAGGACTTGGCGCCAAGAGTATCTGGCTAGCTGTAGGAAAGATGGTGTCATGAGTGAGTCCATACAACTCAACGCGGACCTTGGTGAAGGTGCTCAAGTCGAAGATTTACTTATGCCTCACCTCTCCTTTTGTAATATTGCTTGTGGAGGGCATTATGGAGATGAGACCAGTATGCGAGATGCTTTGGAATCAGCATTAAAATATGGAGTCAAAATAGGCGCACATCCCTCCTATCCAGATCAGGAAAACTTTGGTCGAGTCGTCATGGATATTTCACTTGAAGATCTTGAGGATGCTATAATGTCGCAATTGATGGACTTTAAGAATGTATGTAGGTCAGCAGGTGCTCCTATCCATCATGTGAAAGCACATGGCGCTTTATACCATCAAATAATAATAGATAGGACGCTCAGAGAAGTTTTTCTAAAGATAGTTTACCTTGTTTTAGGAGATGTCAAAATTATGTTACCATCTCATGTATGCGCAAAAGACTTACATTTAGATAGATCAGATATCATCTATGAGGCTTTTGGTGACCGGCGATACACTGATCATTTGCGACTATTGCCTAGATCAGAAAAAGATGCAGTTTTGCATTACTCCGAAGAGATAGAAAATCAAATAGCCAATTTAATTAAGGAAGGAAAAGTTGTGAGTAATTCGGGCAGATCTCATTCGATTCAATTTGATACCATATGCCTACATGGAGATCATCAGCAACTCAAAACCTATTTTCCAATTCTGATTCAGAATCTAAAAGATAAAGGTCTACTCTAGTGAAAATAAAGTATAAAAAATATGGAGATAAAGGAGTGCTAGTCCAATGGCCAGCAAAAGTTAATTTGGAAGTGTTAGACGAAATGCAAGCCTTTATCCGCGATGTCAAAAACACCTATTCCGATATTAAAGTTATTTATCACGCTTATCACGAAGTATATATTGAGTTTGTAAATCTTATACACGACTTTACTATTTATAAAATGCATTTGCAGTTTATTTACCAAAGCATATCCAGACAGGATAAGGAGAAAGCGGTAACATGGATTGTTCCAGTATGCTATGATGTCGAGCTTGTACCAGATCTTACCCCTTATTTAGAAACTAAGAAATTAGAGTTGGATGAATTTATTCATCAACACACTGACAGGATGTATAATGTTTACTTTACGGGATTTCTTCCAGGATTTTTGTATTTAGGCGGCTTAGCTGAATCGCTTGCCATAGACAGAAAACAGGTGCCTTCCAAAAAGATCTCTAAAGGGACTGTGGCTATCGGTGGAAAGCAAACAGGTATATATCCACAAGATAGTCCAGGCGGATGGTATGGTGTTGGATATACACCAATCCCTTTTTTTGATCCACGCAATAATGAAAATCCAACTTGGGCTAAGCCAGGTGATCAACTTCAATTCAAAGCTATAAGTTCTGTAGAACTAGAAGCCCTTGAGAATGATATCTCATTGGATCATTACACCTTTCAAGCTGAAGAACATGATGGGTGAAATCACTATATTGAAGAAGGCAGTGGCTGCAGGTCTACAAGATCAAGGACGGGTTCATTTTGCTGAGCACGGGGTGCCTCGTTCTGGTTCTGTGGATTTGAACTCCGCCCAAAAGATTAACTCAATTCTAGGAAATGAGAAATATAATACTGTTCTGGAATGGGCATTAATGGGGCCTACCTTACAGTTTTCAAAGGCCACTTATATATGTCTATCTCATGCTAGTACTTCTACAAAACTAAATGGCAATAAAATAAGAGCAAGAGAGAAGATATATGTATCCACCAATAGCACACTACAATTAGGAGCAGGTAGTCAAATACTCTACCAGTATCTTGCGATAAAAGGTGGTTTTAAATCCAAGCAATTATTAGGCTCTCAAAGTACCTTAATAGATTATAATGATTTGTATCAAGGTAGACTAGAGTATGAAGCAATTCCTGAAAAGCAATTTAACATACTAAGGCCTATATTTGATATACCGACAATCAAGAGTGATCAACTGGTTCGGGTCATAACTGCTCTTCCTGGCCCAGAGTTTGATCTACTCCCGCAAACGGCAATGCAAGATTTGGAACAGTACTTCACGCTTTCACAAAATAGAAATCGTATGGGTATTCACATCAAAGAACAATTGACTAATTCTCTACCCAATATGCTAAGTGCTCCTACCATACCAGGAACCATACAGCTGACATCGGGAGGTACCATGATCATACTCGGGAGAGATTGCCAAACCACGGGCGGATACCCCAGGATCCTTTGGCTACCAGAAGCCTCACTAGCTGAATTGTATCAGTTACAATCCGGTGTGAAGTTTAGATTTGATATTGTAGAATAATAACGAGTTTCTTATCTAATCGGTGCGACTCACCGCAGGTGACCAAGCGAGTCGACCAGCGAGAGCAGGACAAGTGGTAGAAGCGGCATCCCTTTGTTTCGCTTTGCGAAAAAAGGGATACAGCGGATGGCGCGGTCCCGTACCGATTATTTTGCCTAGCCTAGTCGGGCGAGCATCGGTATCGGGATGGCCCCAAACATACATGAGAAACCATTTCACTACATATTTACCTATCTTGTATTTGCATCCATAAGAAATGCAACAACATCGTAAATCATGTGTTTGAATATGTATAATTAGAAAAATAAATCATGGCATTAACATCAATGTGGACAGGGTCGGACGAGTATTTATGTGACCGAGAATTGGCGCAGGCATTTCACATGGCAAGGGTCATCGGGATGCCACTGCTGATCGAAGGAGAACCTGGAACGGGTAAAACAGAATTGCCCATTCAGTTCGCCAAAGACTTGGGTGTAGAATTGTTTGTATATCCAGTCGGATCAAAAAGTTCAGTCGACCAATTCGTCGCGAAGTTTGATCACGTAAAATATTTACGAGACTCACAAGTTGAAATCTTGAACGCGCAGCGCGAAGAGAAAGGCATGGAAAGCAAATTATCCACTGGTGGCAGACAAACAGAATCCTTGTCTGACTATGTACTCAAGGGACCCGCAACAAAGGCATTTTCTACGCCGAACTCCGTCTTGCTGATCGACGAAATAGATAAAGCGCCACGAGAATTTCCGAACGATTTATTATACGCATTGAGTCATCGAAAACTGGTGATGCCCGAGAGCGGCGAAGTGATCGAAGTATCCGAAGAAAATATGCCTGCCATCGTCATCACTAGTAACCGCGAGCAGGAATTGCCAACTGCTTTTAAAGGTCGATGTGTCTATCACTATATCGCATTTCCTCCCAAAGAAACTATGCATGAAATCGTAGAAAAACACTATCCAAAAATGGATGATGAATTGCAAGATAAGTGCATCAATTTGTTTTACCAAATGAGAACCTTGGGCTTGGAACGTGCGCCTGCAACCAGAGAATTATTGAGCTGGATAAAGTATCTGCATTCTTTTGAAAAAGCAGAAGCCTTGACTAAAGTGAATCGAGCATCAGGTATGGGCGTACTGATTAAAAATAACGATGACCTGCATAAAGTTCAAACCAAATTGATGGGTAAGAATCCAAAGTTTAATTAAACTATGTTTGATCAACTGCCAGAAACATTTCGCTCTTTTAACTTGAATGCTGACGTCCGCACGCTGTTGCGTTTGCGACAAGCAATGGATAAAGGCTTGGTTAAAACGGTAGGTGATTTGTATTATATTTTGAAGGGTTTGGTTACGACTGCGCCGACTGATATAGGCCCGTTTTCGAAGGCATTTTATGCGCATTTTTTGGCGATAGATATCGTAGCTGGAGAACCTATAAAAGATGCAGTGATACGATCTGAAACGTTTAAAGATTGGAAAGAGAAGTTGCCCGATGAAGGTAATCTTGATGTTGAAGATGTTGATTTGGTAAATCAATTTCTAGATGAAGTACATCTTACTTCTTATGATATAAAAAGCTTTTTGTCGGGTAAGGATATACTAGAAAAAGATGATCCTAGCAAAATCGACGGTGACGATGCTGATGCTGAATCTGAAGCGAATCGACAAAATATAATGGATCGAATGGCGGACTATCGTGATGTTCCATTGGAGGAATTGCTGGAGCGTATGCGTGAGGTAGCACGACAACAGAAGACACGCCATAACGGTGGGGATCACTGGATTGGTTCGGGTGGAATATCTCCCTATGGTCACGGCGGTGCTGCGGCAGGTGGGATCAGAGTGGGCGGTGCAGGTGGTGGAAAAATGGCGCGCGCTGCGATCAATAATAGAGACTTCTACCCTGCAGATGCGAAAGCTCCACTAAGGGATGATAATATAGATGCGGCTTTGGCAGCGTTAAAGGGTATCGAAGAAGGAAGTAGTGAAATTATTTTGGACGTGCCTGTGACGATCAAGGAAGGTTTGAAACAAGGTGGGATATTCCTTCCTTTCGAAAGAGAAAAACGACAGCAAAGGATACAAGTAATTTTACTGATTGACAATGGCGGATGGTCTATGTCACCATATATAAGAAATGTACAAAAGTTATTTTCTAAAATGAAAACTCGGTTTGCGCACGACTTGAAGACTTATTATTTTCATAATACTATTTATGGAGGATTGTATACAAATCCGTATCGCTCCCAGTTTGAGACCATCAACAAGATTAGTCTTCACGATAAAAATTATACCGTATTTGTCATTGGTGATGCGGACATGGCACCCTATGAATTGCACAGATCAAGTATCCGAGATTGGCAAAAGCTAAGCAAACATTTTAAGCGAATGGCTTGGCTCAACCCAATGGACGAGCGAGAGTGGTATGCTTCGATGACCTGCTCCGTGCTGATGCAAATCTTTCCTATGTTTGAACTGTCGCCTGCTGGTATCGAGTCAGCAGTATTAGAAATGAATCGTAAACGGAAGTTCGGTTATGGAAAGTGACTTACAGTAGCATTAAAATAGTATCAAGTTGAATATTTCGCTTGATTGGATTATATGAGTTATGTCTTATATTTAGGAGCACCTCTATCAACCGCGTTCATTGGATGAAAGTCCATTTTAAGAGGTCAATAGAGGCGCCCTTAAATTGATCAGTAGTCTCGCTTACAAATAATCCCTAATAAATAAATAATGCAACTTAATAAATACTTTAGTTTTATTCTTTATGTTTTTGTTATTTGAGCTTGACAGCGCAATTGCCTGATGTGTTGAATAAATCAGCACTTCGTTTATGCCTAATTGGTATATGGAAGTAATTGAAGAACGACGAAATAGTTCAAGATGCAAAATGAGATAGAAATTTGTAAAATTTCGATGGTCATTTGAATGGTTTTATATACAGGTGCCCTAAAGTAAAATTTGGGACTTCCCTATGCTTTCGCCTCTCGGCTCATGCATAGGGCGGGCTATGCGTAGCACGGTCCCGAAAAAGAAATTCGGGACTGTCTCCCTTTGGTCGCCACTACTCCTATCCCTAAGTCGGCTAGCGCGGCTAAGCCTATCTATCAACTCTATGTGATTAGTATTTTAGAATACTAGTGTCCGTAAAAAGAAATTTGTAACCGGTCACTGAATCAATATTTCTAGAAGTAGAAGCAACCACTCGATAGATGGCATAATAGGCCTGCAAATCAATAGAATAGCTCATATTTTATGAAATAAATATCTTTATTCGAGGGTTATAGGAATGGGCATATAAAACTAAACATAGATGAACACACTTTCCGCTACTTTCCACTTGACACATCATTGCAATCTTAGATGCACCTATTGCTATACGGGCGATAAGCTGCCCATAGCAATGAGTCAAAGTACTATTGATGAATCCATGGCATTCTTGAGAAAAGAAATCAACACCTCTCAAGCAAACCAGTTGACCATCACCTTTTTTGGAGGAGAGCCACTTATAGAAAAAGATAAGATATTCTACATCATAAAAAAAATGAATCTCTGGTCTGACATCTCCATCTCCTATCGTATGAGTACCAATGGCACCTTGCTGACCGAAGCATTGATGAAGAAGTTATATGATCATCAAGTTTTTGTATCCTTGAGTTCAGACGGATGCCCAGAGGTACATGATAAACATAGGCTCAATGCTGCGGGCCAGCCCACCTCCCATAAGGTAGCACAAGCTGCTAAGATGATGCTTAGACATAATCCTGCCACTAATGTTACTTGTGTAATCTCTCCCGATACGGCTACTCATTTATGCGAATCGGTAGACTATCTTTTTAGATTAGGATTTCGGTACATTACCACTACATTAGATTATTCCGCAGATTGGGGTCTAGAGCATTTTAATTTACTGAAAAAATCATATCAAAAATTGTCTAAATGGTATATCCAAAAAATCGAAGATAATGAGCGTTTTTATCTTAGCTTTTTTGATGAGAGAATTCGATCCCGAACCTACAAGCCAATCGAAGCACAAGAAAGATGTCTACTAGGTACAAAGCAGTTTTCTATTGCCCCTAATGGAGAGTTATACCCATGTATTCAGTTTGTAAAAACAGATTCCTTACCCGAGTTCATGATCGGGCATGTGCAAGAGGGATTTGACAAGACCTGTCAGTCGCACATTCATGCTAAATCAGAAAAAGAAAAAGTAGAATGTCGCGGCTGCAAACTAGAGTCCAGATGCTCAAAGTGGTGCTCCTGTATTAACTTCATGAGTACAGGAAATATTGAGAAAGCATCGCCTATTGTCTGCTACAATGAAAAGATACTCATAGAAATTGTAGACAAGACAGCAGATAAGCTTTGGAAAAAAAGAAATAATCACTTTGTACATAAGCACTACAACGAGGACTACCCTATCATTTCACACTTTGAAATCACACTCTGAAGATGAAAAACAAAACATTACAAGTAAGTCCTGCTAAGAAAATATATCAACCAAAGTATCCCTCCTACTTTGATAAGAGTCCGTTACTCTATCCCGAGACCAGACCCTATCCATTTAATCTTAAATTTTTGAATTGGATATTGAAAGGGAGCTTGGCGGGCGGTTTACTACTCACTGGAGTGCAAGGGCATGCGCAGAATGATGCTGAGACATTGAGTAATCCCTTTCCACTATCTAGAGCAAACGTACCATATTTTGCCTCAAGTTTTGGTACAGGGATGCCTGAGCGACTCAGATCTGAAAAAGCTTTACAAGCTATTCGCAATGCTTTCGAAAAAATGGATATAAAACTTGACGAAAACACCTGGATCGAACAAGGTGTTGGTGCATATGTAGATGGCTATAACAAAGAAAGAAATATTGGCTATGTATTACTGGATGGTAGAAACATGGATCGTTCTTTTATCAGTGGCGGCGGGATATTTCCTAGTGATGGACTAAAAAAGCCTAAGAAAGAGCTTACTATAATTGAACAGTTTCATGAAACTCAAAATGAGATCAGAAAAATAAGGAATGTTACTTTTGAAGAATTTAAGGTTGACAAGGGTAAATTCATATCGAAAACAGAAAAGAGAAGCAAGACTGATGCAACAAAGGAAATAGTTGAAGATTTAAAAAAAATAAACCCTGAGCATGAAAGTAAAGCAAAGTTCAATGAAAATTATTTAGCCTTTGAAATACAATTAAAAGAGAATACCATAATTAATTCAAATAGCCTTGTCAAGAAATTATATGGCCTTATAGACAAACAGATGGAAGACTCCGTCAAGAAGCTAGTTTTATTCAATCATTTAGATTTATTTTCAGATAAGAAAAATAGTAATACTGAATATTTTATTGCACTGGAAGAAAAAATCGAAAGCCTACAAGAATCCGAATCAAGAGATGAATTCATCTGGCACTATTTAAATATAGTATCCTTTCAACAATTTTATAGATACTCTAAAGTGAACAATGATCCTGATTATATAGCACTCAAAATAGAGATCATAGAATCATATCCATTCAATGAATGGCCACTTCAAATTTATAAGCTTAAGAGATACATAGATAATTTAAGTATCTCATTATCTGAAGCCAAGAAAATCGATGAAAATAATACTTTAGGAAGATATTTTGTAGCACCTATATCTTTTAGAGACAATCATTTAATTGTCAACAGTAATGCTTCGATAACTACGGATAGGATGAAGGAACTACTCAGAGAACAAGCTGATCTTCAAACTGAAATGTCAAATGCAAATGGTATGACTAAAGATATTCTTGAGCGCAAACGAAAAGAGTACTATGCTATACACGACAAATATAATTGGAGTAAAATCTATAACCTACCAAAAAGTCAAAGAGATTCATTACAAGATATTAGGAAATTGGAGATGTATAAGCACAGCGCTATATATAAGGCTATGGAGAAATTAACAGATGAAGAAAAAGCCATTTATCAGAGAAAACTTGTAGATGTGCAAGTTAAAATTATCGAAGAACAAAAAGAAGTAGACGAACTTTATAGACAGGAGACAATGAAAAAATTAGAAGAAGAAGTAATTAACTACATCAAATGGGCACAGTCTCAGATGGGTGGGTAATACTAACTCCGAAATAACAATCGTTAAGAGTGTAGCACTTTATAATATGACTTCCGTAGGGTTTTATCAGCCAAAGTATACTTAATTTCGTGATCTATAACTTGGGACTACACCTACACTATGAACTACATATTCAAAATTAATGTAATGAACTGGATAGCAAAAGTATGTCTCGCTTTATTTCTCTCGCTCCTCTTTACGGCAGTCCATGCTCAAAGTGATAGTGAATACTTAAGTAATCCTTTTCCGCTTTCGAATGCTAAGGTGCCTTATCCTAAACCTGTGACAAATGTTATGAATAGGCCAGAAAAGTCAAATTCTGAGCAAGTCTTACAAGTCATTCGGAATGCATTCATATCAATGGGTATAAATCTAGAAAGTAATGTCTTGGTTAACGAAGGCGTAGATGCCTATGTTGACGGATATGATGAAGAGCAAAAAATTGGCTTTGTATTGCTAGACCATCGTAATATGGATAATTCCTATGTGTACGACACCATTTACAATGATATAGTAACTTCCGATCCTATTATTTTAAAATATGGAAAAGAAGCCTTTCAAAGTTCTGTGCAATGGTGGGAGAAACGCATGAAGACTGATTTCAGGTCATTTAAAAGCAACAAAATATCTTATATAACTATTTTTTTAGAACAAAAAGTAAAAGCAAACACCAGACATCAAGAGATCATTGATCAATTGAAAAAATTAGCAGCTGAACCTGAAAGTGAGGAAGATTTTAATACTGCATATATAGCTTTTAAAATGGAAACTAGTAAATACTATGCTCCCTTCCACAAAGGATTACATAAAAGAATATTAAATCAACTAGATGCACGTATTGATGACTCGATAGAAAAAATTGTATGGAATGGCACGACTGGATTCTTCACACGTGGGTCTAATAGCGATCAATATTTAGACGCCATGGGAAATCAGTTTGAAGCTTTGGAAATGATAGCGTCAAACGATGAGTTTCTAGGGCAGTATTCAAATTTTTATTCATTTAATGATTATAGCTATTATTCTATTCGGAAATATGAACCAGAATTTGTTGAGATGGAAATCAAAATTATGCAGGATTACCCAATCAGTGAATGGCTGCAGCAAACGGATCAGCTCCAAGTTTATCAAGATGATCGAATGATCCCCTATTCCGTAGCTAAACAAATCGATGAAAATAATAAATCAGGTAAATGCTTTATAGCACCTATTTGTGTTAGAGATAGGATATTCACAGAGAGAAGACCAGAGCCATCGACCACTGATCACATGAATAAATTGGAATTTGAAAAGGCTACACTTACCGAAGAAATGAGAAATGCAAATGGCATGACGAAAGAAATACGTGCACTGAGACTACAAGAATATAATGAGATACTTGAAGAGTATCCTTTTTCCCAGATACAACAATTGCCTCTGATCCAGAAAGATTCATTGTCTAAGATTAGACGAATTGTGATGGACAAGCACAATAAAAAATACAAGGATATGCAGAAGTTAACACTTGAAGAACGACAAATATATAGAGATAGAATAAGGGCAGTAGAAAAGAGAATCACAGAGGAGAAAGTAGTCATCGCGAAACTGCAATATCAAGAAAAATTAAAGATATTAGAATCAGAGGTGATCAACTATATTAAATGGGCACAGTCGCAAATGGGTAATTAATATCAGAGACCTATTTTTATCTAGACATGTTTCATTTGCGACTAACCAATTTCTAATAAACAAGGAACTCAAGAATAGATTTATAGACTTGGCAGAAAGAAAATTTTGTAGAAGAAGACCTAGGCTTAGATAAATATGTTGACGAGTTTTTGCATACTTAAAATTTTGTTCTGATTGATAAACAGAGATATATACGAGGAATCTAAAATGGTCTTAACAAATGTTCGATCAAACAGTTAATTGCGGACATTAAGACATTACAACAAGAGGGATAAGCGTGCCTATAAAAAAATAAGCTAAAATTGAGAACTCATTTTAGCTAACACTTTTTGAATTTCTACTCCAATATCGACTAAATATTTTTTAAGTAATTAAATAGCTTCATCTAGATCACTTGCAAAACTCATGATAGATTTCTTTAAATTTAAAAGTAAGTGACTATCCGCATGTTGGTAGGTAGCTATCTATAATGAGAAAACTGACGTACTTTATGTGACGCCCTTTCAGGGCTTGACCAAGTGTATGCAATTTTACATAGGGCGATGCCCTATGCTAATTTGCTTGACCCCGTCGGGGTCTATAGTTATATATAATTTAAAAATAAAACCCTTAACAGGTATGATATACGATTTAGCTACAAGAGCCAATTGATGAAGTATTTTCAGAATCTAAAACCTATTCTTCGCCCT
>Ga0114957_1002922_pt1 | contig 15808 bp, 13 predicted proteins | sample BantaG_FD_87175 | JGI IMG/M metagenome (GOLD analysis project Ga0114957, IMG submission 87175) | Marine algal microbial communities from Bantry Bay, Ireland - BantryBay_4 metaG | ecosystem: Host-associated > Algae > Red algae > Unclassified | place: Bantry Bay, Ireland | collected 2014-11-21 | reverse complement strand
TTGATCTAGAAGAGGGTACGTATACCGTTACCGTAACGGATTCTAATAACGAGACAGCAACAGCGAGTGTAACTATTAACGAACCTTCTCAAATAGATATTGATGTAATACTCAACACTCCAGAAATGTGTGGAAATATGAATGGATATTTAGAAGTTTCTGGTTCAGGTGGATCAGGAAATTATACTTATGACTGGTCTAATAATGGGACTGGAAATTTCCAATCAGATCTAGATTCAGGGTCGTATACGGTTACCGTTACTGATGATAATAATTGTTCAGAAATGTTGATGTTAACAGTAGGCATCGATAATGGGACTGCGGGAGCGATCCCTACTATCATTATAAATCCTACCTGTGCGGGATCCGCAAATGGCTATTTAGAAGTCATGGGTACTAATGGCGTAGCACCGTACACTTTTCTCTGGAATACAGGTGATACTGGACCTATTCTTAATAGCTTAACGGCTGGAGTTTATGCAGTAACTGCGACAGATGCAAATAACTGTATGGGAATAAATGTATTTACCTTAGTCGACCCGGCAGGGTTTACGATAAGTACTGATTCTACAGATGTAAACTGTTCTGGAGATAATACGGGTATGGCATCAGTCGCCGTTTCTGGAGGCTCTGGAATGTTTACTTACTTATGGTCTAATGGAGCAGTAACAAGTACCATTACTGATTTATCAGGAGGTACCTATTTAGTAACGGTTACAGATGAGAACGATTGTATTAGAACAGATTCTACAATCGTAAACGAACCTACAAGTTTGCTTGCAAACTTAAGTGCTACAGAAGAGACAGCTGGAATGATGAATGGAACTGCAACAGCAAACCCTTCAGGAAGTACTCCTGGTTATACGGTTGTATGGAGCACAGGCGATATGGGACTGATGATCAGTAATTTATCCTCAGGAATGTATTTTGCCACAATAACTGATGCTTTGGATTGCACTGTAATCGATAGTATAAATGTGGGATCATCAGATTGTGGTCTTACAGTAGTCTCTGTTGAAAATGATATTAGTTGTTTTGGGGAGGTAAATGGAAGCATAGATTTAACAAGTACAAACGGTACAGGAATTATAAATTACAACTGGTCTAATGGAGCAGTTACAGAAGATCTCAGTGCCTTAACCTCAGGTTTCTACTCTGTAACTATAAGTGATGATTTGATGTGTGAGGTAATGATAGACTCAATAGAAATAACAGAACCAGATTCATTTTTTATCGCTCCAGAAATATTAATTCAGCCTGGATGTCAAGGTCAAAATTTTGGAACGATTACAACCATTAATACAGGAGGTACAGCACCCTACTCTTATTCCTGGGCGATAGGATTTACCACTGATACTATAAATGTTCTTAGTGGATTTTACCCAGTAACGGTTACAGACGCAAATAACTGTACGGCTTCTGTTCTTGTTAATTTAGACGGCAATGATTCTAATCCTCCAACTATAGTAGTAGGAGATTTTACGCTTTATTTAGATAGCACCGGACAAACATCTTCGATTGACACTACTTTATTTGACTTGGGCAGTTCGGATGATTGTGACTTAGGACCATACCTTTATGATACTACAGCTTTAGATTGTTCCTTTTTAGGAATGTCAGATTTCGCAATAGCTTTACAAGACATAAATGGAAACATATCTTATGATACCGTGACTGTAACCGTAATAGATACTTTACCGCCAGATCTTTTTTGTTTAGATGATGTCACCATCACTGAATGTAATGGATGGACTTTCGATATGCCATTAAGTTTTGATAATTGTGCTGCTAGCGTTACTCAGACCGGTGGACCAGTGATGGGAGATATATTAGTCCTCGGAAATAATGAGTTTACTTACGAATCAGTAGATAGCTCTGGTAACAAATCTGAATGCTCATTTATAGTAACTGTAGAAAGTGCATTTACTGTTACTCCAGTTCCCCAAGATGTAAGCTGTTTTAATTTCTCTGATGGTTCTGTCTCATTCCAGACCACAGGTGGTAATGCTCCATATCAGTTTGATATAGAAGACGTAACTAACCCTAATCAGCTAGATGCAGGTACTTATTATGTAAGCATCACAGATAATTCTGGCTGTGTCGTACAAGATTCTTTTGAGATTAATGAGCCCGCCGTTTTATTTATTTCAGATGCTGATATTACTAATTCCACAAATTCTAATTCTATGGATGGAGCTATCGATATCACTGTAGATGGAGGGACTGGCGATTACACATTCGAATGGTTCTTAAACGGTATGTCGGTATCTAATGATGAAGATCCTTCTGGACTAGCTCCTGGAGTTTATACCTGTTTAGTTACGGATGAAAACGATTGTGTTTACACATCACTAGACTTTACTGTAGAAGCGACTACCTCATCTAATGAAGTAGCTATTTTAAATGATCTTAAGGTTTATCCTAATCCTGCATCGGAAGAATTAAATATAAATCTTGATTCTAACGAATTTACCCTACAGCGTATAAACCTAGTGTCTATAGATGGTAAAACCGTTATTTCTAAAAACTTAAATTCTAATGAGCATCGCATCGATATCTCTGCTGTACAATCAGGAGTTTACTTACTCCAGCTGATTTTAGCAGATGATATTGTTTATAAAAAGATCATCATAGAATAGTAGAAGAATAAAATAGCTTAAACATATAAAGAAAAAAAATAGGAGTATTTACGCTCCTCTTTTTTTTTAACAAGTCCTTAAAACATTAGCTCGATACTTTACTTTAGCTTTGTCGTCATATATATGTAGTGATCTAAAAACGTAATACTTTTTTTATAATCACTTCTAAAATGTAAAATATCTATGCGGATTTTATCCTTTTTTATATTATTGCTTGTTTCTCAACTTACCTATGCTCAGTCTGCATTATTTATGGAATTTGAAAATAGAGAAATAGACTTAGGTTTGATTACTAAAGGAGAAGTAGTAGATACGGCTTTCGTTTTTACGAATATCAGTACAGAAGATATAAAAATAGATATTGTAGATGCTTGCGAGTGTACTACTCTAGACTGGACGAGATCTAGTATAAAACCAGGTCAAAAAGGAAAAATAACGATCAGCTTTGATAGTGCTAAAAAAGATGTAATAGAGATCATCAGCGTAGATATCACTCTGTGGAATAACGATCCTAAAACTGGCGGCCCTGTTATGGACGGCGTTAGTTATAAGTATGATTTTAAGAAATAAACCTATTAGGTCCACTTTCATAAAGATCTAGAAAATCTCAAATTCTAATGATCTTCTGATACTTAGGAAAACCACTGCACATAATAAAATTACTATTCAAGGTTTAACACTGGACCAGATTAATCAAGTTTAAGAACATCTAAAAATGCCTTCTGAGGAATCTCTACATTTCCTATCTGACGCATCTTTTTCTTTCCTTTTTTCTGCTTCTCTAGTAATTTTCTTTTTCTACTGATATCACCACCGTAACATTTTGCAGTTACATCTTTACGTAATGCGGAGATGGTTTCTCGGGCGATAATTTTTGCACCGATGGATGCTTGTATAGCGATTAGGAATTGCTGTCTCGGCAATAATTCCTTGAGCTTTTTACAAATCTTTCTTCCTAGAGCTTCTGCTTTAGTCTTGTGTACTAGAGATGATAGTGCATCTACAGCATCACCATTAAGCATGATATCTAATTTCACTAAATCCGATTCTCTATAATCTGTTATCGAATAATCAAAAGAAGCATACCCTCTGGAGATCGATTTTAGTTGATCATAAAAGTCAAAAACGATTTCTGCCAGAGGCATTTCAAAAGTAAGCTCTACCCTCTCCTGAGTAAGATAAGTTTGCTTAGTTAAAGTTCCTCGCTTATCTAGGCACAAGGTCATAATAGCTCCGATATATTCCGGCTTAGATATAATCTGAGCTCGTATGTAAGGCTCTTCTACTTTACTTAGAGTATTAATATCTGGTAGATCAGAAGGCGTATTTATAAGAAGCTTCGCACCTTTACCTGTATAAGCAAAGTAGGACACGTTAGGTACAGTCGTAATAACTTCCTGATCATACTCTCTCGATAATCTCTCTTGGATGATTTCCAAGTGTAACATTCCTAAAAACCCACATCTAAACCCAAAACCTAATGCCGCCGATGTCTCTGGCTCATAAACTAGTGATGCATCATTTAACTGGAGCTTTTCTATACTATCGCGTAGCTCTTCGTAATATTCATTTTCTATAGGAAATATTCCTGCAAATACCATCGGCTTTACTTCCTCAAAACCTTTTATCGCAACTTCACATGGATTAGCCACAGAGGTAATCGTATCTCCTACTTTTATTTCTTTTGATTCTTTTATTCCTGTTATGATGTAACCGACATCTCCAGTAGATAGCATTTTCTTTGGGACCTGATCCATTTGTAGAACACCTATCTCATCTGCATTATATTCCATACCTGTGTTTACAAAACGGACTTTCTCTCCTTTATGCAATTCACCATTGAGGATTCTAAAATAAGCGATTACTCCTCTAAAGGAATTAAACACAGAATCAAAAATCAAAGCCTGTAAACCAGCCTGTGGACTTCCCTTAGGCGGAGGAATATTTTTAACGATAGACTCTAAAATATCTTCTATACCGACTCCAGTTTTTCCTGATGCGAGAACGATATCTTCCACATCACATCCGATCAGCTCTATTATCTGATCCGATACATCTTCGATCATGGCACTTTCCATGTCTACTTTATTGAGCACTGGAATAATTTCCAGATCATGCTCTATAGCTAGATATAGATTAGAAATGGTCTGTGCCTGGATTCCTTGGGAAGCATCGACGATTAAAAGAGCCCCTTCGCAGGCAGCGATAGATCGGGACACCTCGTAAGAAAAATCTACATGTCCTGGCGTATCTATGAGATTAAAAGTATACGTGATGCCATCAGATTTTCTTTTATAGTAAATCTGAATTGCATGACTTTTTATTGTAATCCCTCTCTCTCGTTCTATATCCATATCATCGAGGGCCTGGTCTTTCATATTCCGTTCTGATATCGTCTGAGTAAACTCTAGGAGCCTATCTGACAAAGTACTTTTCCCGTGGTCAATATGAGCAATTACACAAAAATTTCTGATCAATTCCATAAGTAAACAAAGGTAACCCTATTTCATATTCTGCATTGCAGTAAATGCTTATAAATTTGTCAATATCTTATACCTTTAGGAGAAATAGAAAATAAACAAATGATTAAACATATAATTACTGTTCTTTTTATAGGTTTTTATTCATTGGCTTTAAGCCAATATTCCTTTACACCTGTTAAAGAAATAAAATGTACTCCCATAAAAAGTCAGGACCGCACAGGAACTTGCTGGAGTTTTGCGACATCTTCTTTTCTCGAAAGTGAGATTATAAAAAAAACGGGAAAGCAAATCGATATCTCCGAAATGTACATAGTCAGAAACATTTATCTAGATAAAGCTAAAAACTATGTCCTCAGACAAGGGAAAGCTAATTTTAGTCAGGGAAGCCTCTCTCACGATCTGATCAGAATAATGGCCAAAGATGGTATTGTTCCAGAATCTGCATTTACAGGTAGATATCCCGATGAACAAAAACACAACCATGGCGAAATGGAAGCGGGACTCAAAGGGTTTTTAGACGGAGTGATCAGTCAGAAAAAAATCAGCTCTAAATGGCCTAAAGCAGTAAAAGCTGTCTTAGATGTATATCTCGGAACTGCTCCAGAAAAATTTACACACGATGCTAAATCTTATACGCCTAGAAGTTTTGCTGATTTTATAGACCTATCTCCAGAAAACTATATTAGCATGTCTTCTTTTACGCATCATCCTTTTTATAGCAAGTTTATTTTAGAAATACCAGATAACTATTCTAATGGCTCCTTTTATAATGTGCCTCTCGACGAATTATTATCCACCATAAATAATGCTCTAGATAATGGATATAGTATTGCATGGGATGGAGATGTAAGCGAAAAAGGATTTTCTGCCAAAGAAGGAATTGCTGTTCTTCCTACTGATATCAAAAGAAAAGATCTTTTTACAAGCCCAGGAACTGAGACTGAGGTCTCACAGGAAAATAGACAAATGGCTTTTGAGTCCTTTGAAACCACTGATGATCATCTAATGCATATCGTCGGTACTGCTAAAGATCAAAATGGGAATAAATACTATATCATAAAGAACTCCTGGGGAGAGATCAGTCCATATAAAGGCTACCTATACATGTCAGAATCATACTTGAAAATGAAAACAGTAGCTGTTATGATTAACAAAAAAGCCATCCCTAAAGCTACCTCAAAAAAGCTATTTGTAAATCAATAGGCAGCACTTACGTTATCGAGGCGTTTACCTAAGCATAAAAGGGTTTATAGTGATTAGAGCGGTTTTATATATTTTTTTGATAATGTTTTTTGTGGGTTCATTTTGCTCATGTGTATCTGAGCCTGAAGAGGTAACCTTTTTTAATCCTGATCAAGAATTTTTAATAGATCTTAATCAGGTGCTATCCTCTGATGGGCCTCATCTTGTTTTTGAAATCTCTAGTTTAGACTATTTTAACTGTGCAGAGGTTATTATAAATTCTAATCTCAAATTATCAGGAACATCAATAGATCTACAAATAGAAAATTTTGAAATCCCGGAGAACTGTTCTATCGCCTCGGGCAGTGGAACTAACATCGGTCCTCTAGAAACGGCTAAAGGAAATCCTTCTATTTTTCTGGACGCATCAATTTATGATATCAGTATAAGTGCTCAAGACTTATTCTCAAATATGGGTTCTGTATACTCAGGAAATAATCAGTTCCGTATCGAGATGGGCACTACGGATGGGATAACTGTAGGAAGAAAAACTTTAAATAAAATCCCTAATAATCATGTCTGGGGCTGGATAAGTACGCAAGGAACAGCTACAAGTTTCCTAGAAGATCTTTCTCCTTTTGTATATGAAAGCGATCTGCTTATGTTAGGAGATTATGGGCATTTTAATGTTATCGATAGTGACCACCTAAATATTCCTGGTATCAGTGGAGCTTTAGAGACTACCTTTATTTATGAGATAGATGACGAAGATGGCCTTAGAGAGTATGTAAAAAATATTAGAGAAAATTTTACTGATGTAGAGCTTTCTATAACGCTATCTAATGGAGAAGAACTCTAAAAAATTCTCATAGATATTTATTGATTAAATAGTTTCTTATCTTCTCGGCTTAAATCTAACCCGATGATTAATCTTATAAGCGATACTGTCACAAAACCAACAGCAGAAATGCTAAAGTATATGCTCAATGCGGAGGTAGGTGATGATGTTTTTAAAGATGATCCTAGCATCAAACACCTAGAATCTAAACTAGCTCAGATGTTTAGTAAAGAGGCCGGATTATTTTGTCCATCAGGAACGATGACTAATCAGATCGCTATAAAAGTACATACTCAGCCACTAGACGAGATGATCTGCGATCACTATTCTCATGTGTATCAATATGAGACTGCAGGATATAGTTTTAATTCTGGAATCGGTATAAATTTAATACAAGGAATAAATGGTAAAATAACTGCACCACAAATCGAGCAAGCTATAAAGCCGGTGCATGACTGGCTTCCTATTTCTAAGCTAGTCGTATTAGAAAACTCTTGCAATAAAGGAGGCGGATCTTATTATAATCTGTCAGAAATAAAGCCGATCTCTCTACTATGTAAAAATAAAAATCTACGTTTACATTTAGACGGAGCTAGACTTTTTAATGTACTCGTAGAAACAAAAGAATCTACTCATGAGGTAGGAGCATTATTTGACTCTATTTCTATCTGCTTATCTAAAGGATTAGGAGCTCCCGTCGGATCAGTATTATTAGGTACAGAGGAATTTATTACTCAGGCCAGAAGGTTTAGAAAAGTAATGGGTGGAGGTATGCGTCAGGCGGGTTACCTTGCCGCGGCTGGAACTTATGCCCTAGATCATCATATCGATCGCTTAAAGGAAGATAATAATCACGCTGCGATATTAGGCTCTTTCTTACAGAAAATGCCCTATGTCTCCTCCGTACGCCCAGTAAAAACTAACATTGTAATTTTTGATCTTATTGATGGTTTGTCCGCAGATACTTTTATTGAAAAACTAAAACAAGTAAATATCTTGGCTGCACCATTTGGACCTAGCACCGTTAGATTTGTTACTCACATGGATGTGACACCTGAAATGATAGATGAGATAATGTTACAAATAAAAAATTAACATTGGCGAAAGCCTTGAAATCTTAAAACTATTACACAAACCGGTCTATATACTGTGGCTAATCCTAAGAGGTCCGCTTATTAATCTCGTCTCTAATTTTTGCGGCTTTCTCGTAGTCTTCTTCATTTAAAACCTCATCCAGCATTTTTTCTAAAGCCTTTAGAGAATAATTTTCCAATTTGTTTTTAGAGGAGCCTGTCTTTACTTCAGACTTCATTAATTTATCGTTTTCAGAATCATCAAGGACCACACCTGCAGCCTCCATAATAAACTGAAAAGTAAATATTGGACACCCAAAACGGACCGCCATAGCTATGGCATCTGATGTCCTCGAATCTATTTTTATTTCTTTACCATTTTGAACACAAATAAGCTGAGCATAAAAAATGCCATCGAGCAAATTATTAATCACTATTTCCTTAAGGGAGATATCAAAAGTGTCCAGTGCGTTTTTAAAGAGATCATGAGTAAGTGGCCGATTAGGGCTCATATTTTCCATCGCCACAGCAATTGCCTGAGCCTCAAAACCACCAATAACTATAGGCAGTCTGCGATCTCCTCCAATTTCTCCGAGTACAACAGCGTAATTATGCGACTGAGTCACACTATGCGAAAGGGCTACGATATCAAGCTCTATTTTTTTCATCTAAGGCAATGCTTACTTTTGTCTAGTAAAGTGGTGCAAATATAGACAACTATAGAAATGACCACGCAAGAAAAGTAATTAATATATACTATATTACTAAATATATAATCTAAAGCATGGCTAGAAAAGAACAATTAGAAGTAATGTTAAAATCAGATCCAGAAGATGCATTTCTTTTGTTTGCTTACGCGAAAGAATTTGAAAAGTTAAATGACACCTCTAAAGCTCTAGAAATTTATCAAAAACTGCTAGGTCTGGATCCTAAATATGTCGGGACATACTATCACTTAGGTAAACTATATGAAGATATGGACGATAAAGAAAAAGCCATCCAGATTTACGAGCAAGGTATAAATGTGACTAAAGAAGCTAAAGACCTTCACGCTTTAAGCGAATTACAATCTGCAAAAATGAATTGTGAGATAGATTAAGACTTGGACTATCTTAAGAAACACTGACGAGCATCTTTCAAGTAAAGAATTAAAGATTCTCGATTCCTAAAAAAGTAAAGTTATAACAGTACATATGTTATAACTATTTGGTTATTACATCTACTTCTCCACTACTCACATGAGTAGCTGGACCGATTAACCATATATTATCAAATCCTGCTCCGCTCTTTTTAAATGTAACCTTAAGTTTACCTCCTAGTGTTTTTATAGTCACCTTTTTACTTCTTAAGTTATTATCTACCACTGTAGCTAATGTCGATGCGACTACTCCTGTACCACAAGAAAAAGTCTCATCCTCTACTCCTCTTTCATACGTTCTCACGGAGATTCCCCTATCTGTTTTTTCGACAAAGTTTACATTAATGCCGTTTACCGCATAAGACTTACCGTTTCTAATTCTACTACCTGCCTTATACACATCAATATCAGAGAGCCCTTCCACAAATTTTATGTAATGTGGTGAACCAGTATTTATCTCATATGCCTTTCCTCTTTTTACGATTTCATGGACATCACCCATCTTTAAAAAGACATTCTCTTTTTCCATCTTACCTTCATGTAATCCATCTATGGCGTTAAATAGGCATGTCGATTTAAACACTTTTAAACTTTTAGCAAAATGTACTAGACATCTTCCTCCATTGCCACACATGGTGGATTCTCCTCCGTCTGCGTTATAATAGACCATTTTAAAATCTAGCTGCGGATCATTCTTAAGCAATATGAGGCCATCTGCACCTATTCCAAAACGGCGAGTGCATAACTGCTTTATAATCTTAGTGGAAAGTTTAGGAAAGACTTTATTCTCACGATCATCGATCATAATAAAATCATTTCCGGTACCATGATATTTAGAGAAGGATATTTTCATTAAAAACAAAATTGAAAATAAAAAAGGGTACATCCAAAGATATACCCCTCTCGTTTGAACTTATATCTCACGAACAGAATTTGATATTTGATCAGAATATCGTTTAGGTTAAGACAAGTTATTTGCCACAATATCAATTCGGGATTTTATAATCTAAAACTGGTAAACAGCCGACACATAAAAGCATAAAACTCGATACACATTTAAATCAATCGTAATATGATACTTAGGTCATAAAACTAACTTACCTTTGATTACGTTATTACATTACATGAAAAAGTATATTCTCCCCATCGTAATCAGCTCCTTATTTAGTGCTGTAACTGCAGTAGCTCTTTTTGCCTATCTCATTCCTCGAGAAATTATTATTGAAGAAGAGAAGATAGCTAGACAAGTAAAAAACGATATCCTTTATTCTGATAGAATGAATGCATCGTACACTGCTGCTGCTCCTGACGATTTTATATCTGCTGCAAATAGCAGTGTCTCAGCTGTGGTATTTATTAACTCGCTAACTAACAAAAAACAAGAAAATAAATTTACACGTCGGTTTAATTCGGCAACAGGATCAGGCGTAATCATATCGGCTGATGGATATATCGTTACTAATCAGCATGTCATAAAAGACGCCGAAGCGATAGAAGTTATGCTTAATGATAATAAGGAATACGTGGCAAAAGTCATCGGAGAAGATCCTACCACAGATCTGGCTTTGTTAAAAATAGAAGCAACAGATTTAAATTACTTAGTTTTTGGAAATTCAGATTCTCTCCAAATCGGAGAATGGGTAATGGCTATCGGAAATCCTTTCCGATTACAGTCGACGGTTACAGCAGGTATTGTAAGTGCAAAAGCCAGAGGTATAAATATCCTATCTCAGCAAGGAATAGAATCCTTTATACAAACTGACGCAGCTGTAAATCCGGGGAATAGCGGAGGTGCCTTAATAAATACCAGAGGAGACCTGCTAGGAATTAATTCTGCGATCATGTCTAACTCCGGAAAATACGAAGGATACTCTTTTGCGATACCTTCTAATCTGGCTAAAAAAATAGTCTATGATATAAAAGAATACGGAGCAGTACAACGAGGATGGTTAGGAATTACTATTATTAATATAAACGCCTCTATTGCAAAAGATCTCGGTGTAACAGAAGTGGAAGGTGTATTTTTAGAGTTAGTGAGTAAAGATGGTGCGGCTAAAGAGGCTGGCTTACAACGTAAAGACCTTTTGACTCATGTCAATGGTATGAAGACTTCTTCCGTTCCCGAATTTATGGAGCAAGTTGCAAGGTATCGACCTGGTGATGATATTATTATAAGCTATACTAGAAAAGGGAGAAAGCTTACCACAAGTGCTACCCTACGTAATCAATTAAATACTACTGATTACATTGCCGTAAGGAAAGATAAGATACTGACCGATCTGGGTTTTGAATTAAGAGATCTAGATCAAAAAGAATCTAAACGACTCAATTCCGATGGAGCGTATGTCGTTACAATATATAGTAATAGTGCTATCCAGAAAACTAATATGGAACCAGGATATATTATAACTTCTATAAATAATCAAGCCATAAATAACTCTAAAGAATTAGTAACTTTCCTGTCTAAGAATAAAGGGACTATGTACGTAGAAGGTTTTTATGAAAAGTATCCTGGTGAATATCCATACTCCTTTTTAAATAACTAAAACGATCGCGAATAGACGATGGCAAAACAAGACCTGGAATTTAATAAGAACGAAGATGCCATGAAACTGGCAGTAGGCAAATTACGTCGTAAACTAGAAATCATTTATTTAGGTGGCGGAGAAAAGAAAATAGAAAAACAACATCAAAAAGGGAAACTCACCGCTAGGGAAAGAGTAGATCTTTTAATAGATAAAGAATCTTACTTCTTAGAAATCGGGGCATTTGCAGGAGAAGGGATGTATGAAGAATACGGAGGTGCTCCAGCTGGAGGCGTAATCACAGGTATAGGCATCGTGGAAGGTAGACAATGTATGATCGTCGCAAATGATGCTACGGTCAAAGCAGGAGCCTGGTTTCCAATTACAGGAAAAAAGAATCTACGTGCTCAGGAGATCGCTATGGAAAATCGAATTCCTCTAATCTATCTAGTAGATAGTGCAGGTGTGTTTTTACCCTTGCAAGATGAAATATTTCCAGATAAAGAACACTTCGGGAGAATCTTTAGAAATAATGCTATCTTAAGCAGCAAAGGTATCCCTCAAATCGCAGCAATCATGGGTAGCTGTGTAGCTGGTGGAGCATACCTTCCGATCATGTCGGATGAATCTCTAATCGTAAATGGAACTGGTTCAATATTTTTAGCAGGTCCTTATTTAGTAAAAGCGGCTATCGGAGAAACGACAGATAATGAAACCCTCGGAGGAGCTACTACTCAGAGTGAGATATCAGGAGTAACAGATTATAAAGTAGAAAATGATGAAGAATGTCTCGAAAAAATTAGGGACTTAGTAAGTAAAATGGGAGCTTTTCCTAAAGCAGGTTTTGATAGAGATGAATCTAAAAAACCAAAGAAAAAACCATCCGATATGTATGGTATTTTTCCAGAAGCAGCCACTAAACCTTATGAAACTTCTGAACTATTAAAATGTATCGTAGATGAGTCTAAACTCACTTACTATAAAAAGGATTATGGCAAGACGATCATTTGTGCCTATGCTAGAATAGATGGATGGGCGGTAGGAATCGTAGCTAATAATAGAATGGTGGTTAAAAATAAAAAGGGAGAAATGCAGTTTGGCGGTGTCATCTATTCTGACTCTGCCGATAAAGCGACTCGCTTTATTATGAACTGTAACCAGAAAAGAATACCATTAGTATTCCTACATGATGTTACAGGATTTATGGTAGGTACGAGATCAGAGCATGGTGGCATTATTAAGGATGGAGCAAAAATGGTCAATGCCGTTTCTAATTCTACCGTGCCTAAATTTTCTATAGTTATGGGTAACTCTTACGGAGCAGGTAACTACGCCATGTGTGGAAAGGCATATGATCCCAGACTAATCGTTGCCTGGCCTACTGCAAAGATAGCTGTGATGGGAGGAACACAAGCAGCAAAAGTACTAGCACAGATACAGGTACAATCTCTAAAATCTAAAGGAGAAGAACCAGATGAAGCAAAAGAAAAAGAACTGTTTGACGCTGTAAAAGACCGTTACGATAAACAGACATCAGCATATTATGCAGCTTCCAGAATATGGGTAGACGCTATTATAGACCCGTTAGAAACTAGAAATGTTATATCCACAGGAATACAAATGGCCAATAATGGAGAAATAGAAAAATTTAACGTAGGCGTCATCCAAACTTAATCTTAGCGAATTGAAAATTATAGCAAAAACCTTTAAAGGGCTGGAGGAAATCCTTGCCAAAGAAATAGAAGACCTCGGTGGAAAAGATATCACTTTACTAAATCGAGGTGTCCAGTATACAGGTAATAAAGAATTGCTTTATACTTCAAATTATAACTTACGTACAGCTGTAAGATTAATAACTCCTATATTCCAGTTTAAAGCAAAGACCCAGGACGAATTTTATGATAAGATCTTTGCTCACAACTGGGATCACTATATGAATATAGACGATACTTTTGCAATAGATGCAGTGTGTAGTTCTGAAGTATTTACCCATTCTAAATATCTGGCTTACAAAACTAAAGATGCAATTGCGGATAAATTTAGAGAAACACATCAGAAACGTCCTAACGTAAATGTGCTCAACCCTACTATCCGTATCAACGTCCATTTATATGATCAGAGTTTTACGATCTCTCTAGATAGCTCTGGAGACTCTCTGCATAAGAGAGGATACCGTGTAGATGCTGGAGAAGCTCCTCTTAACGAAGTTATGGCTGCAGGACTCGTTTTATTATCTGGATGGAAAGGAGATACTCCTTTACTAGATCCTATGTGTGGCTGTGGCACTATAGCAATAGAAGCTGCAAGATTTGCTCTAGGTCTACCTCCTCATGTTGAGGATAGAGGTTTTGGATTTATGAATTGGAAAAATTTTGATATCGATTTATGGAATAAAATTAAAGAAAAATCAAACCAACCTAAACCAAACATTCCTAATATATACGCTCGCGATATTAATTTAGGAATGGTCAAAAAGACAAAAACAAATGTGATCAACGCTGATGTTTTTGAGCATATTACTATCGAACGAAAAGATTTTTTTAGATCTTATACTAACGAGTCACTAACCATTATTACTAATCCTCCGTATGATCTAAGAATAAAATTAGATGACATTAATTCTTTCTATAAGAAAATGGGAGATACCCTTAAACATAAGTATAAAGACTGTTCTGCCTGGATATTTTCTGGAAATTTAGATGCCTTGAAGTCTTTTGGATTAAAGACATCTAAACGGCATTCTATGATGAATAGTCAGATAGAAAGTAAATTTTATAAATTTGATAGTTATGCGTAGAATCTTGCGGCTCAGAGTATTTTATTGCGTCATATTTTTAAGCATTTCCGCAATTACATATTCCCAAAATTCAGATTTGTTATTTACTGGTATAGACCAGTACAAAAGTTATATATTTGCCAAGCATTTGAAACCGTTAACTAATAACAAAGGAGCTAATACTCTTAATAGCTTCATACTAGATAATAGCGTTTTTCAGAAGAATGAACTTCCAATATTTTGTAAAATGGAATTTTTGATCAATCAAAAATCACAAATTCCTGTAAAAATTCGTTTAGGAGATATCGAGTATGTCGATATGTTAGAATCTAAAGCGATTCCTTATAAAGTAAAACAATAATTCGTAAACTATAAACTTTAATTTAAACATGAAAAAATTCAAACTTACTTCATTATTATTCTTATTCGCTTTTGCGATAGTTTCTACCACTTACACTTCTTGTGGAGACGACGAACCAGAAACAGTAATGGGATGTACTGATGAAGATGCTGATAATTATAATGCAAATGCAAATAGCGAAGATGATTCTTGTACATTCTTCGGAAGATTTGAAGGTGTATATGATGGAACTTTTGGTTGTGGTCTTTTACCTTTTAACTCTGTAGTCCTTACGATCTCGCAATCTGCAGGGTCTACTGATGTACTTGCAATGTCAGCTACTTCTACTTTATTACCATTTCCTATTCCTTTAAGAGCAACAATCACTGACAAAAATACAATGGTAGTTTCTCAACCTATTCCTTCAGTAGATTTATCTTCTGTACTTCCAGATCCTCCTTACGGAGCGGATTTAAGATGGAATATTCAGATCGATGGAACATTAGTTAGACAAGCTGACGATAGTTTTGAAGGTTCTTTAGATTTTGTATTAACAGAGGTTAACGGCGATGCCGCTGAGATTAATGATACATGTACTTTTGTAGCAGTTCCTCAGTAGGAAAAGCTTAAATAAATTATATAAAAAAGCCGGGGTGGAATCACCTCGGCTTTTTTTATTTCATCTTTACACTACTATTGTTCTCCTTTAAGGTTCTACCTCATATCAAAAAGACTCTCTACACCAATAGTCCTACCCACATTAAATCCTTCTGCAAATTCAAATCCAGCATGTCTTCCAAAACCTCTACCCTTT
>Ga0114957_1002917_pt1 | contig 15820 bp, 15 predicted proteins | sample BantaG_FD_87175 | JGI IMG/M metagenome (GOLD analysis project Ga0114957, IMG submission 87175) | Marine algal microbial communities from Bantry Bay, Ireland - BantryBay_4 metaG | ecosystem: Host-associated > Algae > Red algae > Unclassified | place: Bantry Bay, Ireland | collected 2014-11-21 | reverse complement strand
CTCTCAGATAGCCCCGATCTTGGAGCCAGTCTTTTTCAGGTTCTTGGGGTTAAAGGTTTGCAACGCCAAAGCTCATGTGCTAACTGGAGCTTCGATGAGGGGTGTCCCAAATCGTGTTTTCCTTACAGGGGGCTACATAGGCGTCTTTTTCACGTTTTCATTGGTAAGGTTGTGCCCTTTTCTTTGTGCACAAATCGTCAGCGCATGCCTGCTCTAGTATCTGTGCATTTGATTGGGCCGCGTGATCGTCACCTGTCGAAGTTGCAGTGAATGACACTTTCGCCCATGACATGTCAGGATGTACCGCCTCTGCTAACACTGTCAGGGGCTTTTCTGGAAGCACAGTGGGACCGAGTGGGTCACATTACATTATCGGACCGTTGCAGAAGGCCAGTGGGCCGAGAAAAAAAGAAAAAACTGCCATGTCTCATTTTTGGGACACGCACCATAGTACGTTAAGGAAGCTCTGATCATTCAGTAATGGAGAAAGACTGTACTTCACAATAGAGCTTTGCCTATGTAGCATAGTGGCCTGAAAAGGAGTTAGGGCCCATCTTTCACTCGACCGGTCCGCCACCACGGTCTATGCGGCAAGCGAGTGATACGCGGGGCTCCGACGCGGGCGACCTGTGAGGCTCCCACCAACACAAATACAGTTCCGACCAGTTGCTTTTGATGGTCAGCATCGATAGAGCGGCACAGCTCGACGTCACTGCGCTTTTCGTTCGTTCGTCAGCCGGGACTGCGGCTGGTGCTTGCACGTGGGGGTCAACAAACCTTGAGGCACGCACGCAAAATCAGTGTAACTCCAGAAGACACGCTGTAGATGCTGAGAATGAAGCCATGTGGTTCCTTCCAGGAGCACCCCTATGTCGACGAGTTTACCGCCTTGAATTTATGCAAGAGACTCCATGCTGGTCCTGCAGTGTATACGTAATGCGTACATGATTTCCCGACGTGGTATTGACATGTCGGCCAGCACTTCTTTGTTGATGGTCTGTCACCAGACGAATCCAGTGTGCCGCTCTGACACAATCCTGGAAGCAAATGGCACACGGTGCGGACTGTTGCGCCCCTAACTTGGCCGCTCGCGTAACAGCTTTCGTGCGAGTCTTGCGCTGAATGCGCAAGCGACGTGGCAGCGGTCCATTTCGACTCCGCCCCCACCTCCACCATGGTCCCAAATCGCCCTGCTGCACAGGCAGCCAACGCGGTGGCTATCCCACCCCAGTCACCAGCTTCCAATACCGACCGCCGCCGCGTCTTCTCCGGTGCGGGGGTGTGGCTGGCAGATGAGCAACTTGGTCGCAGACCACGAGCTTGATGCATTGTACACGCACGTTGTGTTCAAAACAGCGACGTGTGTTCCGTCGCTCAAGGCAACGGTACTACAGCCTTGAACACGAGGGCATGGGCCGTCACGCAACGACGAAATGGTCGGTCCTTTTTCTTGTCTGATCGCCTGTCTTTTGGGTCAGCTACAGCCGTTCTCCGAAAAATCCCGCACTCCAACTGTTGCAAAACAGTTCAAAATCGGCCTCTGCGGGGTCGTAGAGGCCGATTTGGAACACTTTTGCAACTGTTGGAGTGCGGGATTTTTTGGAGAACGGCTGTACGACTGAGAAACAAACGAATGGGTTAGCCCAACAACGCCCTTGATTTGGTGGTGCCACGTCTGGTGGTTTCTGCTCTGACGGAAAGCAATCGCCATCTGGGCGACTTCTTGGAGCTCGATTCCTTGGGACCTACAACGGTGGGAAGCGCTGGTCGGCGACACAGCCCCAAGTGAGATCTGCGGCGATGCTCTTGGTGTGCATGGCTGGCATGCACCTGTTTCGGAAAAAAAACAGGACAATTGATGGGCGTCGGTCACCGACGCGTCGCATTCGTCCAGGAGTGGCCCCCTCGGGGCGGGGACTTGCTCGAGCGGCGTCCAAGACGGCCCCTACACACTTGGCCCCAACATGCCCTCTCGCAGCATGACCCTTGGCTTCCCCGGAGAAGCGGGCTCTGGGGCCCCAGAGCCCCGTCCCCAGGTTCCGCCATGCCACGCAACACGGTCTCACGCCCTGGCCCGTGCCGCACTGGCGCGTCTGGGTCTTCCTTTGAGCTTTCCTCGCATCCTTGCCTCCCCGCGCCCTCGTGTCCGCCGCCGCCATGGCCAGCGGTCTGCCCGCCCCCCAGGCGTACGCCAGCGTAGCTCCCTCTGTGGCAGACGCCAAACACGCGCGCCGCTTTGTGGCGTCTGCCGAGCCGAATGCCAACGGAGCGGCCTTTTGGGGTGCGGACGGGAGCCCCTTGGGCCTCCGCGTCTACCGCCGCGTGCGCGGTGCCGACGGGGTCGAGTTGCGGTTGCCAGCCGACCTGCTGTACGTGCCGCAAGCAGCGACGGCGGCGAGCCGCCGCGGCGACCTGTGGCGCGCTGCCACGGGCAAAGGCGGGCAGGTGGGAGCGAGCAGTGCCCCCTCCGACCCGCCGTCGGGCTGGTACGTCGCTGTCGAGGAGGGAGACGTCCTCGAGTTTGGGGTGGTTGTGCGGCGGCAGGCGGCTTGTGCGCTCATGCCCGTCGCGGTGCCGCCCGACTGCCCAGTGCCGGCCGCCACCAGCGGACCGGTGGAGATTGGGGCGGTCGTGCAAGTCGACGGGGAGCCGCTAGGGGAGACCTACTACCTCGGAGACGCTTCCGCCCCCGTCCTGTCGGTGGACGATGAGGAGGGTGGGGGGGACGAGCTGGGCTTCCACGGTTGGCGGAAGGAGCGGTGCAACTCTGCGTGCCCCCTTGAGGCCGTCTACCACCAGATGGTCGTCAAGACGGTGGCGGCGCTGCCGGAACCGACTCGCAATCCTCCCGCCGGCACTGCGGATGACGCGCGACGGGACGACGGATCCACCGTTGGCAGCATTCGCTTGTCCGCCACCCTTGTGTGCCGCATCGAGCGGCAGGTGCGGGAGTATGCCCCGCCGTGGCGCCGCCCGAGGCTCGACCCCAAAGCCGTTGCGGAGCAACCGCTGTGTGTTACGGCGGGCGCGCCAAAGCTGGCCGACGGCAGCGGCCCGCTGCTCGTGCCGGCCGCGCTGCGGCCGCAGCGCCGTCAGAGCACCTCACGGTCCAAGCGGCCGTACTGGATGGTGACGGCGGTCATGGCCAAATCCCTTGTCAACGACTTGGACGGCTGGGGCGTCACCGTGCGCTACCGGCCGCCCTCCTTCTTCCACGCGGCGGGCTTTCGCGACGCCGGCGAGCGGCGCGTGGTTTTCCCGACCAACGCGGCGCTCGGGTTGTCGCCGCTCGCCGCCCCCCCGGCGGCGCCGGCCGCACCAGACGCGGACGTGACGTTTGTCCGCCTCACCTGTTCCGACCGGAGCGCCCCCGAGCGCCGGCCACGGGAGGAGCCGCTCGTCGACGAGTTGCACGCGCAACAGTTTGGGGTGACGGCAAAGCGCGACGGCGGCGGTCCGGCGGTGGGCGACGCTTCGCCGGGCGGCGGTGCCGACGACCGCGGTGACCATAAGACGCACCCGAAGGATGAGGGGGGATGGCACTGGTGGTGGCGACCACGAACAACGTGAAGTCATGGGCGGCGACGGTCGGGGGGAAACGACGATGCGGTGGCGGGCGGGAAGGCGCAGACTCAACCGCTGCAGGGGGGTAGCCCGGTGGTGGGGGGCGAACCGACTTGCGGCGTTGGTCGGATGGTGGTCCCCCGATGGCTCCCGCCGCGGCGTCGGAGGTAGCTGGGCGGGGTCGCCCGCGTCTACGGCGCCGCCGCGGTACGGCGGCGGCGCTGGCCACGGTGGCGGCGGCCTCGGCTCGCGCGCATGTCACGGCGCTGGCTCTATTCGGCGAGCTCGACAAAGGGATCCCCCATTGGTCAACCATCCAGTGACAGCCGATCTGTCCCAGTCGGCTCTCGCGACTGCCTCGATTTCGCCATCGAGTGGGCCGGTACAGTACTGTACAGGCCTCCTCGGCGGAGCACTGCGACTGCCGACCGGCGGCGTACAAGCGTGTACTCCTCGGTGTGAGTGGGGGTTGGTGAAGGTGGCGCTGGTACGTCTTGTCAGTTTGTCCTGCATATCTATTGTTTTTATTTGATGCTTTCATTGTCTCCTGTGCTTCCTTCTACTGGAACCCCGCATTGCCGCCAGCAAAGCGGATGCGCTTCTACCCGTAGCCCATTCCAGTGCATCCAGCTGCACCGAGCAAAGTCACAAGCAGAAAGCGAAGGTCCCCCTGCCAATGCCGTACGAAATCCATGTTCCTGTCTGACAATGCGCCCCACAGGTCTCGTGCGGTAGATGCGGGGCCCTCCATCTGCCACGTTCGATCGGACCCGCGCGTTGGTCACTCTGGCACTTCGAGGGCGGCTACCCGGCACGGTCGCCCCAGGCCACCCCTACGCCGCACCCCCTCCGTGGTGGGGCTTTGTCCCAGTGGAGACTGGGGAGCGCCCCTCGTCACTCGACGGGGAGCCAGCACCGCGCTGTATGCTGACGACGCGCAGCGCGGCCGCGGCGACAGCTGTGGTGGCGGTGGTAGGTGCAGTACGACCGGCAGCCGTACTTCGGGCAGCAGCAGCAGTGGGATGGTCGTGAGGGTTGGCCGCCCATTGCGCGGCTGTCCCCCTCCGCCGTCGCTCGGTAATAGTCGCATTGGCGCGCCGTAGGTGGGCATGACGTTGGCGGAGGAGGTTGGTTGTCGTCAAGGGGCTCGCGACTGAGTCCGCGCCCGACGAACGAGGCGGGCGGTTCCAACCACAGGGGCACGGCGGGGGCGGGCATGGTCGACGGGGCGGGAGAGGGGGATGGCCGAGCACTCCGTGCCGCTGTCAGAGCAAGAAAAATAGCACGCTCTTTGTATCACAAGCCCCATTCTCGTACGCCCGTCAACCCATCGGCATTGCATGGCCACCGCCCACGGCGGCGCCCTTCCCCCCCTTCCCCCCACCCCCTGGGCCCATGGAGATCCAACCCGCCCCCGCAATGTAGTCGTACAGTTTGTTGACCTTGGTTGCGTCCAGTCGCACCAGCAGCTTGGCGTCCTTCTTACGAACATGGCCGACTCGCGCCGCTTCCCGCACCAGCACCTCCTTGACGAGCAAGTACTGGTGCGGGGATACCTTAACGGCCATAACCAGGTCCAGCTCGGCACGAGACAGCAGCTCCGCACCAGCCATCAACCGAACGTCCAGGGGCGGCGCTTGTGCCCGCGCCTTGCCACCACCACCACCGTTGTTGTCACCGCTACCAGCCCCGCTGGGAGTACCATCGGAACCACTACCGACAGAGCCATTGGCAGCCCCGCCAGCAAAGGCGGCAGCGGCTCGCGCGGCTGACATCGCGGCGAAGGCGGCCCCGCCCTTTTTACCACGTCGCCCCGGCAGTGCTGTCGGCACCGGCGCCAGCGCCGCAGCCGTCGCCGCGGCCGCGTCAGCGTCGGCCTTGAGAGAAGCCGCTGACGGCGACAGCACTGCCGTCGGCAATGCGGCCGTCACGCGGTGGGCGTCCTCGAGCGTGGACGCGCCGATCGCACGGGCGTAGCGGAGTTTGTCAATCTTGAGCCGCAGCGCACGGTCCTCCGCTAGGTCGGCGAGCAGCCGACGGTGCTCCCCGTCCGTGTGAAAGCGCAAGAACGGGCGCAGCCGGTGGGACAAGTCCCGCTCCTCCCGTGGCCGCTTCTTGTCCGCGGCGGCGGCGGCCTTGAAGTCGAGCAAGTTGCGACTGACCACAAACTCTTTGCGGAAAGAGCGCTCATCCAGCTTGGATGAGTAGACTTCAAGAACACGCAACTTGAGTTCGGCCTCCTCGGGGGTGTCCTCGTGCAGCAGCTCCATGTCGGCGATAATCTCCTCAGCGTCCTGGTCCCACTCGTACGTGAAGTCTCCGCGTAGAGGCATCCAGCCACACGCCTCTTCTACCTGGTGCAAGTGCATGACGCGAAGGCATTTGGCGTCCACGTCCGCGTCCGCCCCGTCTTGCTCGGTCGGCGGAGCCACGGGCAGGACGCGAGTAATGTCAGGCAGCGGCGCGTTGGGCGCTTGCAGGCAAGTGGTACGGAAGTGCGCTTCCGCTTCGGCCGAGTTCTTGGTACGAACCACCTTGGCCACCTCCTCCCAGTTGCCCACGCCGTAGAGCTCCAGACCTTCCAACAAGCGCTCCTCCTCGTCGGCACCCCATCCCTCCGCATAGACGGGCGTAGAGACCACCTCAATCAGCCTGTACGCGTGGTTGGGCCGGTGCGGCCACAGCGTCGCCCCCACCGAGAAGCAGTCTAAACACAAATCATAGTCGGGGCACTCCGCGCAGCGTGCGCGGATGGCAGCGCTCAAGTCACGCTTGCAGTAGTTGCAGTGAAAGCGCGCCAGCGTCTCCGTGTCGTCCTTGGACCGGGGCTTGTCCGACTTCGCACGTGCCCGCTTGGGCCGCACGCCCCCGCCGCTGGCGCCAGTGCCGCCGCCGCTGGCGCCATCGGCAGGAGCGGGGGAAGCCTCATTAAAACTGCCAGCATCATGGCGAGACCCGTCCATTGACAGAGGGCGGTGGGGAAGTGGGTGGTGAAAGGCAGCAACCAACGGCGAGACCGCGCGAAAGAACAGGGCACAGCTGTGCAGAGACAAACGGAGCGCGACAGTGCCGAACCGCACATCAGGAGGAAGACATAATTGTCGGCTTCGGCAACGAAATCCGAAACTCGTCCGGTCCCGCAGAAGTATGGTAGTAAGTCGCAGATTTAGCCTACATTATTCACGGATAACAGTTTTCTTTGCACAAATAGCCTACATTTCTGGCACCCATTTTTCGCTATTCACCCATTTCGCAATGGATTGTAGTTTTCACCCAACTAAATCAACCCATCCAGTTTTTTCCAAAAACCGGTCGACTACCCCTGGCGACAGCCACTCCGTCACGCCATTCTTCTGCGGCCACTCGTCCAGCAACCGCAAGCTACAGCCGTTCTCTCAAAAACCTCGCACGCCAACTCTCGCACCACTCTGACAAATCGGCCTCTGCGACCCCGTGAAGGCCCCGTGAAGGCCGATTTGTCAGAGGAGATGGGCGACCGGGAGTGTACGGTGCCTTGATCGGAGGAGTCGGAGGAGGACCTTGTGGGTCTCCCCGAGCTTTTGTGGATCGTCCCCGAGCCAATGCCGGTGGAGGAGCGAGCAGAGACCGGCGCGATCGTGACGGCGCCGGGTGACCCCGGTGCGACCGGCTCGGCGACGGCGTGACCTGATTCGGACGGGCAGACCCGATCGGATCACGCTTGACCGGATTTGCAAGGACCAGCGCGAGGACCGTCGCAGCGGCGACGGCCAAGAACCGGCAAGCAAGCACGATGGGTGACCGCGGGGATGTCGCTCCCCGCATCACTGCCAAGTTGGACGTGGCGAACTACCTGTCCTGGTCGCACGAGGTGGAGTACGCTCTGCGCGACCGCGACCTGTGGGGGCTGGTTGTGGCCGAGGACTCTGCGGAGGCGGAGCCGACGCTAGTGGCGACGCCAAGCAAGATGCGGTTGCATTCGGCGTCTTTCGAGAAGACGGCGGCCGCTGGCAGCAGCGGGGACGCCAAGATGGCGCTGGCGGCGGATGACGTCCGTGCAGCGGCGCGAGCGCAGGACGACTTGGCGTCGGACCAGGCCGTTGCGACGGCGGTCGCCGCGCAGCGTTCCGAACGGCGGGTGCACGACGGGTGACTGGATAGTCAACAGCGGCGCATCGCACCACATGTGCGGCGACGCCAAGATCCTCACAAACGTGCGTGAGACGTACCCGGTGTCGGTGACCATCGCGGATGGGACGGTCAAGCGAGCCGTTGCCCGCGGCACCGCGGTGCTGAACGTCCAAGGGCCCCGTGGGTCCACGCCGCTGACGCTCCACGACGTGTTCGTGCTGCCGGGCATGGCGATGTCCCTCTTATCTGTGCAAACCGCGGCACGCCGTGGATTCCGCACCGTGTTTAAGGCCGACAGTGTGCTTGTCGAGAACGCCGCGGGCAAGGTGCGGATGACCGGGTATGCCGCCGGGGGCGTCTACGCGCTCAAGACGGGTGGAAACGGCAATGGCCGTGTTGCAGCGGCTGTCGGCACGGTGACGGACCCCGTGTTTGGGACGGCCAAAGGTGCAGCCGCAGCGCCAGTGGGCGCCTATGTCTGGCACCAGCGGTTCTCCCACGCGGGGGTTGAATCGCTCATGCGCACCCTTGGCGCAGTGGACGGGATGGACCTTCCCCGCTCTTCGCTGGAGGAGATTCGGGGTGAGCCGTGCGACCCGTGCATCGCTGGGAAGATGGTGCGGGCGCCGTACTCAGCCTCCACGGTTTTTGCCGACCCGCGTGCTGGCAGTCTGCCACTCGGACACTGCGGGGCCTATGGCGGTGCCAACTCCCGAGGGCTTCCGGTACCTCGTCAACGTCATCGACGGGTACAGCTGGTACAATGCGGTGGTGGCCATCAAGAAAAAAGGGCACGCCAAGTCGGCGCTCATGCGCGTCGTCAGCGCCTGGGAGACCAAGACGGAGCAGAAAGTGGGGATCACCCGGACGGACGACGGCAAGGAGTACACCGGGCAGGAGATCACCTCCTGGGTGGCGGCCAAGGGCATTGAGCACCAGCGGTCGGCGCCGTACATGTACCAGCACAATGGCGTCGCTGAGCGGTACAACCGCACCGTCCAAGAGCGTCTGACGGCGCTGCTGGCGGATGCCGGCCTCGACTTTAAGTACTGGGCGGAGGAGGCCGTGAGAGCGACAGTCACGGACAACCGCATTCCCCAATTCGGTCAAGTCAAGACCCCCTTTGAGCTGTTCCACGGGTCGGTTCCCGACGTGTCCGACCTGCGGGTTTTCGGGTGTAAGGGCTGGGCGTACCTGCCGCCTGAGCTGCGGCGCAGCCTAGATCCTCGCGCCATCCCTTGTACCTTCCTCGGATACGCCGCGTGGACCTAGGGCCACCGTGTGCTCATCGATGACACGGTCCTAGTTCGTCGTGACGTCAAGTTGAACGAGTCGGTGCGGGGCATTGGAGGCCCGTGGGGTAGTAGTGCTCGTCGTGGTCCCTGGCGTGTCTCCGGCACCTACCCGGCGCCCGGGCCCATGGAGGACGCGGTCGCGGCCGCGCGTCGTCTGACGCAACGGGTGACGCACGCGGACGATGCGTCCCAGGCGCCCGCAGAGGACACGGACGGATCGGATGCAGACAGTGGCCGCGGCAGCGAGGACGAGGCCAGCGACACCTAGGACGCGGTGGCCAACACGGACACGGCGCGACGGTCGGCACGGCTGCGCGTCCGATTTCAGTCCGGCGGCGTGGCCGTCACGGCGTGGGCATTGGCCGCGAAGGGGCGCGGCAATCCGGACAAGATGCGCATGGACCAGGACAAGTTGGCACCTGATTGGGACCTGTTCGACGCGGCCATCCAAGGGGAGGTGGACGCGCTCTGGGAGAACGGGACGTGGGAGCTGGTCGACCTTCGTGGCCGCGAGAAGCTCACCCAGACGGTGATGATCTGCGAGCGCAAGCGCGGGGCGGACGGAGCGGTTACCAAGCACAAAGGCCAGTACTTTGTCAGGGGTGACACCCAAACGTACATGGACGACTACTTTGAGGTCTGGGCACCAGTTGCGCGGTACTCAACCCTGCGGGTCTTGTTGGCGTTTTGTGCTAGCCGCGGCTTGGCGATGGAGCAGATGGACGTGGCAACGGCGTTCCTCAACGGGGACGTTGAGGAGGCGAGCTACATTCCGCAACCCCGTGGCTACGAACGGGGGGCGCCTGGGAAGGTGTGCAAGAAGAAGAAGGCGCTCTACGGCCTGAAATAGGCCGCACGGGCGTGGCACCACAAACTCAAGGAGACGCTGAGACGCGCCGGGTTCACGGCGTGCGACGAGCATCCGTGCCTCTTCGTAGGGGGGGCGGGCGCGGCGCTATGCCTCATCCTTGTGTATGTGGACGACCTCCTTGTCGCGAGACGGTCCGCGCGTGCGGCCAAGGGCGGCCTGCGTGTGATAAGCTAGGCGTTCAAAGCCCATGAGCTTGGAGCCCCTGCGTACTTCCTGGGGCTACACATCGACCGCGACGAGGCGGCCAAGGTGCTGCGCGTGCATCAGCGTCAGTACGTCCTGACCCTGCTGGAGCGGTAAGGTATGGCGGACGCGGACCCTGTGCGCCTGCCCATGGGCGTTGGCGTCAAGCTGCAGAAGGCAGGGACGCTGCTCACGGAGGAGCTCACCAAAGTGTACCAAGAGCTCGTCGGCGCACTCCTGTACCTGTACACGGGGACCAGGCCGGACATTGCGTACGCGGTCGGACGGTTGACGCGGTATTTGTCGGCACCGACCGTGGACCACCTCGCCGCGGCGCGTGTGGTCCTCCGTTACCTGAAGGGGACGAGCTTTCTGGGCATCTGTTACCAGGCGGACGGCGAGCTGCACGGCTATTGCGACGCGGACTTTGCCGCCGATGTGGACACTCAGCGGTCGACCTCCGGCCTCGTGTTTATCTACAACGGGGGGGGCGTTGTTTGGGGCAGAAATTTGCAGCCTACGGTGGCGGCCTCCAAGACGGAGGCGGAGTACATCGCGTCCACCGTTGCGGCAAAGGAGGCGGTATGACTGCGCCGGCTGTGCGGATTCCTGTCTGGGCGCATGCTTCCCATGACCATCCGCTGCGACAAACAGTCGGCGCTGGCCATCATTCACAACCCTGTGAGCAGCGCAAGGACCAAGCACATTGACATCTGTCACCACTTTGTGCGTGAGCGCGTCGTCGACGGCACCCTGGAGGTGACATACGTAGTGACGGGGGCGCAGACAGTCGACGCGCTGACCAAGCCGCTTGGGACGCTCGGTTTCCTCAAGTGCGTGGCGGGCATGGGAATGGTCGACAAGACCGCGGTGCGGCAGGTGGCGCCCGTGGAGGAGTGTTGAAGTGGGAGAGCAAGGGGGGCTCCCTGTGAGTGCGCCCCCCGTTGGCGGCTGCACGAGCGTAGGCCACATGTGGCGCTACGCGGACGTGGCCGACTCCCCTGCCTCACCTGAAGGGGAGCAGGGGAGGACCTCCCCTGGGGAGCCTGCCGACAGGACTGACAACCGCGGGTGTAGGGCAGCGTGTGTGGGGCCCACGCGGCGCTACGACAGACGACGCTGGCGTGCATGCGCGTGGTTGCATTGGAGGGCTTTGTCGGGCGGGAGCCCCACCGTGGGGACGCCGAGCTAAGGGTCGTGGGCGCGCGGGCAGACGAGAGACACGCGCGGGCTGTGTGTGTGTGCGCGGGGAGGGGCCGAGTGCAACGGGTGCCTCCTCCTGGGGGTGCTTTAGTGACCGGACCAAGGCTAGCTTGGCCGGGAGACAGAGACGACCGTGACCCGATTGATGCCTGTGAGACCTCGAACTGAGCGACCGCTGCGGACAGCGGTGCACCTGGATTGTAACAGAGGCGCCAAGCAGGGGCGGTGGGGTCACTTGAGAGGCTGCCGGTCACGCGCCGTCAGCCGACAGACGGCGCAGCGGCGCGCTGGCGGTGGCGAAGGCCACCCATCTCCTCTTTCGTTGGGGCGCCACACCCTCCCCTCCACGACCACCCCACTGTAGCCGCCTTGCATGAATGCTGGTGCGGGCAGACCGACGTGCGCGTGCCGGCCGGCCGACGGCCGTGCAGGGGGTTTGGGGCCGCCGTCGCGAGTGTTTCTGCCTCGTGGCCCAACTACGCCGCCGTTGGCCGTCCCTGACACACGGAGCTGGCACGACTGCTACCGCCGTGCGCGCCACAGAGTTGCCATGGGCGGAGAAAGAGGGCCAGTGGGGGGCAAGACGTGGGGGTGTGCAGGGCCTCGGGCGAGGCGTGGGGGGATACAGGTGGCGTCGGACGTGGGCCTGCTCGATGTCGATGCTGCTCGCACCGGGGCTCAGACCATTTCATGTGTCTCAAGTTGCCGTTCGAACAGTCTTGAATGTTTTGGGGGTTTACTGAAAATCTAGCTGAACATTGCGAAGAAGCGTCCGAATCACGTCAGACAGCTAGCTAAAATATCTGGTGATCGTAAAACAGCCATGTTACGGGTACGATGGTGCACTTAAGCGCTAACTCACGACTCAAGATGCGAGAATTACCCATTTGGGCCAGAGGCTGTTCTCTTGCTCCACCCTTCGTACCTGTTGTTCCTGGATGCCATGCATCCGAGCCAGCTCGCTTCGTCACTGAAGCACCTGGCCGCCATGCATCTGATTCAGATTGCTTCGTCACTCAAGCACCCCTCCGACAGTCTACTATACGCCGTTGTCGGTGGGTGATGGTCCGCGGCAGAGCTGGTGCGCAGCCGCCGGGTGCAGCCGTGCAATTGGGACCCCCACTGCTGGCATGATAGCTGCCCTGGCGGTGGCGGTGGCGTGTCTGGTGCCGGACGCCGTTGCAGGATCCCTGCGTGTCCTGCTTCGCTCGTGGAAGACTTTCGAGCCTGCGCTTTCGATGGCTCTTTCTTGCTACTGATTCTTCCACCACAGAGAGCGCGCTCTTCTGTAGGTTGGTACCGCCTCCGCCGCGGCACCAACAGCACGCTGACGCGCCACGCGCCCCTCCCGCACTCGCTGACGCACCCACTGGTGTTCTGTCTCTCTTCTCCGAGTGTTCTGTTCTCACTGCGTGCTGCTCTACCCCGCACTGCTCGACCTTTGACCCCCGCCGTCGTCGTCGCCGTTCACACGCGGACCACCCGCAACCCATCCACCCCCTCCGCTGTCGCTCCACGACGCACTGTCGACTCTCTGGCCGCCCGTGTTGCTGTGTTGGGGCACCTGACGCCGCTTGAGGCGACCGGGCAGGGCGCTTCAGTGTCCATCCCGCGGTCTGCCTCCGCCATGCCTCGACGTCGGGCGCCGCCGCCGGCGGCTTCCAACCGAGGGGGTCAGCGCAGTGGCGCTGCCACCCAGGCGACGGCGCGCCCGTTACCGGTCGCCGCGCCTGCAGGTGTGTCCAAGCAGCCTAGTGCCACCAAGTCGACGCGTCAGCCCCGGACCGCCACGGCGCCTGGCGTGGCCGTCGCCGCTACCACCTTGTGCAAGTCGGAGCCGTCGCCGGCGCCGCCCCCGCTCGCCCCGCCCTCCTCGGTGGCCAAGCAACCTGGTGCTGCGATAAAGCCAGAGCACCCGCCGCCGCTCCTCCCACCTGCCGCTCGTACTCGTGTGTCGAAGCGACTGGCGACAGCGGCCAAGGCAGAGGCCTGCGCGGCGGAATGCATCCCGCCTCCCTCAAACGCCAACGAAGCTGTCACCGTGACGAAGTCGGAGCGCCGACCGCCGCTCACCCCAACGACCGTGCCTGCTCGTGTGTCCAAGCGACTTGCGGCAGCGGCTCTGATCCCGGTGTGCTCGACGGAATGCATCCCGCCCCCCCCAAGCACTGAACTTCTTATCGCCGTGACCAAGTCGGAGCCCCGACCGTCGCTCATCCCAACCACCGTACCTGCTCGTGTGTCCAAGCGACTGGTAGCAGCGGCTCAGATGCCAGCGTGCTCATCGGAATGCATCCTGCCCACCCCAAGGACCAAACCTCCTGCTGCTGTGCCCAGTACAGGATGCCAACCGTCTGTCGTCGTGACGGCCGCGAAAACCATTTCGCCAAACGTTTTGCCTAGCCCCGTGCGCCAACCACGTGTCGCTCCGACCGGTCGCGCAGGCAAGAGTCGGGCGCGCGCACACCGCGCGCCCCCGCGGGTGCCGCGGCCGGTACGCACTGCCGGTGGCTGCGCCGTGTCACCGGGGCCGGTGTCTGGGTTTGTGTCGGCGCGTCAGCGGTCGCTGCGTCTGGCAGCGGCGGTGGTACACCTGCGGCATGCGGCCCCACAGGTGGCACGCCTGCTGACCGCACCCGGCGCGTTTGCACCACCCTTCCGGAGGGCTCCGCTGTTTGACGCCCTGGCCCGCTCCATCCTGTACCAGCAGGTCAACGGCGCTACCGCCCGCTTCCTCTATGCGCGCTTGGGCGCGCTGCTCTACCCCGACGCGGCCGCCGCGGACGTGGACGCATTGGACTTCCCACCCCTGACGCCCAAAGGCGTGCTCGGCCTGGGTGTCGACGGCGTGCGTGCCATGGGCGTGTCGGCGAGCAAGGCGCGCTTCATCGTCAGCGCCGCTGCCGCGTGTGCTGCCAAGTCGGGCGGGTTGGACGAACGCCGCCTCGGATTACTGGATGACGCGCAGGTGGAGTCAGTGCTCCGCGCGCTTCCGGGCGTGGGCGCGTGGACGGTGGCCATGGTGAGCATGTTTGTTTTGGAGCGGCCCGACGCGTTGCCGGCAGGCGACCTGACCCTTCGCCGCGCGGCGGCGGCGCTGTGGGGCGTGGCGGCGACGGGCACAGCAGAGGCGGCATCGACGTTCGGAGGGGCAGTCAAGGTCAGCGCCGACGGCACGGGCGGCGCCAAGGTTAGTGCTCGCATCAAGGCCAAGGCCTCCCGTGTCGCGGCGGCGGCGGGTACCGAGGGCGTCCCCGAGGCGCCCCCACCCGCTCTGCCGGCAATGGTCGCGGCAGAGGACATGGGGCGGCTCTTTGAGGCGTGTCGGCCCTTCCGTTCGTACGCCGCGTGGGCGTTGTGGGGCGTCACCGACGAGCGCGCCTTCCTGCCCATCGGGGGGGTGCTGCAGCGAATGGGGGATTGAAGAGCTCCTGTCCACGAAGCGTACGGCAGGCCTTCTTGAGGAGTTTTGACGCGGACCTATGGCGGTATGCAACTTGTTATCTGTATGCGCTTTGCTGTACGTGCTTTGAATGTTGGACGTGGTCATTGAGGGAGGCCCCAAAAACGAGGTGCCGTACGGCAGGATTGTTGTGTGTTTTCAGCTGCGTGGATAGCCTTTGCGGTTGCAGCGTGGTCGGAAAAGACATCCAGTCCGGTCGACGAGAGGTTGGCAGTCCTCGCATGGCGCACCACAAGTTTGTGCGTCACGCGTATGTTTCGAGGTGGCTTTGCCCGCAAACACAGAGCCTCGGCTCGAGTGTCCCTGCGGTGGCGTGCCCAACCCGCCAGAAGGCGTGCGCCGCAGTGGAGTCGACAGTACGGGCGACACGGGCACACACTGGTACCCAAAAAACCAAAGGCGCGAGAGGGGACCTGCGCCCACTGACTCAGCGCCACCGCCGTCGGTGAAAAGTTCGAACAAAGCACACCGCACTGCGGTACGACAACCAAGATGGCCGCTGCGTTCCCAAGGCCGCATCCCGGGCGGGGCACGGCCGGGGCATGGACCGAGCAAGCAGCGCCACCGACCAGACAGCTGCAGAGAAAACACCGGCACTGAGTACTCCCACTCCCGCTCGACCTCGCTGCCGGGCCTGTGCCTCGTCTCGGTGCGCGTCGCGCCCATCGCGCCGCGGCGCGCCGCCGTCCCACCCAGTACACAATTCCACGCTCTCGTGTACTTGACGGCAACCATCCCGTGGAGTCGTGTCGACCGTTGGCGCGAAAGTCGCTCCACGGCGCGGCGAGTGGGCGGTTCAAACGCCACCCAAGCCCCCCCCCTTTTGGGTGTTTGGGTGTGCGACGGTGCACCCAACACACGCCGCCGCCGCGCGACGCAAACCCCCGCCGGTGGCTCCCCGGTCGCCCCCGTGCCCGTTCCCGCCTTTTCCGGGCGCGGGAACTTGCCGCGGCCACGGCCGCCGACCCCCCCCGCCGCACGCGCGAGCGGGCGCCCCCCCCGCCCCTGCCCGGGCAGGGGCGCGGCGGGCCGCGCCGTGGCGTGACGCCCCACCGTGCGCGTCCCGTGGCACTGACGCGCCTGCCGCCTTGGGCGCCCGCCGCCAGTCACGCCACCCAACCCCCCCCACCG
>Ga0114957_1002916_pt1 | contig 15823 bp, 10 predicted proteins | sample BantaG_FD_87175 | JGI IMG/M metagenome (GOLD analysis project Ga0114957, IMG submission 87175) | Marine algal microbial communities from Bantry Bay, Ireland - BantryBay_4 metaG | ecosystem: Host-associated > Algae > Red algae > Unclassified | place: Bantry Bay, Ireland | collected 2014-11-21 | reverse complement strand
TTTATCATTACCGTACCGAATCATACCGACGTGTGAGCATGTGGAAAATACCGTTTACCGATCGGGATACCGACCGTTACCGATTTCGTGTACCGACCGAATTTACCGATCTGCCAACCTTACGCACAGAGCCATTCAGGGGCCCTCGAGCGTGCAGTATATTTGCACAGCACGGTCACAACATGCTGTGACTTGCTGTGAATCTTGCTCCGGCCCGATCACTCTTGGGCAACGCGCTATCATAGCTATGGCCCTGCCTACACTGCTGCCACTCGCCTGCTCCTCCAACGAAAAAGCTCGCTCGACCGCACGTTGACGCCGCAACGGCACTCCCACTTTGCTGGCGAAATCAGCCACACACGCTGATGCCCTGCGCTGCAGCAGTCGGGCAGTTGGATGGAGTCGTCGCCGGCGCCGCCGTCGCCCGGGCCCCTTCCACCTGCCTCGGCGGCGGCAGGCGGGGTCGTTCCCTTGGCGCCCGCACCGAGCTCGTCTCGTGCAGCCGCCGGTCCACCCGCACCTCCTCCGTCGGCAGTCGTCGCTGCTGCTGTCCACGTGGCATCGAGTTGTATAGAAGTGACGACTTCTCGTTGCCGCGCTCGGCCCCGCTAATCTTCTACCTCCTATCTCTCTTGTCCGCTTGGCATCTTCCCTTGTTGTTCCTGTCTTCCTCCTCGCTCCCCACTGTGTATCAGTATCCCTTGGTTCCGGCCTTTCCTATACATCGCCATTGAGGTGCGCTTTGCGTGCTGCTCGCTTGTCTTTGTGCGCTATTCGCGTCCCGCTGTTCCGCCCGCGGGTCTCCCCTCTACGTCCCCATTATTTGCGTCCCGCCCCGGGCGCAATGCAGCCACTCCAGGCGCTTCTTCTGGCAGTCCTTCTGTGGTTGGCCGTTCGGCTCGTGCGGCGGTCGTTTGCCCCCTCTGGGAGCACCGCCAAGGCCGGCGTTGAGAAGTCGGCGCTGTCCGCGGCCGCCGCCGCGGTCGCCGCCGGCGCCTCCCCCCGGGAAGCCCAGCTGGTCGCCGATACCTGGGAGTTTGCTCCCGAAGCCGACCTGCCGGCCGGCACCGCCGCCGTGCGCGTCCTGATCCTATACGCAACCGAGTATGGGTTCTCCAAGGACGTGGCGCGGCGGGTGGCGGCGGCACTGGCAACGGGTACCATCGTCGATGACGGGGGGGCTGCCACCGCGGCTGCCGCCGCCGCCTTCGACGATGATACTTTTGGGGATGAGGGGGCGGTGGGCAGCAGTGTGGCGGGTCTCCGCGAAGCCGTGGCGTCGGCTGCTGGGCCCGGCTGCGTGTCTCTCCTGCCGCGGGTGGTGAACATGGCCGACTGGCGGGCGGTGTCGCTCGCCCGCGAGGCGGTCGTGCTGGTTGTCATGTCGACCACTGGTGACGGCGTCGTGCCATCGGAAGCTACGGAGCTGAAGGAGGCTCTCGAGGCCGACGGCATTGCGGCGCTGCGGCTCGACGTTAAGAGAGCCGCCGCTGGGGGCTCCGCCACGCTGCCCCGATACTCTGTGCTCGCGCTTGGGGACCGTGGGTACCCCCACTTTTGCCGCGGCGGGATTATTATGGAGCAGCTCCTCGACGAGGCGATCGCGGCAGCAGCCAAAAGCCAAGCCGCCACTGCGGCACCCAGCGTGCCCTCTATCAATGGCAATGGTGTGGGGGCAGTTGGACCGCCGTCTACATCACTCACCGCTCGTCAAGACGTGGACCAGGAGGATTGGGTGGCCATCTCTGAATGGTTGACCCGCGTCGTCGCCTCCTTGTCGGACATGCACCGCGCCGGCCAGCTGCCAACGATCATGGTTGGCAGCGGCGGCGACGTTGGTGGCGAGTCGACTATGGAGATGGACGTGGACGCGAGTGGCGATGACGCCGACTACCTCGTCGACGCCGTTCGTGCCTACGCCGCCGAGGAGGAGCGCAAGGGCGCCGCTGGCGACGGCGACGTGCCAAACCACTACAGCCGCAACGCGCCACTGATGGCGGTCGTGTCGCAAAAGACGCTGCTAACCGTGCCGACCGCGGAGGTGCCCGACGGGGATCGCAAGGAAGTCGTGCGGGTGGTGTTTGACGCGTCTGGTTCGTCGTTGGCCTACACCGCAGGCGACGCGCTCGGCGTCGTGCCGCATAACGACCCTTCGACGGTCGCGGGGATGCTCGTCGCGCTCGCTGCCGACGGGGGGGAGGAGGTCGGGCCGGTTGGGTCCGGAGCGTCGGGGCCCGGTCTCCCCGCTGCATCCGGCGCTGGAGGCATGACGACCCTTCGCGAGGCCCTCACGACGGCCGTCGACCTTAAGGCCGTCCGCCCCGAGCTCCTGGCCGCCATTGCTCGCGTCGCGCACGCGCCCGCCGACCAGTCCCGAGCGGCGGCGCTCGCCGCCTCCCCGCCAGACTTGACCGCCTACACGTCGGACCGGGAGGTGCCTGATGTGCTCGCCGACTTTCCGTCGGCGGCATTGTCCCACCGGGAACTCCTCAAAGTCCTCCGCCCGCTCCACGCTCGCTACTACTCGGTTTCCTCCTCGCCCGTCACGTCGCCAACGGCCGTCGCCATCACCGTTGACGTGTTGCGGTATACTCTCCGGGGGGTGCCCCGCAAAGGCGTCGCTTCCGCTCAGCTCGCAGAGCGCGTCGCAGCGGGCGACCGCGTCGGCGTATTTATTGCCGCCAACGCCCACTTTCGGCTGCCACCAACTCCATCCACGCCGATCATCATGGTTGGGCCGGGGACGGGCGTGGCGCCGTTTATTGGCTTTTTGGACGAGCGCCGCGCCGCGGCGGCGGGCGGCGGCGGCGGCCGCAATTTGCTATTTACGGGCTGCCGCCACGAGCGGCAGGACTACCTGTACAGGGCGGAGCTGTCGGTGGCGGCCGCCGCTGGGGAGGTGGAGGTGTACCCAGCCTTCTCCCGCGACGGCCCGTCCAAGGTGTACGTGCAGCACCGGATGGCCGAGGTGGCCGACGACCTGTGGGCGCTCGTCGACGCCGCCGGCGCGCATGTCTACGTGTGTGGCGACGCGACTCGGATGGCGGGGGACGTCCACGCCGCGTGGCTGGCCATCATCCGGCGGGGGCGGGGGTGCGACGCGGCCGAGGCGGAAGCGTATATGGCTGACCTGGAACGGGGGGGGCGGTACCAACGGGACGTGTGGGCATCTTAAGCGGCCGCAGTGGGGGTGAGGCGGATGTGGCTGAGCTGCACGAAAAGGGTGTGGGACGGTGGAGGGCGGCGCGCGTGCTAAGCTGACGGTATCACATTTTTGGGGGGCGGGCGCCGGAGATCTGCGCGTGTGGGGACCCTGCGGCCGACATGGGGAGGGGGGACGCGTCGGGTCCCTCGGTGGACGGGCATTACGGGTGCTTTTGACGGTGGGCGGTTGCGGGTATTGAACCGCTATGCAGGCGGTTGACGACGCGCCGGTGAGCGGGACTGGGTCCGACGGGTAGTGCTCGCTGTACGGATTGAGAACCTGGTACAGGCGATGGTCCGTCTCTTCCGCGCTGACGGTCGACTTGAGGCTGAGCAGCAGAAGAGGACGCCGGCCGACGAAGGCGACAGCCCACCGCAGCTGAGCGGTGCATAGCCGACTACAATGGTGTATGCCAACAAGAGTAAAAGGGCGACACAGAATGAGATAGAAATGTGGCCAGAGAATGAGTCAAGACGGATCAATTCAAGAGGGAGCGCACAGAAAATGTTCCTCTTCCGCCGCGCCCACCGCCTGCTCCACCGCCGTCTGGAGGTGGCGGCCGCGGCAGAACCCCGCCACCGGCGCCGGCAAACCCGTCTGCAGCTGCGGCGCCGCCGCCACCGCCGGTCGGCGCCAGTGGTCCGTCGTCACCGCCGATAGGCGGCCCCAGCCGGCCGAGGGGTGCTAGTCCCGGCGGCGGCGGCGCCTGTGGTCCCCCTCCCCAGGCAGGCGCCGGTCGCGGCACGCCGCCACTGCCACCATCGGCCGCGGTGTAGGCGTCGCCCATCGCTCCCACCGCCGGCAACTCGACGGGGTGCTGCGGCTGCCAGAAGGGCGTGCCGGTACCGCCAAGGGGGGACGGCCCGGCCGGCCCGGGGGCGGCCAAGCCGGGTAAAGACCCATTCGATCCCGCCGTGGGGAGGGTGTAGGCACCCCCCGCCGCGCCAGGCGGGGCGTAGCGCGAGGCGTCGACGTAGCGGGCGGGATCTCCCCGGGCGGGACCCCCACCGAAGCGCCCGCCATCGGCCGTCGCCAGGGGCGGCGGGCCATACCCATACAACCCACCGCCATCAGATGGTGGCGCGACGCCCAGCGGCTGGTTCAGCGGCGGTAGAAAGTGGCGCGAAAGGCCGCCGTTGCTTCCCACCGGCTGGCCTACAAGAGATGGCGAAGCGGCCGCCCCGCCGCCCGGCCGGTCGAGCGACGGGAGGGAGGAGAGGGACCCGCTCGCACCACGGGCGGGGAGGCTCGGCAGCGACTCGCCCGGGCCGAGGCCGAGGTTACCAGACCCTGACGACGTCGAGGCGCCGCCACCGAGGAGCGGTGGAAGGCCCGCGCGGCCCGAGGAGAGGCCGACTGGGGGGGGCAAGCCGGACGCGCCGCCACCACCAGCAGGCTGCCGGTGGCTAGCACTATACATCGCAGCCATGGGATCGGCCGTGGCATCCGGTGGCGCTCCTCGCGGAGACGTCAGGCCCGCCATTGGCGTCGGAGGAGCAGCCGCGGCCGTGGCGACAGCGCCGCCCAACCGCACGGACGAATTGTACGGCGGGGGCACCCCAGCGTGGGAAAGAGACAACCCCCCACTTCCCAATGGAGGAAGCGACGTCGGAACCGCGTTGATGCCTGTCGGTGGGCCACTAAGAGCCGCTCCTGATGGAGGTAAACCCGTCACAACCGACGCCGGTGGTGGTGGTGGAAGTGGTGGGTTGGGCGCAGGCTCCTCCCCCCCCTCTCCGTCGTAGTCGTCGTCGTCGCCGTCGCCGACAGCGTCGACACCACCGCCAACGCCACCCCCACTCGCAGGCAGGGCCATGCTCCTGAGAGCGGCAGCGGCGGCTGTCGCGGTCGCCGCGGCCGCCATGGCCGCAACGTCCGTGGCGGGCGGCGCTACATGTGCCGCTACTGCCGCCTGTGGCGGGGGCTTGGCGGCCGATGCGGTGGCGGCGGCAGCACTTGCGCCGCCACGACCACGGCCGCGGCCACGTCCCCTGCCCGACCCGCTTCGTACAAGCGGCTCGGCGCGGGGCCGCTTGGCCGCCGCCGCAGTTGGCGACGCTGTACATTCGGCGGCGGCCGTGGCGGCAATGCCGCCACTGCCATACGCGCCGCCACCACCGCCCACGACCGCCGGCGGGCGACCGCGGCGGCGCTTGGCCGGCGGATTGGCGGCGGCCTCCGAGGCAGCCGCTGCGAGGGAGCTCGACGAGCTGCTCGCCGCCACTGTCGCGGCGGTGCCAGCAGAAGCGGCGGCCGACCGGCGAGGAGCGCGGGCCTCCCCAGCACCGCCGACTGGCGGTTTGGACTCCAAGTCTGGGACACGCTCAAAGATGGACTTCAGAAAGTCGAACGTGTCGTCGGCGTGGACGGTCGACTTAAGGTGCGCGGGGGTGAGCGTCTTGGCGCGGCGGCCCGACGCGACGCCCGCGGCCTGCGTGATCAGGTCCTGGAGCAGCATCTCGAGGGCTTTGCCCACCTGCGCAAGAGAAAGGGAGGCGAGAGAGGGAGCGCAAGCACGCAAAGCGGGCCGCGTACACGAGCGGACCAACGATAGTACGAGCCAGTACGAGTCGCAAGCAGAGGTCAGCCGGGTCAGTAAAGTCCCCTCAAGGATTCAGATAATCAAACGCCTCCATTGTGAGAGGTCTCGCAGCAGGCACCACCGACCGGAGCAAGCAGCAGAGCAAGGGCGCTCTTCTTCCGCTCCCATCGCTTCGACAATTCACAACGCACCAGTATGGGTGTGGCGGTAGCAACCTTGCCAACGTCCTCATCCGCCTGCATCATCTTCTTGATGCGCGACGGGGGAAACGCGGCGGTAGAGGACTTGCGGCGGCCCATGGCGGGCGACCCGTCGATTGACACGCCAGACCGCGACGTGCGGGCATTTACGTGGGTGGCGGCAGGGGGCGGGACGAAGTGGAAACGGGCCAAGGGGTTGGAGCGGGTAGAGAGGGGTGTCAAGGTGCGGGGAAGGGGGGGAATGAGAACGATGGCGCGCGACAGGTGGTTCGTGGCGGAGGGAGGATGAGCTCGGTGAGGTAGCAAGCAGCCAAGTGGAGAAAGAAACTGGCACGTCGCCGGATGGCAGGTAGGGACAGCGCTCAACCGCAGAAAGAGAACAACCAGGTGGCGAGCAACCAACGGGAACAGGAAACGGTGGGAGGGGGTAAATGGACAGCAAGGGTTCGGAGCTCACGGCTCCTGTCAGAGCCGCGAGAGCGATCGACGACAGCCGCCACCACCGCAGCAGGACCGTCAGTGCTAGCGGCGCGGACCTGTGCCGTCGCTGCAGCGGACGGGTAGATGGAAGGGCGGCGGGGTGGAGCGACGGGGTGAGCCACGGGGGTGGAGCAGCCCGGGTGGGAGCGCGGGCCACGGCGACGCAACGCGCGTCGCCAAAAAGAAGGCAGCGCGTGCGTGTCCCGCCGACGAATGCGGCCCGCAGCGCCGCGCTGTCGGTCATTCGGGCTTTTCAAGGGGACCACAGCGGCATTCCGTCGGCAGATTTTGGGCGCCAACCTGACATAACTGCTGTAGTGGTCCCCCTTTAGCCATCATGTTCATACTCCACGTGGAAAAAAGGAGATGCCCTGTTCATCAAGTACGCAAGCGCGACTGAGCTGCTACGAACTGGTCGGCTGAGATGGGGACACGAAGGTTGGTGAAGGTCTCATAGAGACGACACGGAGAAGCGCCGGGCAGCGTGCTTGGCTAGGTGGGCCGGACCGCAGCCAGTAACGCAGTGAATCAAGAGAACACTGGACGGCAGCGCCAAGGGAAGCGCTCCCCGACTCGCGTGGAACGCGGTGAAAGTTGCCCAGTGCCCCTGAGACACAAAAAAGTGAAAATAGAGATCGAAAGGGGCGGTATCGTAGAGAGGAAAAAGAAAGTAGGCCACACGGCGCTGTTCACTTGGTCCCACCTGGGGGGCTCGGCCCTCCTGGAGGTGGCCCACCCCCGCCACCAGAACCCGCTGCCGGCGGGTCGTCTGAGTTGGACAGGAAGTCCGACGGATTAGGGGCGTCGACCTTGAGCTGCTTGCTCGCCTCCTCATTGAGCATTGACTTCAGGATATTGTCCTTGACCATCATTTGCCTTACCTGAAGCAAGCATGACGATGGAGGCAGGAGCAACGGAAAGAGCGTGAAGTGAGGAAGAGAAGACCAAGGCGACAACGAGACTCGCCGCAGCGAAGCAACAATGGAGTTGTATAGGAGACCCATGGAAACCGTACCGAGCGTCAGTCGAGGTGCTCCACTGAAACACTGGCACGACGGCGTCGGTCTGCCACACGGAACCAACAGCCTCCAATCCAGCAGTGCCATAAACAAGCACAACAACGACAGAACTAGCAAACGCTTCTTGTCGAGTGGGCAGCACCGTCGTTGCAACTATCTCCACAACCTATCACCCAGAAGGAAACAGTGTGCAGACGACGTACCACTTCAACGGTGAGCTCTTTGCATTGCTGCTCCGACATTGTCCGCACCTGCTCCACGTACTGCTTCAGCAGCAGCTGCTGGCTCAAGGTCAAGGACGTTGGTAGCTCGTTGCCCACCCCCTCGGGCCGGTCCTCGGATCCGGGAACATACGCCGCCGCCGTGGGGGTGCCCTCCGCGCCGCCAGCAGCTCCCTCGTCGCCCCCACTGTCACCCTGCCCGCCCTCGGCCCCCCCTTCTCCCCTGGCATCGCCCGGCGTTGAGCCGCCCGCCGCCGCCATCCGGGGGGACGCCGGCGACCACCTCCATGATGGCCCCACCTGCGCGCCTGGCGGCCGCAGGACACCACGCCGGCGTTTGAGCGCCACCGCCCGCCGCGGCCGCGAGTCCGCCACAGATGGTGCGGAGGACGCGCCCAGCCTGCGGTGGGGGCAGCACCAGGGCGGGACGCCCGCAACGTAAGCCACGGTGCTCGGCAACGCACAAGCAGAGAGGAGCGCATCGGCCATGGCGGAGAGCAAGGACGGAAGAAAGCGGGCCAAAAGGGGGCCTCGAGCCCAAGCAGACGCAAGGAAAAGGCGTACGGGGTCAGGGTGGCGGCACGCGAGGCGCAAAACTGAAACCTCGTCGAAAGGCAGGGACCGCCGGTGGCACGGGACAGCGCGAGTATCCAGGCACCGCCCAGGAGCCCAGGGTGTACAAGAACAGGCGTTCAGGCACTGGTTGGCATTGGCGGCGGTCGCTGCTTCCACAACGCAGCCCCGCCGCCGTAGACACCCGGCCGTGCTCAAACAGGTTCGGCGCTTAGGCCGTACACTGCGGGTCCGACGATGAAACCACCACCCGAGCGCCGGCCGCCGAGCGCGTCACCGGCCGCCGTCGCCCTCGCCGGCCACACGGGTACCGCCGCTACCGGGCCAGACGTTCGCGGAAGCAGCCGAGTCGCTCGCCGACCGGCGGGGCCGCCACCCGCAACCAGAGACCGTGGGGCAGCAGGACGATGGCCGATCGATGACCGCTGCCAGCAACCCCGCCCACGTTGGCGGTGCGAGGGACACTTGCATGGAGCTGTGGCGGGCTCAACGCGAGAGCCGAGCGCACTGAGAGATGCACTGCTCAAGATAGTTTAAATAAGTGACTCCTTGACTAGATAAATTATTTCACCATCGGTTTACACTTTGATTCATGTAATCTGTATCAATTACCAGCAGGTCACTCATCGAAATGCCCACACGTCATCGCGTGACTCTCGAGATGGCCAGTAATGCGGCGGGCGAGGAGACTTGGCGTCCGTGACGGCCCACCTGCAGTGTCAGTCAAGCGACCGGCCAACTCGAACGACAACAAGTGTTGCGGCAAACTCTCCTGTAGGGGCGAGAGAGCCCGACCAACCGCGGCAAGCTTTGCAGGGTATCGCGTACTCGACGGACGGAGCTGCGGCACGACGGCGGTCCACGCTCGGGGGGCACGTGTCGGGCTCGCCACCAGCCCACGCTCCTTGCTCCCTCGCCGGGTCGCTTGGCCGCAGCCTGGCAGGCGTGCCAGGTGCCCCTGCGCCATATGCCCTGCCCGTCCGAGACAGACGTGTCAGGAGGACGGCTGCAGGTGGCGGCGAGCGCCAACGCCAAGCGATTGACGAGAAGGCGCGGCGCTGTCGTGGTGCAGCGGACCGGTGTTCCTTGCGGGGACGCGTCAAATATTCTCCCTTGTCGGTGAAGAGCAGCCGTCTCCCGCCACCCCCCTTTTGGTGCGTCTGCCACGGCAGACACCTGGAAGGGGGGCGGGGACCCGTGAACCTGTACTGCCGCAGCTGCGCCACCTACGGTACGGTGCTTTGGCGCTGTGGTGCGCCGAGCGTGAGAGAGGCACGCCGTGGACGCTGGGGCTACTACCTGCAGAGGCCGGGGGGGGTGAGTGGGTCCACGTGGCCGTCGTCGTGCCCGGCAACGTGCCCGGTGGCGACCCGTGCACATGTCCGCCGCGACGCGGGCACGCCGGCCCCACCAGGGGTAGCGCCGACCCTGGGGGAAGGGGGGGAGCGGTCGACGCCAGTTGCGGCCGTCGCCGGTGGTAGGGGGGAGGGGGGACGTTTACGACGACGGCGCTCGCCGGCGTGCGGCGGGCGCCGCCATGGCCACCCGTGTGGGCTCCTACGTGCTGGCGGATACGGTCGGCTATGGCGCCGTTGGCAAGTGCGTTGCTGTGATTCTATGCTGTTGTGGCCTGGGTGCGTGGGATGCTGCTCGTCATGGTGATTGGCGTATTCCCGTTCAGGCGTCGTCATTGTTCTCGTCGTTGGTCAGCATGCGACACGCGCGAGCAGTCGGGTGGCGGGAGGTGCTGTGCAGACGGCAGCGAGGCTGGCATGCTCTCGTGGACGCTTGGCCGCGAAGGTTGAGGCGACGGCCTGCTTTGGCGCGACTGGGTCGGCCGTGTGAGGCTCCTCTCGGTGCTGCATAGTGCCTCTGGGATTGCGCGGTGTCTCGTACGGCTTCTCCTGCTCAGTCTTTCCGCAGCTGTTGGCTGGTTCTCCGATGGTCCGCTGGCGGTGCCGCATGCGCTTGCGACCTTGTGCCGCACTGGCCTACGTTCGACTTCTATCGCTCTGCGTGTGGCGCTTTTGGCGTCGCACTGCTGGCCTTGCTGTCGTTGCTGGGTTTTTGTTACAATGGTCGTACTGAGCGCGTGTGCTCACAATGGCCATTTTTCGCACTTCTTTTGCTTGTGCTCTGTGTCGCTGTTGTTGGTTATGTTGTTGTTCGTGCGCTCCGTGTTGTCGTGCGAAACAGGGTCAAACTTGGTGTGCACGCGGTCTCTGGCGAGCAGGTGGCAGTCAAGGTGTGCAACAAGAAGGACCTTCGGCGGCGGGGAGAGCTGACTCTGTCCGTCCGCCGTGAAATTGCCACCATCAAGGCGTTGCGGCATCGTAACTTGGTCGGCCTCCGCCAGGTGCACTCCTCCAAGAACAAGCTATATATTGTCACGGAGCTGGTCGAAGGTGGCTGTGCATTCGACCGCCTCCTAGCACTCCCACCTCCCACCGCGTCGGACTTGGGTGGTGCCCCCGCCGTGGGTGTCACCTCGGGCGGGGTGCCTGAGGCGGACGCCCGTGCCTTGTTCATACAGCTCGCAGCTGCTGTTGCATACTGCCACCGACGTGGCGTGGCACATCGGTGTCTCAAGCCGGAGAACCTGTTGTTGGGTCCTGGCGGGCGGCTCCTCATTTCCGACTTGGCCGTCGCTGCCCTCCACGGCGCTGCGGACGCCACCGAGCTCTTCATCACCACCGCGGCGACCCCGAACTATGTGGCGCCGGAGCTTATCGTTACCGCTGCGGCAGCCGCGGCGGCAGCGGCGAGCGGGGTCAAGAGCTCTGCCACAGCAGGTGGTGGCCAACCCGCAGCTGTCAACGAGCACGGTGTCGTGTCGCCGCCCGATTACTCGCCTGAGGCAGTGGACGCGTGGTCGTCTGGCATCATCCTGTACACGTTGCTCTCTGGCTTTCTTCCCTGGGACGCCCCGTCAGTCAATGGCGTGTTGACCAAAATTACGGCTGCACCGCTGCAGTTCCCTCCCCATGTCCCCAGCCCGGCTCGTCACCTTCTGCGGCAGCTGCTTGACAAGAACCCGGCGTCTCGGGCGGACCTGCGACACGTACTACACCACCCGTGGTGCCTGGCGGGCCCGCCAAGGGAGATGGGCCCATCATTGTCGGCGCCGCTGGAAGCACACCGGGTTATCTCGGACGGTGCTCCGTCGGCCGCCGCCCCCGCTGCCGAGGTGGAGGTACGGCCGGCGGTCACGTCCGTGAGCGCTGCCACGGCCAAGCTTGACGCCCAGATCGCGGCGTCTCGACCGCCTGCTGCGGCACCGGTCTCCACTACGCTCGATTCGTCCCTCCTGGCAACTGAGTCGTCACGGACGCCGTTGGGTGTTGCCAAGGCAGCCGCTCCGCGCAAGCGGCCGGCTCTCAAGATCACGCCCTCTTCAAGCAACAAGTCCATGTCGACACGCATCTCGCCGACGGAGAAGGCCTCGCGCGCAGACCCGGGCTCTCCCATCGATATACCAGGCGAAGCGGCTGCGCCTGCCGCTAGATTGTCGCCTACGGCTGACGTCGCGGATGCTCCCAGTCCGAGCACGCCTCCTGCTGAGTCGCCGCCCGCCAGAGTGCGAAGTGCGGGAGCAAGCCAAGACTCACCCCCGCCCCCGCCAAAGCCAGAGATGCCTGCCAAGGAGAGGAGCAGCCCACGTGAGTCAATGCCGCCAACCCTGGCCCTTGGTGTGGACAAGACGCCATCGCTGTCGGCGGATGCAACAGCCGAGGTGGATGATGTGGACAAGGTGGACGTCGCTGTGCAGCAGCGGACTCAGGCCAATGCGTTGCCGTCTACGCCGGTGCCGGAGGTGGCGTTGGAACCGAGTCAACCGTTCCCGCATGCACCCGCGGTTTCGAGCACTCATGACGTCAGGCGGAAGCGCGAGCCGGATGAGGGGATGTTCAGACAACGACCATCCTGGGGTACTTCCCGCCCTCGGCGCCCAGTGATGTTGACCAAGGACGTTGGCCCTGGGGATGATGAAGACGACGTGATCGTGACGGTGGTGTCGAATAGCACGGCGGATGACAGCGTCCTGGAACCGGTGGCAGACCCGACGGCGCGCTCACGACCAGCATCAGCGCCTGTGCAGACCATACCATCTGCGCCCGCTGTTGTCGACGGCGCGAATCTCAGCGTACAAGAGGCTGTGCCTGCTGTGCATCACCTCCACCACCTGTTTTCACGCAGGGTTGAGCTGCAGCAGGGTGGTCCAAAGACCGTCAACGAGGAGGATGACGACGACGAGCCGTTCGTGGACGCACTGTCAACGCCGGACAAGGCCGCGGTCGACAACCTTATATCTCCTGCTAGGGCATCCTCCCCCGATGCGTCTGCTGGGTCCGATGACCGGGGGCGTCGTGCGCCTTCATTTGCTCTCGCCGGGGACAACACACTTGCGCGTTCTTTGCCACCGGCGCCATTAGGCGCGCCTGGGCAACGGCCAGGTTCCCTCACTCGGGTGGTCACCCGGAAGGACTTCCACATGCTTCTACAAGCCGCGGCGACAGGCGAAAGGCACGATCGCCGGGGTGCGTTGACCACCGAGGCTGAAGTGGTTTCTCCAACCGGTCATCCAGGTCGGGTTGACCCTGTTGGCGGCCAAATGTCAGAGGCAGCACCAGCACTGGCTCCGTCGACTGTCGCTTCGGCTCCCGTTCTTACAAGTCGGGCTCTGTCAGTGGTCCGTGCCATCCTGGAGGGCAACCCAAGTTTGTCTACCACCTCCGAGACGGCTGTGGTGCACGTGTTGGACGCATTGCAGCGGGCGTTTGGTCGGCCGGGGAGCAGCGACGATGCAAACGCTCGGTTGGCGGCGGTCAAGAAGCTCGGCGACGCGGTTTCGGACGTGGAGCTGGCGACCTTTCAACGGCTGTTATCGCAGTGTCAACAGCAGCTGCAGTCTTGGATTGACGGCGGCGGGTCTGGGTTTGTGCCCGCGCGGGAGAAGCTGGCCGCCCTCGAGGCCAAACGTGCTGTTGCCGATGAGCGTACGCGTCCATCCCCCGCAGTCGCCAAGGCACCGTCTATTGCCAGCACCTTGCCGTCGCCAATGATGCGTGGCAAGTATGGCGGCGGCCTCTTCTCCATTGACCGGGGTCCCCGGCTCTCCCATGCTGAACCCGGGGGCGTCAGCGCTGGTGACGATGGCTCGGACCTGTCGGAAGACGACGAGGTAGTGGCCGTTGATTTTGACGACGACGCTCTCTTGGCGGAGGAGCTCGACCCCGGTAGTGGCTACTTGCCATCTTCCTCGGCTTCCCTGCCTTTCGGTTCCAAGCCGTCATCTGCGGAGGCGCCCCCCATGTTCTTGGACATCGAGCCGAACAACGGCGACCGCAGCGACAAGCCAGCGCCGGACCTGCCGCTCGATGACGTTTACTCTCACATCGAGTCACCCGCTCCAACATCCATTGTGGACCTAAAACTTCCATCTCGTCTGCCGGCCGCGCCTCGACATTTCAAGGTCGTCAGACCCGGTGCCCCGCCCGGCTTGCCGTTGTCTTCCTCAACCCTGGCCGGTGGCCAGCGGCCCGCCACGTTGGCGGCAGGTGGTAGAGGTGCGAACGGTGGCGCTTCGGCGGACGGCGCCCCGGCCACAGCGGAGCCGACGGCTGACCGTATTGACAGCAACGACGCTGCAGTGCCCTGTGATGGGGCTCTGCTGACGTGCGGCAGCGCGGAGGAAGCGTTGCTGGTCAGCAAGGACTCGAATATCGCCCAAAGCCGGGCCGCGGATGCGGCTAGCAACGCGCCCACCCGCAACTACCTCGACTCGTGGAGCCGTGGCAAGTCAGTGCAGGCGGCTGTCACGGCCACAGCGAGTAGGGACACCGCGGATGGGACCCCCGCCCGGGCCCCACCCGCACCTGATTCGCGGGCAACGACGCTCGGGTCTGGCGACGATGCGGCAGCGGGCGCGCCGCTTGCTGGCTATCACTTCCTATCGTCCCTGCCGCCCATGCGGTGCCTCAACGAGGTCGGCCGTCTGCTCGCATCCATGGGCTGCGACGTCGTCCGCAAGCGCGGCGAGTTCAAGCTCCGCTGCTCGGCCGCTCTTGGCGGCGGTCTTTTGGCCGCGTCGGTGGAGATTGTGTCCCTGCCCGCCGTTGCTGGTGGCGGTGGCGACGGCGACGGGGTGGCAGACAACAGCACCCTAACGTCGACATTGTCGGTGGATGGGGAACCGAGGAGCGCGGTGGTCTTTCGTCGCAGCCAAAAGACCGAAGTCGGCGCCCCGGCGTTTGTGGCCTTGTTTGAAGACGTCTTCCACGGGCTGGCACACGCCATTGCCGGCTCGGCGCGGCACTTGGCCGATGTCGCGGCATCTGCGGCGGGGGGCGGTGACGCGGCGCCGGCGGCCGCCTGAAGGTGTAGCAGCCCGGCGAGGGGGGCGGGTAGGGGTGACGTGTGGCGCAAAACGCGGCTGCTTTGCCGAGCAACGGCCGTGAGCGCCCTTGGCTTGACGTTCCTGACCAGAAATGGCCGCCGCACCCAGCATTGGAAGTGGATGCGTTGCGGGCGGGGGAGGCGAAGGGGGTCGAGGGTGTTGCTTGGTGCGTGGCCAAGGCGACAGCCGGCGACGGCCGCCCCCGTGCACTCTTTTGTTTTTTCGACGCGTGCGGGGAAAGCGACCAACATGCGTCCGCGCGCGCCATCCCCACCACACTCGTCTGTACAGGGTGGTCGGCTACCCCGGCGGCAACCTGCCCGCCGTGCGTCGCTCGGCCGTCTGCGTCTAGCCCCCCGCCGCCGCCGCCAGTCCCCCCCCCGCACCCTCTACCGGGGGCCACCACGCCGGCCGCAACGCCACCGCCAGCCGCCCGTCCCCCCCGCCCAACCGCAGCAGCCGCGGGCGGCCGGCCGCGTCAAACGCCGCGTCGGTGCGCACCACCGCCAGCGCCACATTCCCCACCGCCGACGTGACCGCCCCCGCCGGCCGCTGCCGCCGCCGTGCCCGCCGCCCGCTCGACGGCGCCCCGTCGCCGCCGCCGCCGCCGCCGCCGCCGCCGCCGCTGCCGCCCGCCGCGTCAGCGTCGAGCACCACCTCCACGGGCGCCCCCGCCGCCGCCGCCGCCACGGTCACGTCGACGAGCGCGCCCGCCGGCGGCGCCGACCGGGAGCGCAGCAGCCCGAGGGCCCCCCCGGGGACGGCGACCGCCCCCGCCGCCGCCGCGGCGGCGGCAGCAGCCACCGCTGCCGGCAGCGCGGCCGACGCGAAGGCGCCGCCCCCGCCGCCCCCGTCGGTGAGGGCGGGCGGCAGCAGCAGCAGCGGCACCAGCCGCCGCCGCGTCACGCCCGTGTGGTGCGCGCGCGCGGTGAGCTCCTGGCCGAGGTAGCAGCCTTTGGCAAAGGAGATGGCGCCGAGGCGGTCGAGGTTCATCTCGAGCGGCAGCCGCCCGGCGGCGCCCGCGTCGCCGTCGCCACCGCCACCGCCGCCGCCGTTGCCGTTGCCGCTGCCGCCGCCGCCGCCGCCGCCGTTGCCGCCGCCGTTGCTGCCGCCGGTGGGGGCGCCGACGGGCGGCGCCGCCGCCGGCGCCGGCGCGTCGCGCGGCGGCGGAAAGTCGGCGGCGCCT
>Ga0114957_1002915_pt1 | contig 15829 bp, 5 predicted proteins | sample BantaG_FD_87175 | JGI IMG/M metagenome (GOLD analysis project Ga0114957, IMG submission 87175) | Marine algal microbial communities from Bantry Bay, Ireland - BantryBay_4 metaG | ecosystem: Host-associated > Algae > Red algae > Unclassified | place: Bantry Bay, Ireland | collected 2014-11-21 | reverse complement strand
CAGAAGCACCTACTAAAATTCCACCATCTGAACTAACCGTAGTAGTCGGATGAATAATAGTTATATTATCTATACTGGGAGATTCAGTTACATTAACAGTAACCGTTTGTGGCCCAGTTAGACAAGTACCGAAAGTATTTCTTACATATACAAAATAAGTACCTGGTGCCAATCCAGTAAAGGATCTCGCTGTTTGCCAGGTTGTTCCATTTAGGCTATACTCATAACTACCTACACCTCCTAGTGGATCTACGCGAATGATTCCGTCATTTACGCCACAATCCTGAGGCGCGCGGGCTTCGGTTGTAAAGGTAAGTTCAGTTGGTTCTCTAAGTGTTACTGAACGGGTGACTGTACATCCGTTTACGTCAGTAATTGTTACGGTATATACGCCCCTCACTGCATTAGTGATTGACGCTGTATTTTGTCCGTCACTCCAGGAGTAAGTGTATCCACCTGCAGCTCCACCGGTTGCAGAAGCGGTCAATGCACCATCAGCTCCACCTAAGCAACTTATGTCAAACCCATTATAGGATTGATCTTTCGTAATTGTTGGGATGATGGGAGGAGGATTGTTTACTGCAACTGAAGTAACGGCGGTACAACCGTTTGCATCTGTTATGGTAACGTTATATGTACCTGCTCCAATATTCGTCAGACTATCTCCAAGAAAACCTGTATTCCAGCGGTATGTAAAACCAGGGACTCCTCCAGTAGGATTCACTTTGACTGCACCATTGGTAGCACCGGGACAGGTAACATCTTCTCCATTATAATTAGAAGTAACATTGGCTGTAGCTAAAAATTCTGGCGCATTATTGATTGTGACAGCCGCTGTGGTTGTACAGTTATTGTCATCTGTAACAGTTACTGTATAGGTTGCTGGAGATAAATTGTTAATTTGCTGGGTAGTAGCACTATTGCTCCATGCATAACGATACGGAGGATTTCCATTGGAAGCATTAACGATAGCTGCTCCATCATTACCATTAAAACAACTAACATCTTGCCCGTTATTTTGGAAAGTAACCGATGCGGTAGCCATTACACCATCTGGTTCGACTATTGTAATAGATTCAGTAATTACACAGCCGCTATTGTCCGTAATGGTAACCGTGTACGTACCTGCTCCCAAGTTTTCAGTAGCTGCTGTTAAATCACCATTATTCCATTCAAAACTATAGGGTGGTCTTCCTCCTCCACCTTTGGCTAATAATCTACCATCATTTGCTCCGGGGCAAGAAATCGCGTCGCCATTATAGTTAGAGGTAATACCAATAGCACCTCTTAATAAAGTCGGTTCGACAATAGTGGTAGTAAAGGTGGCGATACATCCATTGTCATCTGTAACAGTAACGGTGTAATCCCCTGGCGTAAGTCCATTGACATCCTCTGACGTTTCACTATTAGACCAAACAAAATCATACGGAGCAATTCCTCCAACCATTGTTACATCAATGGAACCATCATTAAAACCAAAACAAGATATTTCATTAGTTATAGCGGTAACATAAAGCGAATCAGGCTGACCAATTGTAACCTGAATAGTCGTATCACAACCATTAAAATCTGTAATTAATACATCGTAAATACCAGCAGGTAATCCTTCACGGTCACCGTCATCGTCCTGTATATCTGCAATATTTTCTTCAGAAAGACTACGGAGATAGTAACTAAAATTATCCATTCCACCTCGAAAATTTCGGTAAGCTCCCAAACCGAGTAAAGTATTACCATACGGATTGGTACCTAGCGATCCACCGATTCCACTCAGATTAGCAGGAGAGGGTAGCATTCTTAATACCGTAGGATTATTGCTATTGTTAGCAGAAGTATAAAGCACTCCATCCACAATAACAGATAAATTACCGTTTTCAAAAACGAAGCCTACCTGAAACCATTCCTTTAGGTCAGCAGGATTGGTACTATTCGGAGGATCAAAAAATTCTAATGGTACATTAGGTCCGCTATATACATTTCCATTTTGAGCCATGCTCACAGTAATCTGTCCATTATTTATTGCCAATGCAATACCATTAATATCAGATCCTTGTTCAAAAAGAATTTGTCGTTGATCAAACCTATCCGGGTTAATCCACATCGTCACTGCCAATTCTGATAAATCGGATTCCATAAAAGCAGCATCATCATCGTATTGAAGTGCTGTACCACCGTTGAAGTAAAAAGACTCGTTCTGATAACCATCTTCAATAAATAAATACTGTGGATTGTTACCATCAACACCAGTCTGATGATGTCCATTTCCGCTTTCGTCATCGGTAAGAAATCCTACAGAACTGGTATCAAAAGGATAGAATGCCTCAACACCCAAATCATCCCATGAATAAGTATAAGCGTTTACCCCTCCAGTTACGTTCACATCAATTTGACCATCACTTCCACCAAAACAGGAAACATCGGTTACCGTAGCGTTAGCAGAAATACTTTCAGGTTGAGTAATGGTAATTGTAAAACTAGCCTGGCAACCATTGTTGTCCGTAGCAATTACGGTGTAGTCTCCTGCCGTTACATCAATCAGGTCTGGTCCGGTTTGACCATTACTCCATGCATAGGTGTAAGGAGCAAAACCATTGCTGGCATTAGCTCTGGCACTTCCATCTCCATATCCAAAGCAGCTGATGTCTTCTCCTAAATAGTCAGAAGTTACCGCTGCAGTAACCATAACGGGCGTTCCGGTAGGTTCGGTAATGGTTACTGTTTCTGTATCCGTACATCCGTTATTATCTGTAACTGTTACGGTGTAAGTTCCCGCTGCCAGGTTATTGATAATTTTAGTATTACCAATAATATTGTTGGAAGGGTTTCGCCATTCGTAATTGTACCCAGGAGTACCACCACTTCCATCTGCTTCAGCCTCTCCATTGACGGAACCTTCACAGCTAACACCAAATCCGCTATAATCAGAATTGACCTGAGTAGCCGCTACAACAGGCGTTGGCTCAGTAACTGTAATTGAAGCGACATCCTGACATCCTACTGCATCGGTAACGGTAAGGGTATAAGTACCAGCACTTACGCCGAACAAGTTGGGTGTTGTAGCACTTGTATTCCATAGATAAAGTTCTCCACTATTTCCTCCGTTTACTGTAGACACGATATTAGCATCAGAATTTCCATTACAGCTGATATCTTCCCCATTGTAGTTTGTGGAAACATTGAGCGAAAGCTGTGGATTTTCATAAACGATATAGCTTTCTGAATCATTAGCAGTACAACCGGCTAGCTGTACAATTAATTGGACTGTTTTTGTGCCAGAAGCACTATAAGTAACGTTATGAGGGCCACGGGTAGAAGCAGAATTAGGAGAAGCATTGGCTCCAAAATTCCAGCTATATGTCGCTCCAACTCCTGCATCGGTTGCATCAAAGACTACTGTATTTTCAGCACAATCATCAGATGGTAAAATGATTTCTGCAACAGGACTAACTGGGTCTTCGACAATAGCAGTTTCGGCAACTAAACAAATTCCGTTATCATTTCTTACCTCGATGTTATAAGTACCCGATCCTAAGATACTAAACAAATTACTACCTTGCCATGCTCCGCCATCAATTCGATATTCCAAGTTTCCTGTTCCTCCCGAGGCATCGACAGAAATGGAACCGTTATTAACGCCACAAGCAGAGGTATTAGTTACGTTGAGGTTGTCAATCGAAGGATTAGGAAATACCGTAATATCGTCTGTTGCTGTATTTGTACAGCCATTAAAATCTGTATAAGTGTAAGTAATGGTATGTGTTCCATTACCTGCTACTGCTGCATCAAATTCAGTTCCAGACACCCCATTCCCGCTATAAGTTCCACCTGCAGGACTACCGGTATTGAGTGTGACCGTTTCGTCTTCACAAACCTGATCATTAGGAATGACTAGTGTCGGCGTAGGAAGTGCATATACTTCAAAATCATCGGTAGCTGTGCCTACACAACCATTCGCATCATTAACGGTATAAGTGATCGTATGAACTCCGACTCCAGCTACTGTAGCGTCAAAGTTATTTCCAGTCACTCCTGCTCCACTATACATTCCTCCTGAAGGAGTACCGCCGCTTAGCGTTGTTGTAGTTTCATTAATACAGGCTCCATCTTCCGTCAAATTTAGTACTACAAAAGGATTTTGATAAATTTCTAATATTTGGTTATCGGTGGTATTACAAGATCCAGCATTGATTGTTAAAGAAATATTTTTAGTTCCTCCTATGGAGTAGGTAACACCAATAGGAGCGGTGGAAGTAGTACTAGCTGTAAGCGGTGTGGCATTGGCACCAAAATCCCAATTATACGTAACACCTGGTCCGGCATCTACTGCTGAAAAAGTCATTGTATTTCCTTCACAATCTGCAGCAGGCATATTGATTTGGGCGGTAGGGTTGGAAGGGCTGTTTAGTATAATCGTATTGGATGTTATTACGCAAGTACCATTATCGTTTCGAACTTCAGCAATATAATCTCCAGCAGCAAGGCTAGAAAAATTATTGGAAGTTTGCCACGGACCACCATCTAGTCTATATTCAAGATTTCCACTTCCGGCAGAAGCGTTAATGGTAATTGTACCATCTGAGACACCACAATCTGTTGGGCTTGAACTATTTATATTATCAATAACTGGCTCAGCAAAAACTTCGATATCGTCACTCGCAGTATTGATACAACCATTGACGTCTGTAACCGTGTAAGTAATGGTATGAAAACCAACTCCTGCAACAGAGGCGTTAAAGTTAGTACCAGATACTCCATTTCCGAAATAGGTTCCACCTGAAGGTGTACCATCTGTTAGGAAACTAATGTTTTGATCTATACAAAGTGTATTATTTGAAATAGTGAAGTTAACAACTGGCAGATTACTGATATCAACTATCAACGTATCGGCAGCCACACAATCGTTTTGGGTAACCGTAAGGATTACTTCCTGATTACCTGTTGTGTTAAATGAAATATTATGAGGACCAATACCACTCAAGGTGGTAGTACTGGCATTGGGTCCAAAATTCCAGTCATAGGTCGCTCCCGCTCCTGCATCCGTAGCTGAGAAATCCTGTGCAACGTTTAAGCATCCCTTATCAGCAGCATCTATATTGGCAATAGGTCGATCAGGGTCAGAGATAGTAAACATACCAAGTGATGCAAAACAATTCGTAGTGTTATTTCTATAAGAAAGGGTATAAGTACCTGAAGGCAATCCTGTGATATTATTGTTGCTTGACCAAGGCTCGGTGTTTATTCTAAATTCATAATCATCTCCAGGGTTGTCAACTGTGAAAGAGATTTCCCCATCACTTATAAGACAGCTAGAAGTGGGTGTTATGGTCACAATAGGTTCTGTACCATTGATAACTTTTATGCTATCCATTACACTGTCCACGCATCCGTTACTATCCGAGTAAACATAGGTAACAGTATGTGTTCCTAGTCCGGCTATTCCAGGATCAAAACTATTGCCCACTACACCGTCACCAGCATAGGCTCCTCCAATTGGAGTTGCTAACAGTGAAATAGGGTCAGCAGAAATACAGATAGAGTCAAAATCAATGTCAAAAGTGACAACTGGAGTTGCAAAAACTTCTACACTTGTACTATCAGTACCTATGCAACCCGTACCGGCATCTGTATAGCTATAGGTGATAAAGTGGGTACCCACTCCTGCTACGGATGGATCAAAATCACCACCAGCAACACCTGTTCCAGAATATACTCCTCCACTGGGATTGCCACCGCTCAGTGTGAAAGGTGGTTCATCTTCACAAAAAGTAGTTTCTGTTAAAGTAAGTGTTACGGTAGGTGTGGTATCAATATTAAAGGTTTGGGAAAACCTACTTGTACACCCCGATTGAGTAACTGCTAGATTTACGGATTTGACTCCACCTGAACTAAAAACTACGTCATGAGGGCCGATTCCAGAAGCAGTATTCGGTGTAGCATCTGATTCAAATGACCAATCATAATTGGCTCCGAGTCCCGCATCAGTTGCAGTAAAGGTCAATGTTTGGCCAGTACATTCATCTCCAGATCTTGTAGCGGAAGCAACAGGTGCATTATTTATTGTTACCGTTACACTAGCCGTATCCGTACAATTATCTGGACTAGTAGAAACAACTGTGTAGCTTCCAGCCATAGCTAAAGTAGCATTGACTATTTCTGGATTTTGGTCTGTAGAAGTAAAACTATTGGGTCCATCCCAAAGCCAGGAAACGGCATTTGTACCTGTTTCAAAAAGCTTTATGGTATCTCCTTCGCATACGGGAGTATTGGCACTTGCTACTGCGCTTGGCTTTAAACAAGCGTCATCATCACAATCTGTATTTCCATTCTGATCATCATCAATTCCATTGTCACAAATCTCCTCAGGGCATATAGTATAGACTATTGCCTGTGAAAAATCAATACAATTAGCAAAAACATTTTTAAGAGAATCACCTGGATCTATACCGGTAATGGAAGCATCATCTTCATAATCAATGGAGATGATCATATATTTTCCAGCCGCAACATTACTAAAACTAGTCGTTCCAGAAATGGTTTCTACGATAACTCCAATAGAGTCCGTTAACAGGTAAAGTGTATTATAACCAGCAGTAGTATTTAAATCAGTAGGAGAAAAATTCAATGTAGCAGGAGCGGTGGCGTCACAGGTAGAAGAGAAACTGCAGCCATAGGCATTGGTAGAGCCGGTAGGAGTGACGCACTGACAATAGTCATCATCATCCAAAACTCCATCCGCGTCACAATCCTGAGCAATAGCCAGACTGGACATCACAGTAAGCAGGATTACGGAAAATATTTTTACAAGATTTGATAATTTTCCATAAAATGGAAAATCCCTCTCGAAACCGAATCCGAGAAAGGAGGAAAAATCTTTGTGTTGTAGATTAGTTTTTAAACATTGGTCGCTCTTCTTCAACCGGTGTTTTAAAAATCTATTGGTAGACGTTCTGTCCATAATAAATAGTTTGCGCGTTGTATCATCGGCTGCCAACCTAACAGTAAACAATTGATATTCAATACTTTATAAATAGCAGCCTCCTTTAATTTTGTTTTGACAATTCAAAAAATCTTTAAGACAAAAAAGTTCTCTGTATCTGTCAAATCGCTAAAAGGCGGGGATTATGAAACATTTTGGAAATAGTTAAGAGGCTAATGGCTCTAAACCATATATATAATAGGCAAATATTATACCACTTAAATATAAAAAAATAATATACTTAATGAAACAATGTAAAGAACCTAAAAAAGAGATTTGGAAAGGGGAACTACAGCAGGGGAATCGTGTATTTAAGATATGTGAATATTAGCCGATTCTAGGATCGAATTAGTGGGCACAAGCTAGTATTCAAAATTTATACCAAGACTTATTTAGAAGCGTCTGATTGCCGTAATTACTTGATTATAGTAGTATTTTATAGTAAAAATCTGTTGGTTGGAAAAATGATTTTTTAAGTGTGAATAGCCCTTAATTACTTAAGGAATGTTGATAAAATAAATCAAGACACTATACTTCATCTTTTATCTCGATCTATTTAATCGCCATTCCTAAGCTAAATCGCCCAAAATTTGTAATAGGCCATAATTGATCTGGGCTTCCGTACGGTTAGCATCACTTCCTGAAACGACTCCCATAGTTTGATTTTTCTTCAAAGAGGTGAGTCTTGCGGATAGCATAATTAGCTGATTCTTGATGTCTTCATCGACACTGTCATGATCGAGTAATTGCTTGATAACCCGGTCAGATTTTCCAGCAGCGACCTGGTTGCGTAATTCAGAAAGGGAAAGTGTTCCTGCTGGTTCGGTAGCAATGACGGGTGGAGGAGTATAGGCCTGATGGTCGGCGACGAGGTTGGCGGTTTTAGGTTTTCGCAGAACCAATTTTTTTATTCCATTTACGACATCCAACATGGCTTCGTCCCGATTTGACCAGGTACTAACTGGTTTACTGTTTTTAGGAAGTGCTTGAAGTCGAGAAAAGGCATTGTCTTTCCAGTCGCAGGGTCGGATAATGACGGGTACGACCACGGCTGGATCATTAGGATCTTCATGACGCTGCATGGCGACCGCAATTTCTTTTTCTTTGACATAACGAGAAGCCAAAAAATTCGGACTTACAAGCAGAATGATGATATCCGCATTGGTCAACGCTTCACTGATTTCGTGATCCCATTCTTCTCCAGCGGTAAGCGCACGGTCATCCCAAGCAGCAATATGTCCATTGTTTTTTAAAGTAGCCAATCCGATTTGTAAATCATCTTTGTACTCCTCATCGCGGTGGGAATAAGAAATAAATATTTTTGCTGCCATGTTTTCATTAATTTTTTACTAATTTGGAGAATTATTTTAGCTTTTAAGCCAAAGAGAACTATTATTTCCCAAAAATAATGAAAACAAACGTAACTATGACTATTGATGACTATTTAAAAGATCGCCTGGACAATCAAATTTCCTGGTATAGTAAGAAATCCGCTGTCCTAAAAAAACGACATCAGACCATTCGCATAACGGTAATTATCATTTCCGTCTTACTTCCTTTCTTAACTGGATTGGTCAGCGATAACACCCCTTATCTTAAAATTGCCATTGCGATAGGTAGTTTACTGATTGCTTTTTTTGAAGGTATTACCTCTTTATATCAATATCAGGAACAATGGCTAAAATATCGCGCTACTGCCGAGACCTTAAAGCGAGAAAAATTACTATTCCTCACCGGAGCAGGTCCTTACGAAAAAACAAAATCCTTACAATTCTTAGTTACAAGATGTGAGGGGATCATGAGTGAAGAAAACCAAAGCTGGGCCACGAACCTAGAAGAATAATATTCTTGATTAAGCTAAAATTATTTAACCCAAAAAAAATCAATTATGGAAATTTCTGAACGACTAAAATCTACCGGCTCTAAAAGAATTCTTGCACTAGATGGTGGTGGCATCCGTGGTGCGATTACCCTTGGCTATTTAGAGCAGATGGAAAAAATGTTACAAAAACGGTATAACAACACTAATTTTAGATTATGCGACTATTTTGATTTAATTGGAGGAACCAGTACTGGGGCGATCATTGCTGGTGGGCTGGCTATTGGAATGTCGGCCACAGAAATTAAGGATTTGTATAAAGAATTGGGTGAAAAAATATTTAGCCGAAAAGCCAGTATTTTTAAAAGGCTGAGTTTTAAATTTCAAATCCGAGCGTTAGAGAAAGAGTTAAAAAAGATTTTTGGTGATATGACCATGAGTAGTGATAAACTAAAGACTGGGTTTTGCGTCGTCACCAAACGGGCCGATACCGGAAGTACTTGGCCTATTTTCAATCATCCAGAAAGTAAATATTATAAATATACAAAAGACTATCTGGTCAGACAGGTAATTCGTGCCAGCACAGCAGCACCTACTTATTTTAAACCGGAAGTGATCAATATTGGTAACAATCAAATTGGCGCTTTTGTCGATGGAGGGGTAAGTCTGCACAACAACCCTTCCATGCAGCTTTTTTTGCTGGCTACCCTAAAATCTTTTAAACTTAACTGGGAAACTGGAGCAGATAAATTAATGATCGTATCGGTAGGTACTGGTTTTTGGGAAACCAAAGAAGAAATTGATAAAGTCACTGACAACCGCCTATGGGATTGGGCTGGAGGAGTTATTAATATGCTTATGCGCGATGCTTCTATTGGTAACGAAATGATGTTGCAGTATTTTTCTAAAAGTCCTACTTCCCGAATTATCGACCGCGAAATGGGAAATCTAAAAGATGATCTAATTACCGAAAAACCCCTACTCCATTACCTGCGGTATAATGCTATTTTGGAAAAGGATCCATTGACGAAATTAGGTTTTAAAAACATCAACCCTTCTGATCTTTACGAAATGTCGGAAGCGAAAAATTGTCATACATTAACCTGCATTGGTGAAGAAGCGGCTAAGGTAGATATTAAGTCTGCTCATTTTCCAAAAGCATTTGATCTTAAAAAAAATACGCCACTGGATAACTTTGATTTGGAAGGTTTTTTAAATCGGGATAAAATCGTTTAGGGAATGGTTCCCTTTTGCTCATTAGGTTTTAGCAGACAATCTCACCCAAATTGATATTGCTGATACCTATCGCATCAACGTAACATCTCCACCATACATCAGTTCTTCTCCATCAATAAACACAACTTTTACCTGATAGATATACACTCCGTTGGCAGCAGGTTGGTTATTAAATTCACCATTCCAGCCTAGAGGTTCGTTATTTGGATCAAAGTTTTTATTTTCAAAAATCAACGCCCCCCAACGATTGAATACTTGAAGGTACGTAATTTCCGCAATGCCTTTTCCACCATACACCACGAAGCGATCATTTACGCCATCTTGATTTGGGCTGAAAGCGGTAGGGATATAAACAAGTCTTTCTTTATTCACTTTTACAAGCAGATCTTCTGAGGTTTCGCAACCATTTTCATCAATAGCCGTGAAGATAAATCGGCTGGTATTCAACGGAATCACTGTCGGGTCAAGGCAATTAGCACAAGACAACATAGTCGTATCATTCCAATAAAAGGTATCTATAGCAGTATTAAAAAATACTTCCAAATTCACGTGGTCTCCAAGGTCTATTTCCTGGTCTTCACCGAGGCTGACAAAAAATTGATTAGGGTCAGTCAGCGTGACCTGTGTAGTATAAGCACAACCATTCGCATCCTGAATTGTGATTGGATAATTACCTCCTGCTAGTTGTCCTACCTCGTTATTAGCGGATAAAACACGCTCTGAAAAAGCATACAGATATGGTCTTACTCCACCGATAACGGAGTCAATCATAATACTTCCATCTGTTGCTCCAAAACAACTCGGATCAATCATCGAAATCTCCGCGTCCTGTGGCCCACCTGAATCAGGGGAAACAAACACGCTACTCGTAGCCGAACATCCGGTACTTTGATTGATGACCTGAAGGATATAGGTACCAGACTGATCCGCTGTCGGGTTTAGTGCGGACTCATTATTTAAAATATTACCATCATCTGTTGTCCAGTTAACTGAGAACTGATCGATGGGCGATAGAATTTGGCCAGATAGTTCCACTATTCCTGATTCACAATCTAAGAATTGCATATTTCCTGCGCTAATGGTTGGCGGCTGATTATCCTGCACTACCATTACCGATTCGGAGGACATGCAGTTGTTATCTGTATTGGTAATCACCAATTGATAAATGCCCGGCGTATTGACGGTTTGCATTAAACCTGTATTTCCATCAATAGCACCACCATTCCATCTGGCGATAAAGTTTCCGCCCTGCGAAGAAGTGGTTGCATCAAGTGTAACTACAGTATCCACGCAGGTAAGTATTTCAGCTGTTTCAATGTTTACAATTGGAAATCCAGCTGCCGCGAGCACCAAAAAATCTGCTGTGTCCCGACATCCTGTTCCTGTATTTTCTACAATTAATTGATAAGTACCTCCTGCATTTACTTCTATATCTAATCCATCGGTTGGGGAAGTAATTTGTCCATCATTGGTCAACCATAAAAAATCCAGTTGCCCAGAAGGCTGCGCGTTTTGTCCTGACAATACCAAACTACTACTCCCCTCACAGGTCAACACACTACTTCCCGATTGAGAAATAATATCTGCGACAGGTGCCGCTTGAAAGGTTACCGCTACCCCACTCGATTCATCATAGCAATCATCCGTCGCGTCTACTCGTCCCGTACCATCATCATTACCGACTATCGCTGAGAAAAAATAGGTTTGATTAAAATTTAAAAAAGGATCATAACTAAGAATGGGCTGTGTGCTTTGTAACAGTATATTTCCAATCGTTCCCGCATCTCCGTCATGCAACAAATATTCCACGACATCATTATCATCTAATACCTGTTGATTAAATGGGAGTACGAATAGATCGCCCTCACAAATTAACAGTGGTGTTGGATCAGCATTACCAGCTGAAGATATACAAGGACAATTATCGCTACCGGCAAATGTGTAAGGTGCACAATCCCGATCATCTGTAATGATAAAACTAAATGAATCATCTCTAGGAATCGGATCACTTACTACGTTGCTGCCATTTTGAGTAAACCCAATAGCCGAATTCACCTGATGGGTAAACGGATTTCCTCCGGTCATATTGAAGGTCACAACATAAGTATTATTATCGCTGCTGCAAACAATAGTAGAATCTAAAATGCTTGGCGGCTCATAAATTCCCAACACATTAAGCGTATCTCTACCAATACAACTGTTTACATCCGCTACCGCTACAGATATGGCCTGTGGACCTGTAGGCATGAAAGCTTCCATTTGATTCGTCCCAGTTGGAGACCATTGGTAAGTGCTGCCAGGATTACCGGCATCAAGGGTAAGCGTTTGGTTGGCACAAAGAAAAGTGTCTGGGCCAAGATTAACGATTGGCAATGCACTTACTAAAACAGTAATACTATCCGTTGTTGAACAATTATTACTATTCGTTACCGTCAATTTATATGCTTCGGAAGTACTTACAGAAAGAGTAGGGGTAGTCGCTCCGGTAGACCATGCATAAGCAAGACCAGAAGTAGCTCCAGTGTTCAGTGTAAGAGAAGTTCCTTCACAAATTGTCTGATCATTGCCCAGGTCTAAAATAGGTGAGGACATCAAGGTGACCTGTAAATCAGCAGATTCCTGACAGCCTGCATTGTCAGTCAGCGTTACCCGATAGTTTTGAGTAGAAAGAGGAAGTACTTCTCGAATTGAATCTCCCCGACCAATATCTGACCAGTCATATAGACAGTCCACACAATCTGCATCAAAGGCATCAAGGGTAATTGCTTGTCCACTGCAAAGCATCGTATCTCGAAAATTGAGTTCCAGTTCACAGACTGTTTTTACCAACCAAAAATCATTAAGACCGTTGGTATTATCTGTTTTGGTGCCACTGGTCGGAGAGCTGGAAGCTCCGGCAAGAATATAGCCACCATCTTGATTTTGAAAAAGATTAAATAATACATCGTTCTCCGTTCCGCCAACGGTACGATCCCATTGCAGATTACCACTTTCATCCATGTAGACAATCCAATAATCCCATCCCCCTATATTCGGTTGGGTTTTATCTCCTTCTACACCAGAACCAGAAAATCCTCCAAGGATATAATACCCTGCACTATTCTGTTTTACGGCATAGCAATTATCAAGTTGGCTACCACCAAAGGTAACGTCCCATTCCCGATTTCCGGCAGCATCAATTTTGAGTCCCCACATATCAAAACCTCCCTGACTATTTTTAGATTTCCAGGCGGATACGTCAGAGTTAGACCCACCTGCAAGGAAAAAACCACCATCGAGTGTTTGCACAAACGCAGTTAATTCTTCTACTTCACTTCCTCCATAGCGATGTTGCCACATAATGGAACCATCGACGTTGTTTACTTTTACAAACCAAAAATCTTTGATTCCAACTGAAGGAATCGTGATATCATCGCCTGCATCAGATTGTGTGCTTCCTGCTAATAAAAAATGTCCATCGGTGAGATCCACCTGCATCATATTGAGTCGTTCTTCTTCTATACCGCCCAGTGTTTTGTCCCACTGAAAATTTCCCATTGCATCAATCTTCACGATCCAATAATCAAAGCCACCAAGGTTAGGTTCTGTTTTATCGCCACTGATTCCGGATTGAGAAAGGCCACCAAGGAGGTAGCCACCATCATTAGTTTGAATAACGGAAGAAAGAATTTCAAAATCACTGCCACCAAAAGTTTGCTCCCATTCCAGGTTACCGGTAGCATCTGTTTTTACGACCCAATAATCATCAAGACCACGATTAGCGCTTAGTTTTTGTCCTCCAATATCTGAACCAGAGGTACCTCCTAAAAGAAATCCACCATCGGATGTTTGGATAACACTATTGCAACGATCCAACGCGGGACCACCAAAGCGCGCATCCCAAAATCGGTCACCCAGTGAATTGGTTTTTAACATCCAAAAATCCCCCCCTCCTGCATCAGGAGCAGTCACATCACCATCATTAGCATTGGAGCCAGAAAATCCGGCAAGAATATATCCACCGTCAGCCGTCTCTTCGGCACTGTTGAGTTCTTCCCAACGAGAGCCACCATAGCTACGATCCCAGAGCGGTTCAATCTGCGCGGATGACGGTATTACGAACCCAACGATCAGCAAAGTCGTTAAGGAGAACAGGTAAGTCCAGAATAGAGGGCGATGATTGTACATAGTATATTTTAGTCTCCGGCAAAAAACATTGCCGAATAACAGCTTGTTTAACCTTACATATCAGGTAGAACATCTAATTTACTTACGCAAACGATGATTACTACAGATGGTAACGATTGAAATAATTATTCTAATAAATGGGCGATGGAGTGTGTGTGTTTACTGCTAAAAGGTAAGCATTCGGGGCAATTAACGTAGTCAACAAAGATACACATAACCCCAAACATTCCCAAATAATTAAGTATTTTAGTGTGATATTTGCCAGTGAAATATAACGGTACTGCCGTAGAGTTGACATAAGTGTTTGGCAACGGGTTGGTAGGATATTAGACTTTATTCTAAAATAGCCTCAATTATAGGTATTCAAAAAAAAAATTATGAAATTTTCTTTTAAAGCGATGTGGAAGAATAAATGTCCTAAATGCAGACAAGGCGATTTATATAAAAAACCAATGCAATTGTCTAATCCTTTGGATATGTATAAGCGATGTGAAAATTGTAATTTGGATTTTGAGCCTGAGCCTGGATTTTATTTTGGAGCGTTTATGATTTCGTATATCATTACAGCTTTTATGTTACTGATTCCAGCCTTGACTTTAGTTTTTTATTTTAAATGGACGGCTAATCAAGCGATGGCATTTACTATATTCTTTGCGGCCATTACTTATTTAAAGGTTTTACGGGGATCGCGATCCTTGTACCTGCACCTGATGATGCGATACGACAAGGACACCAGAGAGTCAAAAAACTCTGCGTCAAAGTATGATCGAGGTATGTTTTAAAACATGCCTATCTTCCGCTACTTGTTCGACAATCCATTTAGACAATTCTGAAGTACTCGTGCCATTGCTTCCCCATTTTCAGGATACAGTATTGTTCGGTGATCGCCTGGTATTTCGTGGATAATGACGCCTGCTTCTGTATAAGGTTTCCAACCTAAAAATTCAAAATCATCTAAATAAAAGCGTTGCTCTTTTGCACGGAATAAATGAATCTCTCCATCGTATTTTTTCATCCGATAACTATGATAGGCTTTAAGATTTGTTTTGTCTACCAATGCTAATCGGTCTTTGTCTTTCCCATCTTCTTGTGGTTTATAATTCCAACGCTTCATCCTCCGACGAATCACTTCCGATTTATATTTTACACTTTCCACCGGATCACGCGCCAACAAACCGAGATTCCACGCCAGCTTTTTACTGGAGTGTGTTAGCTTTTGATAATAATTCGCTTTTTGATAAACGGGAGCTGCCAAGTGACCGCGAACTACAGTATCCAACATGCCTAACATAGAGACCTCCTTTCCCATCGCTTTTAATTGTTGAGCCATTTCATATACAATCAATCCACCAAAAGAATATCCTGCTAAAGCATAAGGACCATCTGGATTTTGTTCCAGAATTTCACTTAAATAAAATGCTGCCATCTCTTCAATACTTTCCAAGGGATCACTATCCTCCTGTAATCCCAATGCCTGAACACCATAGATCGGTTGGTCCTCATCCATGTAGGCCGTCAGTGCCTGAAACATAAAGATATGCAATCCCGCACCGTGTACCAGATAGATCGGCATTTTGTTACCTCCCGATTGAATAGTTACCAGAGATTTGAATTTGCTTGTATGATTTTCT
>Ga0114957_1002913_pt1 | contig 15832 bp, 13 predicted proteins | sample BantaG_FD_87175 | JGI IMG/M metagenome (GOLD analysis project Ga0114957, IMG submission 87175) | Marine algal microbial communities from Bantry Bay, Ireland - BantryBay_4 metaG | ecosystem: Host-associated > Algae > Red algae > Unclassified | place: Bantry Bay, Ireland | collected 2014-11-21 | reverse complement strand
TTGTTGATTATTAATGGAGAGTTCAATTTTCAAATTTAGTTATGAATACTGCAGGCTTCTTGTGTCTATAATTTTAAAAAATTCCTAGTTCTCTTAATTCCTAATTCTTAATATCTAATCCCTTACTACTCAAAGCAAAAGGCAAATAAAACACCAATAAGAACCCTAAAATCAACAGCTGACCATACAGTAGAAAGAAGGGATACTCTCCAAGAAAATCAAGTAGCCCACCTGTGTTTGGCTTCTCCATCGTATAGAAGTAGTTAGATCCAATTGACAAGTTGAGAAACCACCAAATGAGCAAGAACAGATTGGTCGCTATAAATGTGATAACCAAATCTTTTAATTGAATCTTAACTCGATAAACAAATACGATATAGAATGGTAATATCACAAGGATACTGTGGAGAAACCAAAACAAGAAGTAATCCAAAGAAGGAAACCCATCGTCAAGATCAGGAAGAATATTAGCACCTAAGGTGCCTATGAATATCCAAAAATAAAAGATGCCTAGCCACATTCTCCACTTGTAGTACATGACAAATGGTGCAAGTAATGCAATCAGTCTACAAAGGTGGAGCGGAAGATCCCCTTGGATGGTGAATTCACCAACAATCAATAAGTAGATCATTCGTGCTGTTACAGAGAGAAAGGGAATGAGTCCAATCAACATACCGATTAGGCGTTGTGTTGAATCTTGTGACCTCATTGCAATTCTAATCAATACAATTCCAATGAAGGCAGTAATCAATATTGGAGCAAAATGCTCTATTGAATATGCCTCAAACGTGTTTGATGTCTTTAAATAGAATAGAAACGGCATTGATACAAAAGTATATTAGGACTTCCAATATAAACCATTATTTTTGGAGTCAAAGATGTGCAACTCCTTTATTTTATGGAGAGTTTCATCTCAATATTTGAAAAAGCCAAATCTTGAATCTTCCAAAAATAACTTTACATTATGAATTTATTTAATATGTTTAAGTCAATTTGCTTAGTTTTTTTGATCTCTTTTGCTGCCATCCTACCTGCGATAGCTGGAGAAGGAATGTGGTTGCCACTTTTGCTGAAAGCATTCAATGAAGAAGAGATGCAAGAGATGGGAATGAAAATGACTGCTGATGACATCTACTCTGTTAACCAAGGTTCACTCAAAGATGCTATCGTTCATTTTGGAGGGTTTTGTACTTCAGAGGTTGTATCAAACCAAGGCCTCTTATTGACAAATCATCACTGTGGGTATAGTGAGATACAGAGTCATAGTACATTAGAAAATAATTATCTCAAAGACGGATTTTGGGCAAGTAATAAATCTGAAGAGTTACCTAATCCAGGTCTTTTTGCTCGATTTATTGATAGAATCATTGATGTATCCGACATTGTACTTCAAGGGACTGACAATGCAAGTAGTGACTCTGAAAGACAAGCGATTATTAGAAAAAATATTACAGCCTACGAGTCGATAGTGGAGTTGGGGAATGGAGAAGGACTGAGTGTTAAACCATTCTTTAATACTAACCAATACTTTGCCTTTGTGACTGTAACATATGATGATGTCAGGCTTGTCGGAGCTCCACCAGAGAGTATAGGGAAGTTTGGTGCAGATACTGATAATTGGGAGTGGCCGCGACATACTGGTGACTTTTCTTTTTTTAGAATCTATGCAGGACCAAATAATGAGCCAGCTGAGTATAGTGTTGACAACAAACCTTACACTCCTAAGCACCATCTACCGATTTCGCTTGACGGAGTGGCAGAAGGTGACTTTACACTTATCTTTGGATTTCCAGGAAGGACTAATCAATATCTACCATCATTCGCAGTAGAGCAAACTCTCAATGTCCTCAATCCAGCTAAAATCGAGATTAGAGATAATGCTTTAGAGGTCGTAGGTGCAGCAATGAGAGAAGATCCAGTTGTCAAACTTAAGTATGCATCAAAGTTTGCAAGTATCGCTAATTATTGGAAGAAGTGGATAGGAGAGAGCCTTGGATTAGAAAAGACAGGTGCATTAGACAAAAAAAGAGATTTTGAAACTGAGTTAATAAGCAGAAATGCTAATGCTGCATCAGTCCTTGCTTCATTTGAGTCGCTCTATAAAGATCGTGAAGAATCAGCAATGGTATCTGACTACTTTTCTGAAGTTGCTGGTCGTAACGTTGAGATGTTAAGAGTAGCTGGGTTAGCGAAGAGATTAGTATCATCTTTTGAGAATGGAGGAGAAGAAGCATATACTGGATTTTTAGGAAGATTGAAACCATACTTCGGCAATCTGTATAAAAACTATGATGCAGCAGTTGATCAAGCAGTATTCATAAGGTTGATGGAATTGTATAAGTCAAACTTAGACAGTAAATATGTTCCAGCAGCTCTCAATGGTGACTTATCAAGATTAGGATCAACTCTTTATTCATCTTCCGTCTTTGCAAATGGTGATCAATTGATGAAAGTCCTTGAGATGTCGCCAACAGAAGCCTCTAAGAAGTTGCAAACTGATGCCGGATATCAATTCTATGCAGCCATGAGTGATAAGTATCAAGAAGATGCAGCACCGAAGTATGGAACGATCAATAATCAGATTGATTCACTACAACGGATATATATGAAGATGCAAATGGATGCCTTTCCTGAGCGGAAATTCTGGCCAGATGCAAATAGTACAATGAGGGTAACATACGGCCAAGTCAATGGGTATGCTCCCAAAGATGGCGTTTGGTATAGTCCAGTTACTCACTTAGAGGGGATGGTGGCTAAGTATGTTCCTGATGATTATGAGTTTGATGTCGCTGATAAGTTACTCGACTTATATGAAACTAAAGACTATGGTGATTATGCAACGGCAGAAGGGAAAATTCCAGTTTGCTTTCTCGGGAGTAACCATACGACAGGTGGAAATAGTGGTAGTCCTACCATAGATGCACACGGTAACTTGATTGGACTCAACTTTGATCGAGTGTGGGAAGGGACCATGAGTGATATTAATTACGATAAATCTATCTGTCGTAATATCATGGTTGATGCACGCTACATACTTTTTATTGTTGACAAGTTTGCAGGAGCTACTCATTTGATTGATGAGATGGACCTAGTCCATCCTAAGGCTGGTATGCAATCTCCTATACAAGGTGTAAATGGAAATATTAACGGTACTTCAAGCCAATGTTGTGATCCAAGTCAATGCGATAAACCATGTACGCCTTCTGACTGCTGCTCACAAAAGAAAGGACTATTCAAAAGACGAAAGAAGAAGTGTTGCGATACTAAATCCTAAAAAAAGATGAATAGAAGCCAGCTGATAGATGCTTGGAGGTTTGCTAAGAAGACAACAGTGAAGAGATCAGCTAATATTGCAGCTCTCTATCTCTCATACCAATTGTCTCGATTGGTCGGTCGTCCTATTCATCGAGGGATGCCAATGTCTATGTCATTTGAACCAACTACAGCTTGTAATCTCAGATGCCCTGAGTGTCCAAGCGGGTTGAGAGCATTTACTAGAGAGACGGGTAATCTCAAGTCAGACTTCTTCAGATCTTCAATCAATCAAGTAGCTGAAAAACTGAGTTATTGTATCTTCTACTTCCAGGGTGAGCCATACATCAATCCAGACTTTCTAGAGATGGTGAAGTATGCTGCCAACAAAGGTATCTATACTATTACATCCACCAATGGCCATTTTCTCAATAGAGAAAATGCCAAAAAAACTGTTGAGTCAGGTCTTGATAGAGTCATTATTTCTATAGATGGAACTACACAAGAAGTCTATGAAAGTTATCGGAAAGAAGGCAAACTTGAAAGTGTAATTCAAGGAGCTAAAAATCTGGTCGCAGCCAAAAAGGAATCTGGTACAGCACATCCTTACATTGTGTTTCAGTTTTTAGTAGTCAAGCCAAACGAACATCAAATTCGAGAAGTTCAACAATTAGCTGATAAGGTTGGAGTAGATGAGGTCAAATTTAAAACGGCTCAAGTTTATGACTATGTCAATGGAAATCCTTTGATCCCGACCATTGAAAAATACTCAAGATACAAGAAGCAAAAGGATGGTACTTATAAAGTCAAAAACACTTTGAAAAATCAATGTTGGAAGATGTGGCACTCTTGTGTTATAACATGGGACGGTTTAGTGGTACCTTGTTGCTTTGACAAAGATGCAACTCATCGTCTTGGTGACATGAAGCAAACAAACTTTGCAACAATTTGGAATGATCAATCTTATAGTCAATTCAGGCTGGCAATTACTCAGGGTAGGGACAAGATAGATATCTGTACTAACTGTACAGAAGGTTGTACTGTTTGGGCTTAATTATTATTTTTTTTGTACTGCAGTTAAACTTCTAATAGGTACCTATTGTTAGTCATTTGCCCTCGAAGAACTCAATGTTTTGTGAATTAATACTTCTTGGTGAAATTTTGGAATAGTTTTTTCTATAGTATGGATACAATATGTTAAGAAAAGCGATAATTCAAGGAAGAATAGAGTTTGGCACTGAGAAATCATTTGCGCAAGCAGTAAAGATGTATGAGTATAGAGCAGAGAATTATCACAAGTCTGATACTCTCTTTGAAACCGAAGAAATCTTTATCAAAGAAACATTGACACTTGAAATACCGAGGTATGTCAAGCAAGTTTATGATAAAACATTTAGAAATACTGTTGCACTGCTAGAGTATTGTTCACAATTTGGTCTCTCCGGTGAAATTGATGCCTGGTTACTAGATGAAGGAAAGGTGCTTAAGTTTGATCATATGGAACCGAATAGTGACAAGGTTGCTGTTCAAAGGTTTTTAAAAGGGAAGGCACTTATAGGGCAGGAAGGTAAGGAAGAGAAGGCCCTTGAACATCTTACTAAGGCAATAGAAAAATATGATAGACATGCTCAAGCTTATCAAAGAAGAGCAAAGGTCAATAGGATTCTGTTGAAGAATCACGATGCTCTGCGTGATTATGATAAAAGTATTAAGTCAGATGATACTAATCCATTTGCTTACTATGGACGTTCCAAAGTACATCTTATCAATGAAGATGTTGATTTAGCGATAGAGGACCTTGAACTAGCAATCAAAAAATCTGTAGCTCTCCAACCAGTCTATTGGAAGTCAAGAAGAGTAAAAGGGAAAAGCCACTTCGACCTTAAACAGTATGAGAAAGCAGCATTTGATTTTAAATTATTTTCTAATCGAAAGTTTGATAAAAACAATCCTAATATTCCATGGAAGAGGTGGGTTGCATATCACTATGGTGAAACCTTGTTAGCGCTAGAAGATTATGAGGCTGCAATCGTACAATTCGATTCTGCGATGGATTTACCTCAGTCTCCGACGCCGATAGAAGATGATGTACTGCTATGCCAAAGAGGATTTGCAAAATGGAAGGCCGGCAAGAATGGTTATATTAAAGATTGGACTGACTCAGCAGAGCTCGGTAACAAATTAGCTAAAAGATATCTCAAAGAGAATAGTTAGAATAGTATCTTCGTTTTTTTGGTGATCTTAAGAATCACTTTGGCATTTACAACCACTGCTAACTATGAAGCGTATACTATTTACTCTAACTCTTCTCTGTCTTACATTGATCTGTAAGGCGCAGCGATCTGACAATCCCGATGTCAATAAAGGATTAGATAAGGTTATAACACTCACTAAGGCAGGCAAAACAGAAAAAGCAGAAAAACTTCTCAATAAATTGGCGGCGGAGTATCAAAATGATTTCGCTATTAAGAATAAGATGGCTATTCACCATCTCAACCAAGAGAATTATACAGAAGCTATCCCTATCCTCAATGAAATGACAAATGAAAATCCAAATAGTGTAAAGACATGGTATACACTTTATGATTCTCATAAGAAGTTAGGTTCTTTTGATGAAGCTAAGTCAGCTTTGGATATGGCGATTAAAACACAAGACAAAGGGAGTGTCTATTATCAACAGCTCATTAAAGAAAGGGGAAACATCAACTTCATCGCAGAAGCAATGTCTAACCCTGTAGAGTTTGAACCTCGACGTCTAGGAGATGCTGTCAACACAAAAGCTAATGAATATCTGCCAAGCATGACTCTCGATGGTATGATGCTATTTACTAGGAAGGTAAATGGTCAAGAAGACCTCTACTATACTTATGTGGATACACTTGGGCAATTAGAGACAGCCTTGCCCTTACTCACCCTTAATACACCTGGTAATGAAGGTGCACACTTTATATCTATTGATGGTAACCTTCTTTTTCTTTCAAAGGAGGAGAATCGAAAAGGCTTTGGTTCTTTCGATCTTTACTATTCTTTTCAGAGAAATGGGGAATGGTCACCCCTCAAGTCATTGGGTAAGACGATCAATAGTAGTGCAAGAGATAGACAACCATGCTTGAGTCCCGATGGTAAGACTCTATATTTTACATCTAATAGGAAAGGTGGATTTGGTGGGGATGACATTTACAAAAGTGAACTCAACTCAAATAATCAATGGTCTACTCCGGTAGCTCTTGATAGTACTATTAATACTACTGGTAATGAAGCTTCACCTTTTATGCACCCAGATGGAAAAACGCTTTACTTTAGATCAGATGGCAAAATAGGAATGGGAGGATTTGATATTTACTATGCTAAGGCATCTGGAGATTCGTGGTCGGATGTTACCAATCTCGGTTATCCCATCAATACAGAAGCCGACGAAGGAGCTCTCTTTGTGGATATACATGGTCAAAAAGCATATTATGCAAGTGATGTCGATAGTGATAACCTTGACATTTTTGAATTTGATCTACCTTATGATTTGAGACCTGAGCCCGTAACATTTACTCAAGTAAAAGTCATAGATGCAAACACTGAACAACCTCTCTTGGCGGCAGTAAATATTGTCAATTTAGATGATGGTAAATGTCTCTCATTAATGACAACGGAACAATCGGGAAGTGTCAGTCAAATATTAGATACCGGTAATAGTTATGCAGTTACAGTGTCTAAGTCAAACTACACATTTTACTCAGCCAATATAAATCTTGAAGAAGAAGCCTCGGCAGAAAAGCCATATCTGTACGTAGTGAGATTATTTCCAGTTGTAGAGACTGAGGAGCTGAGTGAAGTCGAAGAAAGCATGCCCATAGTCTTGAACAATATCTTTTTTGAAAGTGGCAAATCAGAACTCTTGCCTAAGTCAGCAACTGAAATCCAAAACTTACTGACACTATTGAGTGATAATCCTGAAATAGGAATAAAGCTTATCGGACATACTGATGACATCGGTCAAGAGCAGGATAATCTCAACCTATCTGAGCAAAGAGCAAAAGCAGTGTATACAGCACTGTTAGATCAAGGTGCTGCTGCAAGTCGGATTGCATACGAAGGTCGTGGAGAGTCAGAACCGATAGCTGATAATACCACTAGTGAAGGCAGAGCAGTCAACAGAAGGACAGAGTTCATTATAGTTAGATAAGCTTGGCGTAGGAGTTAAAAAACAGTTAAGTACTCATGAAAAGACCAAGGTCAATCGCTCCTGTGGCGTAATCAATTAAGGAAGGGCACAATAATAGATTGTATCCAATAAAATGATACCTTTGCAGCCGCTATGAAGATAAATATCAGCATATTTATATTGTCAGTCATCATTCTTTCAACTTCTTGTAAGACTGAGTTTGAGAAAGTTAGGACAAGTAATGATCCAGAATTGATCTATAAACAGGCTAATGACTATTATAGCGAGGGTGATTTCTATAAAGCTCAGACTCTGTATGATTTGGTAATCCCATTTTATAGAGGGAAGAAGGAAGCAGAATCAGTATTCTTCAAATATGCCTATTGTCATTTTAATCAGGAGCAGTTCTTACTTGCTAACCATTATTTTACAAATTACGCAGAAACATTTGTTACGTCTGCTAACAATGAAGAGGCGCAATATATGGGAGCTTATTCACTCTACAAAATGTCTCCCAATTATAAATTAGATCAGACATATACAGAACAAGCTATTTCAGGATTGCAAAAGTTTATCAATACGAATCCAAATAGTGAACGTACAACAGTGGCAACAACTCTTATTGATGAAATGAGAGCCAAGCAGGAAGTCAAAGCTTTTGAACAAGGTAAACTGTATTATGAAATCAAAAACTATAAGGCAGCAATCAACTCTCTGACGAGTATGATCAAAGACTATCCAGAGACAAAAAGAAGCGAAGAAATTAGATGGTTAATTTTAGATTCTAACTATACTTTGGCTCTTAATAGTGTGTTTCTGAAAAAAGAGCAAAGATTTAGTGAAACTTTAAAGTTAGCTAATCGGTTTATAAAGAAGTATCCAGAATCAATTCACATCCCTGATGCGAAAAGAATCTCTGAAAATTGTATAACATCACTAAACGAAATAGAGAATGTCGGACTTAAGGAATAAACTACAGAACATCAGCCCTAATCTAAAAGCTCAAGATATTAAGGCGTTTATGGATGATTCAAAGCAAGCAAAAAATATCTACCAAGCGCTTAATGTCATTGCGAAAAGAGCTAGTTTGCTCTCTAATGATCTTAAAATTGAACTCAACGGTAAGCTTGAGGAATTTGCAGTGACTCCAGATAGAATCGAAGAGATCATCGAGAATAAAGAGCAAATAGAAATCTCAAAATTCTACGAGAGACTCCCTAACCCTACAGTCATAGCTACACACGAATATCTTAATGATATGCTTGATTATGAGCACAGAGATGACGAAGGAAATAAGATAGTAGACTAAGTTAAGTTTAACTTATTGTAAATTACTACTATTCAAGATACGCATAAGCTCAGTATCAATCCCTAGATAATAGAGATAGCGAGACTAAATAAAATCCATGTCAGACCTAGCCAATACTAAGATATTATTAGCAGTCACAGGGAGTATCGCAGCATACAAAAGTGTCTTACTATTAAGAGATTTGCAGAAAGCAGGAGCTGAAGTTAGAGTCATTATGACTCCATCAGCAAAGCATTTTGTCAACCCACTCACTTTTTCTACTTTAAGTAAACACGAAGTCTATACAGACGTCATCTCAGAAGATGACTGGAATAGTCATGTGGAATTGGGACTCTGGGCTGATTGCATGCTTATCGCACCTTGTACGGCTAATACATTGTCAGGAATGGCAAATGGTCGAGTTGATAGCATCGTATTAGCTGTGTACCTATCGGCAAAGTGTCCAGTCTTTTATGCTCCAGCGATGGATAGAGATATGTGGAAGCATCCATCGACAGTCGCTAATCGAACAAAAGTTAAATCTTATGGTAACTTAGAATTGCCAGTAGGGGATGGATTTTTGGCATCTGGACTTACTGGTGAGGGAAGAATGGCAGAGCCTAGCGATATTGTTGAGTTTATTAAATCTCAACTTAAATTACAAGACCTAAAAGGAAAATCTGTACTCATTACTGCTGGACCTACTCAAGAAGCACTCGATCCAGTGAGGTACTTGTCAAATAAAAGTACAGGGAAAATGGGTATTGCTCTTGCCGATAGATGCGCCGCTCGAGGAGCAGATGTAACCCTGGTGTTGGGACCTACACATCTTCTTCCTACTCAGAGTAAAGTCAAGGTAGTATCCATAATCTCAGCACAAGAGATGTATGATGAATGTACCCTTAGGTATCCTAATATGGACATTGCAATCATGGCAGCAGCAGTTGCTGATTACAAACCTCTCAATTCTTCTGATCAAAAAATCAAGAAGAAAGATGAAGATCTCAGCCTCCCACTTGCTCGAACACTTGACATCGCTAAAGCACTTGGTCGCTCAAAAAAGCAAGGACAGTTGTTAATTGGATTTGCTTTGGAGACTCAAAATGCGATAGAGAATGCGAAGAGAAAAGTAAAATCTAAAAACTTTGATTGTATCGTACTCAATACATTAGAAGATAAGGGAGCTGGATTTGGAGGAGATACTAACAAAGTAAGGATCTTAGATAAGGAAGGTAATATAGAAGAGTATTCACTCAAATCAAAGGCAGATGTTGCAGAAGATATTCTTAATTATCTCACAAAAAACTTACTTGCAATATAAGTATCTGATCGATTAGTCGTTAGGTTCTTATATTCAATTAATTCCTTATAATAGAGAGAGTAAAAATGAAGTATTTTAATAGCATTGTGATTTGCATTTTATGTCTATGTGTTCAGACACTTACAGCACAGATATTCGAAGCAAATGTCAAAGTGAATGCTCCCAATATCCAGAATGCGGATCCAAAGTCATTAGAAAGGCTAGAGGCACAAATTTCTGAATTTTACAACAATGAATCATTTGTAGATCTAGAATTTGAAGATCATGAAAAGATTGAATTCAATGTCACGGTATTTATTAAGGAGGATTTATCACCGACATCATTTAAGGCTGATTTTTTATTCCAATCCTTAAGGCCCGTATTCGGTAGTGATTATATCACTCCAGTAATGAATATCGTAGATAAAGATGTCTCCTTTACTTATACAGATTTGCAACCAATCCAGAATAACACTGATAGTTACACTGACCCACTTTCTAGTTTGTTTACATTCTATGCATTTGTGATTCTTGGTTACGATTATGATACTTTTTCAGAGTTTGGAGGTGAAGAATATTTCAGACAGGCTCAACTGATAGTACAGAATGTTCCATCAAGTGTCAGAGGAAGTGATCCGGGTTGGGCTCAACCAACTAAGATTAATACAAGGAGTAGATTTGTATTGATTGACGATGTATTCAATCCAAAAGCGAGAGATATGCGTAAGGCATCATATGATTATCACCTCAGAGGTCTTGATGTCATGCATTCAGATCCTGAGCAAGGATTGCTCATGATTCTTAACTCCCTAGCTAATATCGAAAGAGTAGAAGATATCTTTCCTAATAGTATGGCGGTGCAGATGTTTACAGATGCTAAGATGCAAGAGGTCGTGGATGTCTTAGCTGCAGGAGCCAGTGGTCAAAAGAAAAAAGCCTATAAGATTATGGTAAAGATTGATCCTTATCGTGCAGACAGATATGAAGTTCTTAACAGACCGTGATAAGACCTAAATATACTGGTAATCGCATCGTGATACTTGCCTCAGGAGGAGGAAGTAATGCTCAATGTATCATTACTTATCTAAGAGACCATACTACACACTCTGTAGCAGCAATATTTAGCAATAAGAAGTCAGCTGGTGTATTGGAAATAGCTGAAAAGGCTGGGGTAGAGAATTATTACTCTCCGAGTAAGGAGCTTCCCACAGATGTATTAAATTATGTAAGAGAGCATAAGATCTCAGCAATTATACTTGCTGGTTATCTTCAATTGATACCAGAAGAACTTGTCACTGCGTATGCTGGTAGAATAATTAATATCCATCCCTCTCTACTCCCTCGATATGGCGGGAAGGGAATGTATGGCCACCATGTCCACCAAGCAGTCTTAGCTGCTAAAGAGGAAAGAAGTGGACTGACTATCCACCTTGTGAACAAAGAATACGATAAGGGTATGATTTTGTGTCAAGCGATGACCGAAGTAGCAGATTGTAAAAGTGCAGAAGAAATAGCTGCTCGTGTCCTCAAGCTGGAGCATTTTCACTATCCAAGAGTAATAGCTCAATGGCTAGATACTCTCAATCCACCTGTGTGAATGATCACTACTTTAGAGTGATTTGGGAAATAATTTTCTTTTCTAAGCAGTGTAAGATGAGCCATCAATCTGCCTGAATACACATACTCAAGAGGGATTGAAGTTTCTTTTATAACTTGGTCCATAGTATTGATTAGATCTGGCCTACTTTTGCCAAATCCTCCCCAAAGTTCATCTCTCCAAACTACTTGATTATATGCGTCTTGTTGTAATATTCTTTGCTTTACTGATTCATCTCTTACAGCACTACACACTATAAGGTTAGTCTGACTTCCCTTGATTTCATTAAGTATTCCTTCTGCAGTGGCACCAGTGCCTGACATGAGACAGATAAAATCCGGTGTAAGAGTATTGTAGATTTCATTAACCAATTCCTTCACGCCAAGGCGAGCATGATTATTATTTCCTCCTTCTGGAACAATGAGATAATTTCCATTCTTGATCAATCTACTCACTACCTCTCCTTTGTCTTTTTTGCGATATTCAGTTCGGCTGATTTTTATGATTTCAGTACCACATTGTACTACATGAGAGAGGGTCTGATTATTCATATCGACTTCAAGGCCTCTTACAATTGCAGTCATTTGGATGTCTAGATTCTTACATGCTGAAGCAGCGGAGTAAAGATGATTACTGTAAGCACCTCCATAAGTCACGATACCATCACTGTATTTTCTTTGGTTTTTAAAATAATAAATTAGATGCCCCTTGAGTTTGCGGTATTTATTACCAGAGATATACGAATCTATAAGATCATCCCTTTTGATAAAGTACTGAGTATTCGAGTCGGACCACTCCTTTATTTCTTGGAGAGGACTTGGCAATTGTAACTGAGACTCAAGGTACATGAGATTATCCATCTTAACTGTGTCTCGGTGTGGAGTGAATCTGTATATGTATAATATAGGATACACCTTGACCTATCCTTGCATCGATACTCATTTCTCCTTTTAGGTAATTGACTCTACTGGTAATGTTCTCTAATCCCATCCCTCGCTTTTTCAATGACTCTAGGTCAAATCCCTTTCCGTCATCTTCGTACTGAAGAACAAGCATACTATTTTCACCTCTGAGTTGTAAATCTACTTCAGATGCTTCACCGTGTTTTACCGTATTATTGATGAGCTCCTGAATAATTCGATAGACTGAGAGAGCCACCATATTATCCATAGGCTTTGGTACATCATAATGTTGAAACTCTATTTCTGGATATTCATTATCTCGATATCTTGAAATGAGATCACTAACAGCGGCAACTAATCCAAGATTTTTCAATGCCACTGGCTGTAAATTTGATGAGATCGATCTCACTTCATTGACTGCTGAATCTAAGAGATTTTGCACCTTTTGTTGTTTGGCTAGAGCTGGAGTATTAGTCTGATCTATTGGGATATGATCGAGTTGTAGTTTAATAGTAGAGAGTAGTCCTCCGAGACTATCGTGCAGATCTTTTGAGATTCTTTCTCTTTCAGACTCTTGACCTTCTATCATAGAGTGCATGCCTTTAAGTTTGATTTCTCCTTCAAGGCTCGAGATCTTCTGCTTTGAGATTTGATCATTTTGCATTGTGATGATCTTTGTAGATTCCATTTGCTTTTTATAAAATCGAATGGTAGCGTAGATCAAACTCGAAAGAAGCAGTAAGACCAGGACAAGCACATAGAGGGCCCTTGATTGTTGTTCGTTTCGTTCGTCAGCATAGTGTTTTTCAATTTCGAGCACCTTGATTGCTGTCGATTTTTCTTTCGATTTATATTTCTCAGAAAGTGTAGAGACAGTCTCCATCCTGACTCTATTTTTCAAACTGTCTTTGAGTTTTGATTCTTTTTCAGCATAGAGATAAGCAGAGTCATAGACACTATAAAGAGAGTAACACTCTTTCTTCTTAGCCAATATTCTTTGGTGAAGCTTACTGAGGGGCAATCTTTTCACTAATTGTTCTGCCTGAGTGAGAGATCCCAAAGCACTTTTATAATCTTCATTACCGATACTTATTTCAGCTTTCAGAAGTTCAACTCTTGGCCAAAGTCCAGATGAGTCAGGCAAAGTGTAAGATTGTATATTAGCTTTGAGTAGGATGTCTGCTAACTCATAATCCTGACCATAAATTAGACCTTTAATCTTTGAGAGTTTAATCTCAGGTTCCAGTGAGTCATCTTTTGGGATGTTGAGATTATTGATTGATCTCTGATGCTCTTCATATTTCCTATAATTGTTTTGCTCAAGAGCAATGTCGCTAAAAATTAAATGCCCAGCAATTTGACCTTTTGGACTTGGTGTCTCTTCGTAATCGGCAAGGACTTCAGTTATGATTTCCTTTGCATCTTCGTAGAGCTCGCTTTGATAATACTCTCTAGCTATACTTAGCTTTGCTATATTGACCGAGTCATTGAGATTGACAAGCTTGTAGTACTCTATAGATCTATTGTAGTATTCTAGGACATTATTTTTCTTTTTATCGTGAAGGGTCTCAATGTTAGCTAGGTTGAAGTAAGCATTTGCTATTTGCTGATAGTCTTTGCGATCTCTCGCTTTTTCGAGTTGAGTTTGATACTGAGACGTACTCTCTTTGGGATCAGGATAGACTGTAATATAAGGATCTATGATCTGTGCTTTTAAGGGAAGAAAACTCAAAAGAGTGATGCAGACACAGCATGCTACTGAGAAGAATGCTAGGCAATTATTTGAGTTTGTTTTCACAATGCTATTCCTTTGAAAAGGCTCTGATAAATCATAGTTAAATGTAATAATTCTTGATCTTGGAACTACAAAAGAAGTTCAATATTTGAAAAAAAAAAAGAACTAACATCATTATGCAGTTCTTTAATTTTTTGACTTTTATAGTCAATCCCAAATGAGTATATTTTTGAAGTGTTATCTACAGATGACACTAGGATATGCTTGCAGAAAGAAAAGAAGAAGGAGGAGCTGTAAATTGCATTTTCATATTCTCAATACTGAGAAGAACTATTATCTCTCAAGAGAGATCAACTCTAACTTTTTTGTAAACCAAAACAAAAATTTAACTGATGCTCTCCTCCTTTTTCAATTTTCTTTATTTGATTGAGGAATCACTCTCAATCTTGACTTGCGAAATCTTTGCAAGGATGCGTTCACCTCATTGCTATGAAAGTATAATCTAGGGTGTCTTTTACTTTCATGAAATTTTTTCATAATTTCTATTACAAATATGTACCACTTTACTGGTCTATCCATCATTGTATTCACCGATTCTTCAATCTAGGGGTTTACCCTCAGTTTTTCTTATGATTACAGATTACCTTAGCCGTGACCATATAGATAATTAAAATACTTTTACTATGATCAATGTATTAATAGCTGATGACCACAAGATGTTTGTTGATGGTATTGACTCCATTCTCAAATTAGAAGACGACATTCAAGTAGTAGGAAGATGCTACAATGGAGGTGAAGTCGAAAAGCTTGTTGAAGAACATAACGTTGACTTACTACTCCTCGATGTCAATCTGCCAGGCATGAATGGAATAGAGGTATGTAAGAGGATGAAAGTGGTTAATCCTGAACTTAAAATTATAGCTATCTCGATGTTTAACGAAGAGAGTTATGTGTCAGAGATTTTGAGTAATGGGGCTTCAGGTTATATCTTAAAAAATACTGGAAGGGAGGAATTATTAAAAGCAGTCAAGATTGTTCATGGAGGACTGAGTTACTTCAGTGAAGAAGTCAAGGCAACAATTATGAAAGGCTTGATGAATCAAAATAAGAAAAAGGAAGCATCAAAGGATTTCTTTCCAAAGGTAAGTAAAAGAGAAAAGGAAGTACTTGCTCTGATAATAGATGAGCATACTACTCAGGAGATTGCAAAGAAGCTTTTTATTTCCCTCAAGACTGTAGAGTCGCATCGATCGAGTCTGCTCAATAAGCTCAATGCAAGGAATACTGCTGGTCTTGTAAGGATTGCAATCGAAAATAATATCCTATCTGAGTAAAAGTGATAACATGACTCTAATACTCACTTTGGACTGATTGGGTTATGCAGTACTCCAAGTCATAACTCTATATACACACAAAGTACAATCTTAGATATCATCTCTTTTGTGTAACCCTATCAACGTTAAACAGTAAGAAATTGTCCGCTGGAAATTTTCAATTGAGTATTATTTCCTTATGAATAGAGACACTCAACGTTATGAGTAATGTTTTAGATTTTAATAATAGGTAGAGTAAATTTTTTATCTTAAAGTAAATTTCAATCTA
>Ga0114957_1002911_pt1 | contig 15835 bp, 9 predicted proteins | sample BantaG_FD_87175 | JGI IMG/M metagenome (GOLD analysis project Ga0114957, IMG submission 87175) | Marine algal microbial communities from Bantry Bay, Ireland - BantryBay_4 metaG | ecosystem: Host-associated > Algae > Red algae > Unclassified | place: Bantry Bay, Ireland | collected 2014-11-21 | reverse complement strand
GACCAAACGGCAACTGGAAAATTAAATGCTGAAATAATTCCTACCACTCCAAGTGGATGCCATTGCTCATACATTCTATGATTTGGTCGTTCAGAGTCCATCGTCAATCCATACAATTGTCGAGATAATCCTACTGCAAAATCACAAATATCAATCATCTCTTGTACTTCACCAAGACCTTCTTGAAGACTCTTCCCCATTTCGTAGGAAACTAATTTTCCCAAAGAATCTTTATGCTCTCGAAGTGCTTCTCCATATTGTCGAACAATTTCTCCCCGTTTTGGTGAAGGCATCGTTCGCCAAGTAGTGAATGCTTTTTGAGAAGCTTTCACTACTCGTTCGTAATCTGATTTTGTAGTTACTCCTACGCTACCGATGTATTCACCATCTACTGGAGAATAGGATTCAATATATTCTTTTGCTTTGTAGGATTTTAATCCTGTACTCGTTCCGTTATTTTTTTGTTTCAGTCCGAGTTTTTTTAGAAAGTCCTTCTTCATTATTTTTTTGGCTTAAAATGGTTAGAAAATTTGGGTGCAAATTTAGGAACTGTAAATTACTTATGCTCATTTCTGAGTATTTGTTTTGATTTTTATTTTTCACCACAAAAGATACAAAAGGAGGACAAAAGTTTTTTGCACACGAAATAGTGAATTTCAATATCGTGTGTAAAATCTTTTGTCCTCTTTTGTAACTTTTGTGGTGAAAAAAAGTTTCATTATTTTTCTTCAGAAGAAGAGTACAACCATCTAATCAACGGCGGAATCAATAACAAATCCCCAACCAAAGCACTCACCAAAGTCATACTAATCAACAACCCAATCGTCACACTCGGTGGGTGAATGGAAAATAACAATACTAAAAATCCAAAAAACAAAATCAAGGTTGTCAAACAAATTGCTTTTCCAGTTTCCATAAAAGTAATATGCAAAGCTGCTTCGACATCCAAACCTTTATCTTTCGCCAATTTAAACTTACTTAAAAAATGTATCGTATCATCTACTGCAATTCCAAAAGCAATCGCAAATACAATCGAAACACCTGCCTCCAATTCAATTCCTAAAAACCCTAACAATGCTCCTGCGAAAAGTAGAGGAACCATATTGGGAACCAAAGAAATAATCAACATTCTCCAATTTCGAAATAATAATCCCATCAGAATACTCACCAATAAAACTGCTCCGCCCAATCCTTCTAATAAACTAATTCGAATATATTCTGCATTTTTATCCAAAATCAAACCTGTTCCCGTTTGTTTGATTTTGATAATATTAGAATCAATATTACTTGTAATCCAATCATCTAATTGAATCGTTCTTTTTTTAATATTGTCCGCTCCGACATCCAACATGTTAGTTGCTATCCGAGCTTTATCGTTATTTTTACTCGTAAAAATTTTCGTGGAATTCTGTGGAATCTTGTCCGCAACTTTTTGGTATTTTTTGAATTGAGATTTTGTTTTAGGCATTTCGTAAGCTTCTGATTTATTGCCTTTGTACATTTGATTAATCGTTTTATAAATAGAGGTCAGAGAAGTGGTTGCTCTAAATTCAGGAATAGTTTTTATATACTGTTCGACCTTATCCATTTCTTGCAGCACTTCAAAATCAGTTGCTTTATAATTTCCCTGAGTAAAAACAGCTAATTCTATAGGTCTAAATCCTGAGTAGTTTTTTTCAAAATAATTAAAATCAGTCGTCAATTTAGTTCTAAGGGGAAGACTTGATTGGATACTATAATTTGTCGTAATCATACTAATTCCAAAAACTGCTAACAATATTAATACAAATGATCCAACTACAATTTTTCTACCGTTATTTTTTGTAAAAAGATACACTCGATTCATTAATTTCCCCCAAAACGCTTCTCCTTTTCCAAACTTAATTAATTGCTCCGCATTATAGTATGACAGCATTGCGATGGTGTAAAAAATTACTGTTACGTAAGCCACCAACACCCCCAATGCTGCGTTATAACCAAACTCCTTAATTGGAGTAACTTTACTCGTACTCAATGCTAAAAAACCAATCGCCGTTGTTATTGAAGTTAATAAAGTTGCTAGACCAATTTCCTTAACTGTAGTTCGAATGGCACTTTTTTTATCTGCACCATTTTTCAGTTCATCAATATATTTTGACATGATATGCACGACATCCGAAGTTCCTACAATTATCATTAAGACGGGATAAAGTGCAGCCATCGCATTCAAAGGTCTGCCCGTTACTCCTAATAATCCAAAAAACAAAAGTAACCCTGTCCCAATTGAAACTAATGAAATCACAATCCCTGGAATTTTTCTAAAAATCCAAAGCATCACTAATGATACCAAAATAGCTGAAATAACAGTTGAAACGGTTATTTCCCTTTGCTGCATATCGGACATTTCTTTCTGAAAATTAGCCGCACCTAAAAAATGGTAATCATCAAAACCATATTGCTGAACAAGACTATCCAAAGCTGGCATTAATATTTTTGAATCCTGTATTGATACCGTTGGATTAGTTTTTAAAGAAAGGACAATCGACTTTGCGTCCTCTGAAATCAGGCTATTGACAAAGCGTTCATCTTGTAAGATTCTTTTTTTATCTCGTTCGTATCTATCAGGTTGATTAATATGAATTGCAGGAGTGGAGGTTATTGCAAACGGCGTTTTTAATGGGTAAGAAACTTTTGTCAATGACATTGTTTCTTCGATAAAAGGAAGTGATCTGGATTTTAAAGTTAAGTCATGGAAGTTTTCTAAAAATTTTTGTTCAAAGACTCCATCCTTATTCTCTACTGCAACTAATAAGAAGTTGACATCTGTTTCAAAATCTTTGATAAAATCTTGAAAAAAAGCTAGATCTTCATCCCCTTCGGGAAAAAATTGTTCGAGGGAGAACTCGAATTTTAGGTGGTAAGCAAAATAGCAACTCGCCAAAGTCAAAACCGCAAATACTGCTATTATATTTCGTCGTAAAGATGCACTCATGTAAAGTAGAAATTTCGTATTTTCCTGTTGTTGTCTTTTGAAATTTATGAGATTTCAAAAATCTATGTTTGATACTCTTAATAAATAAATTTGACGCGCTTAAGTTTAAAAGTAAAGGTAGTTTTTTTTAAAATGTGTTTAGGTGTATAAGTGTATGTGTGTTTATGTTTTCAAATAAATGTGAAATCAATAGTGCTACTATCTCAAAAAAATTGTAACAAAAAAATTTATTCACTATTATTCGAATAACATAAACACACATACACTTATACACCTAAACACATTTTTTCGTAATTTACCCTCAAAATCAAAAAAGAAAACCAATAATATAACAATCATGATACTTAATATACTTAGTGAATTATCCAACTTTTCTATTATAAGTCGAGCAACCATAATAGGAATTGTAGCGGGATTTATGCCTTTGACTGCAATGAGTTTTTTTTGGTTTATGCGTCAAAAGAAACAATTAGATTTTGAAAAAAGTCTTAAAGAAATGGGCATTAGTTCTAGTCGTCGAGTCCAAGACACCTATTCTTTTGGTAATTATTTCCTTCCTGTTTTATTTGCATTTGTAATTTGTATTTTGGCAAGTAGTGCATTTGTATTTACGGATACTTTTGCTGGAGAGATCAAAGATAGCCTTCTGCTTGCAGGAGGAGCCTTTGGTAAAGGAGATAATAGGATTATTATTAACCAGAGCTTAGTCGTTGTAGGATTTGCATTTTTTGGTGCTTTTATTTGGTCTGCACAAAATATCATTCGCCGATTAATTGCCTATGATTTATCACCAAGTGTTTATTATAGTGCAGGTGTTCGAATCATATTAGCCTGTTTAGTAGCTTTGGTATTTTCATTTTTTATAGGAGAAGGAAGCTTCTTCCAATTAGATACTTCTATTGCTGTTATCGCTTTTTTGACTGGAATGTTTCCTCAAAGGATTTTAAATTCTATGGTTAATTTTTACAAAGATTGGTTAAATCCTGATCGGCTCAATACTGACGTTTTATCCCTTTACAAAATAGAAGGAATGAGTTTGTCACATAAAGAACGCCTACAGGAAGTTGGAATTGATAATGCACAGAATTTAGCAACTGCAAGTTTAACAAAATTACTTATTGAAACGCCTTATGGCTCTCGCCAAATCTTAGATTGGATTGGTCAAGCTAAATTACTTTGCTATGCAAAACAAGATATTGACAAGCTACGCAGCGTTGGAATTAGATCTATTTACGATTTGAAAAAAGGAAATAAATCACGGGTGGCTCTCCGAGAAATTTCAGATGCAGTAGGAATTACAACTCCTTTACTTGAAGTTATTGCTGAACAAATAGAGAACGACAAAGGAATCAATTCTCTTTATAAATTCCATAATAATGTGGATGACCCTGCTAAGGATGTAACTTTTGAAGAATTGAAGATGGATGCACAGTCAGAAGCTGTAGGATAAAAATAAATTAAATATATACGTAAATATTTTTTAAAAAAATTATAGTAGTTGAAAAAATTCGAACTATATTTGCTTTTGAATTAAGAATTAAAAAACCATAAGTACACAAAACATATTTTTTCTGATTTATACTTTAGGGATTAGATTTCGTTATCTGAGTAGTTATTTATTTCCTAGTCCTTTAGAATAATTCAAAAGTATGTTTTTGCATTTAAAAACTCTTCCTATTTTTTACAATCAATTGATATACTGAATCTTATTAACGAGTAAATCCATTTGTTAATACCATATTTTGTATTTTCTATCAAATAAACACATGACTTAATCATTGATTGGGGTTTTAAGCGTATTCCCTTCACTAGAATTATGACACTATTGTTTTATTGATACCTAACTAACTATGGTATCAGTCATGCTCTATGCTATAGCATGAAAATTTTAATATGATTTTATAATTTATTTTAATTAACATTTTATAATGGAGAAAGTGAACAAGGTCAAAAGTCATTGGAATGAAAGATGGAAGAAAGTCAAAACCAAGGCTGAGACAAAAAAATGCAACTATTATTTTTCAGATTATGGTCGCCTAAAAAGCAAAGATAAAATCACAGGTGCAGAAAAATTGCTAAAAGGCTCCTTAATGAAACAAGGATTTTTACAACTCAATTTAAAATTAGAAGATAATGTCCGCCAAGGGTTTTATGTTCATAAATTGGTTGCTGATGCTTTTCAAAAAAAAGACAGAAAAAGACAATTTGTTATTCATGTAGATGGAAATAAATTGAATAACTTTTGGGAAAATTTGAAGTTAGCTAACAGAGAAGAAATGACTCAACATCAAATTGACCAAGGCGTTTATTTACATAAAAATAGAAAGATGCCCTCACACGCTAAAATGAATGAAACCAAAGTTAAATTACTAAAAAAACGATTGCGAGAAGGTAAAACAAAAAGAAAGGTTTTGGCTAAAAGCTTCGGAATTACAGAAACGCAGTTGCGCCGTATTGAAAAAGGTGAGAACTGGGGACATGTTAAGTAAGTAATGAATAATTTGTAGTTCTATTTTTTAGCAATAGTTACACTAACACCCAAATGGCTTGATGATATTTTTCGTCAAGTCATTTCTATTTATTTCCATTAGACTTAATTTTGAATGAAGAATTTTGAATGTGTCGAAAACCTTGTAACTAGGTTTTAAAATTCTCTATACAAAACTCAATAGAATAATATCTATTGATTAAGACTAATTTAAGACTCTAAAGAAGTCAGACTGAAAAAAGATGATGCTTACACATTTTGGGCGGTCTGACTTCTGACAATAAGCGAAGCGCATGGTCTGACATCTAGAGTCTTAAAGTAGAATTAATTATATTTGGGCATGTTAAAATCTTATTTTAAAATAAACGAAATTGAGGCAGGGTGTGATGAAGCAGGAAGAGGTTGTCTGGCAGGGCCTGTGTTTGCAGCAGCAGTTATTTTACCTCGAAAATTTAAACATCCGCTATTAAATGATTCCAAACTTCTAACTGAAGCTCAACGAAATTTGCTGCGTCCAATTATTGAAGAAAAAGCAATCGCTTGGGCTGTCGCAAAAGTGAATCCTAAAGAAATTGATAAAATCAATATTTTAAATGCTTCTTTTTTAGGAATGCATCGCGCTGTTAAAAAACTTCAAACTACTCCAACCCTTTTATTAATTGACGGAAATTTTTTTAATCCTTTTCCTAATATCCCTCATCAATGTATCGTGAAAGGTGATAGTAAATTCCGACCTATTGCCGCCGCTTCTATTTTAGCCAAAACTTATCGGGATGATTTTATGCAAAAATTAGCTAAGAAATTTCCTGATTACGGTTGGTCTTCTAGCAAAGGTTATCCTACCAAAGCTCATCGAGAAGCCATTCGAATTCATGGTGCAACGAAGCATCATCGGATGTCTTTTCGGCTGTTGCCTGAAGATGAATAATGAATTTTTAACCACAAAAGGGAACAAAAGAATTACAAAAGATTTTTCACACGATTTTTTGATTCTTGCATTCAAAATATTATGTGCAAAATCTTTTGTAATTCTTTTGTTCCCTTTTGTGGTTAAAAAATTCATTATTGCAAAAACGGATTATTCATTTTCTCCTCTCCAATAGTCGTCATTCCCATATGGCCCGAATAAACTTTCACATCATCTCCAAGAGGAAGTAATTTATCTTTAATACTTGCAATTAACACGGGGAAACTTCCACCAGGTAAATCTGTCCGTCCAATACTTCCTTGAAACAACACGTCTCCTGCAATCACGTATTTATCTTTTTTACAGAAAAAAGAAATACTTGCAGGAGAATGTCCTGGTGTAAAAAGTGTCTCTAATTCTGTATTTCCAAATTTTAAAATATCACCTTCTTTGATAAATTTACTCGCAGGTGGAGAAGGCTCAGGGAAAGGAATGCCATAGCTACTACTCACCCTTGGTGCTGCTTCGAGGACAGGAACTTCCCCCTCATGAATTTCTAATTCTAAACCATATTTTTCTGCAATAAATCGATTTCCAAAAATATGATCCAAATGGCAATGCGTATTAATCAACCGTACAGGTTTGAGTTGATTATCTTCAATGAATTTCACCATTTGATCTTTTTCATTTTGGGTAAAACAACCAGGATCAATGATAATACATTCCTTGGTTTCATCATGTAAAATATAAGTATTCTCCTGAAATGGATTAAATGTAAATTTGGCAACAAGACTCATAAATTCTCCGTTTTAATATAGATGCATTAATTTTATAAAATTTTGTATTTGAGGCTGCAAATAAAATGATTTTATGTGATTTCGTCAAACTTTAAATTTATATTGATGTTTCATACGCTAAACATTGATTTTATATTAAAAAAAATGCATTTTGAAAGACAATGCTAAAACAAGATTGATTTCCGTACACTTTTCTAGGACTGACTTTACAGCCACGAATTAACACGAATTTTCTCAAATTCTTTCTTGAATAGAATTTGAGAAAATTTAAAAAAGTCATTAGTGACTTTTAATTCGAGAAAATAGAATTTAATTAGCTCGAATTCTAAAATATGCTTCGCATTTTTAGTGCTAATTTGAGCAAATTCGTGGCTAAAAATTTAGACTAGAGAAAAGTGTACAGTAGAGAAAATAAGAGATGACGTTAAATTTTTCCAACCCTAACCACTCTTTTATTCGTCGTTATTCAAAAAAAAGCAGCACCTAATTTTAACACTTCACAATTCTGAACTATGCGATTGCAAAAACATCTACTTCTTCTCATCGGTTTGTTTCTCACTACTTTTTCTTTTGCGCAAGTCAATCAGGTTGAATTTGGAAAAAACCGAGTTCAGTATCATGATGATTTTGATGATTGGTTGATGTATGAAAGTTATAATTTTATCACTTACTGGTATGGAAAAGGTCGAAACATCGGTCAGTCCGTAGTGTTGATGGCAGAACAAGATTATGATGGTATTCAAAATATTTTGGAACATCGTATGAATGATAAAATTGAAATTATTGTCTATACTGATTTAACTGATTTGAAGCAAAGTAATATTGGAAGTGAAGAAGCATTTGTAAATACGGGTGGACAAACGAAAATTGTCGGAAACAAAATCTTTGTTCATTTTGATGGCAACCATAATAATTTGCGCCAACAGATTCGTGAAGGAATTGCATCTGTTTATTTGAATGCCATGTTGTTTGGTGCTAATCTTCAGGAGATTGTTCAGAATGCAGTTATGATGAATTTACCTGACTGGTTTAAAGATGGATTAATTTCCTATGTAGGGAAAGAATGGAATACAACCTTGGATAATCAACTTCGAGATGTGATGATGAATGATGACTATGAGGACTTCGATGATATTGCTGATAAATATCCAAAATTAGCTGGGCATGCAATGTGGTACTACATCAGTCAAAATTATGGAAAAAGTACAGTTAGTAATTTGTTGTATTTGACTCGAATCAATCGAAGTGTTGAAAGTGGTTTTTTATATGTACTAGGAAGTTCTTATGATCGAACCTTGGAGAGTTGGTATATGTATTTTAAGCAACGCTACAAAGCCGAGTCCAAAGGGCTGGCAACAATTGAAGGAGAAAATATAAAAATCAAGAATCGTCGTAAGCTTCCAATCACTCAAGTGATGCTTAGTCCTGATGGAAAATATATTGCTTATGTGATGAATGAGATTGGAAAATATAAAGTATATCTTCATAACTTAGAAACGGGTAAACGAAATGTTATCGCCAAAGGTGGATTTAGAAATGCTTTCCAAGCTACCGATTATAATTACCCGCTCCTTTCTTGGAATCCCAACAATCAAGAATTGGGAATGATTATCGAAAGACGAGATGTACTCAAAACGGTTTTGTACGATGTCAATACCAAAAAGAAAACAGTTGATTTCCTTGACCCACAATATGACAGAATTTATAGTTTAGATTATATCAATGCAGGCAAAATGGTTTTCTCTGGACAAGTCAATGGGCATTCTGATATTTTTGTTTATGTCTTATCTACTCGGCAAACGCAAAGAGTAACCAATGATTTTTGGGATGACTTAGATGCTTCTTTTGTGAAAATTCATGGAGAGCAAGGAATTCTTTTTTCATCCAATCGTCAAGATGTCGTGATGCAAAGAGAAAAGTTAGATTCTATTCTTCCAACGAATACTTTTGATTTATTTTATTATAGTTTAGAAAAAAAATCAAAAGAGTTAGTTCGAGTTACTAATACGCCTTTTGCAAATGAATGGCAATCGGAACAAGTGGATAGTACTTGGTTCACTTATGTAAGTGATGAGAGTGGAGTTTTTAATCGACAATCAGGTTACTTGGAAGATTATGTCGCTTGGCAAAATCAAATCATCAGTCTCAACGACGGCTCAACAATAGTCTTACATCAAGATTCAACTTTGGAAAATTTAGATAGTACGATGATTGATTCTATTCGTCTAGAACCTGTAATCAAGACTCGAGCCTTAGTTCAAAATAATACTAATTATAGTAGAAATATACTAGAACAAAATACAGCACCACGAGTTGGTAAAGTGGTGGAATCTGTTTTTGTGGATGATATTCATAAAATCTATATTCGAAATCTTGATCCTCAAAAAACAGCTGAACCGAGAACAACACGTTTTCACCGACAAATTCTTAAACAACAAGAAAGCCTAAGTGAAGAGTCTAAATCTGCACCTAATGAAAGTAGGGATGGCATTCAAATTTTGGAAGAGGTAGATCAAACACCAATTGAAGTGGCAGAAATACCTAATGAGAAAAAGGATACTAGCAAAATTGACATTGACAATTATATGTTTCAAAGTGAATTTGATGATGAAGAAACACCTCCAGAGGTAGTTGTAGAAAAAGATCCTGGTGAAGTCAAATTACAACGTGTTCCAACTGAAACGCCTCCAGTTATTTCGGAAGAAAAGAATCCAAGTGAATTGGTCAATTTCCGACCTGCTAGAATAATTCCTTATTTATTAAAATTCAAAACGGATTACATCACGACTACTTTAGATAACAGTTTGTTATTTGGTGGTTTGGATAGTTATGCTGGAAATCGGCAACAATTTTCTTACCCGCCTCCAGGCATTTTATTAAAAGCTAATTTCAAAGATTTATTTGAAGATTATGTGGTTGAGGGTGGAGTTAGATTACCAACTACTTTTAATGGTACGGAGTTCTTTGTACTTTTTGACAATAAGAAAGATAGAATTGATAAACGATTTGCGGCCTATCGAAGATCTTCTCGAACTAGTTTAGAACCATTGAATGCGATTTCGAATAGAAAACTTCGTCAAACTACTTTTATTGGATACTTCGAAGCACGTTATCCTTTAGATATTTTTAGAAGTCTTCGTGCTTCTACTACCTTGCGATTAGATAAACAAATTTTATTATCTACAGATGCCCTCACTTTAAGTTCACCAACTGATCCTGAACAAAGATTGGGTATCAAACTTGAATATGTTTTTGATAACACTTTAGATGTGGCTTTAAATATCAAAAATGGAACTCGCTACAAAATCTATGCTGAAGTGATGAAACGATTTGATGTGGAATTGATTGATAATTTTAAAGTTGATTTTACAAAAGGGGTCATGACGGTTCTAGGTCTAGACGCTAGACACTACCAACGTTTGGATAAAAAATCTATTCTTGCTATTCGACTTGCTGCTGCAACTTCGTTTGGTTCTGAAAATATTTTACATACTTTAGGTGGAACAGATGGTTGGTTATTTCCTTCTTTTAACAATGAAATTCCGTATCCTCAATCTGATAATTTTGCTTATCAAAATTTAGCAAATAATCTTAGAGGATTTAAAAATAATATTCGAAATGGTAGTTCTTATGCATTGTTGAATACAGAACTTCGTGTTCCCATTGTGAGATACCTTTTCAAAAATATTCGATCTTCATTTTTTAGAAATTTACAAGTTACTGGTTTCTTTGATGTAGGAACAGCTTGGCAAGGATTGACTCCATTTGCTGAAGAGAATCCTTTAAACACCACAGTTATCACAGGACAAAATTCTCCAGTAACTATTCGAGTTAATTACTTTAGAGATCCAATTGTTGCAGGTTATGGATTTGGAGTTAGAAGTATGTTGTTTGGATATTTTATTAGATTAGATTATGGTTGGGGAATTGAAACAAGAGTGGTGCAAGATCCTATTTTGCATTTTTCTTTAGGAATGGATTTCTAAAAAACATTCTTTTCTTAAAGTTTGATCTAAAGTTTTTTGTAAAAAAAAAAGCTTTTCCATTGAATAAAAAAACTCGTTGTGATTTAAATTTCACAACGAGTTTTTTTATTCAAATTTTTTTCGAAACGACAAGCGAAGCGTACGTTTAATTAATAAACATAATCTTAGCTACGATACCTTGAGGGTTTTCTAAATCTTTAGTTGTAGTCCCTAAAACTAAATACACACCCGAGGCTGCTTTCCTTCCAGTATAATCTTTTCCATCCCAAATAGCTTGCCCTCCCAATGCTTGTGTTTCATAAACTAATTGTCCATTGATGTCTGTGATTTTCACATTCGAATCTCTTGCTAAACCTTTGATTGCAATTGGCCCTGCGTACTCAGGTCTAACAGGATTTGGAAAAACTAAAGCTTTTTCTTTATGAGCATTCCCTCCTAAAGTTGCATCAGAACGGTAAGAAATAATTCCCGCTTCTGTACCAATGAATACTTCTCCAGACTCAGGATCAATCTCTATATCTAAAATTGAGTTATCAAATAATGGACTATTTTCTTCATTAAATTTTGCGATCAATTCCTCTCCATCTTCTGAAAGTACAAAAACACCGTTGCTGGTTCCAACCCATTTTCGATTAGCTCCATCCACAGTAATTGCTCTTACATCTTCTCCTACTAGAAGGAATGCTGGTATCCCATCTTGTTCCACAATTTTCCGAGTTCCTCTGCATTGCTCTGCATCAAAGACATTATTCCCACATTCAAAAATAATTATCCCATCTCCTGTTCCAGCCCAGATATCTCCATCTAAATCTTTTTCTAGTGCATTCACACTATTTGTAGGAAGTGTACTATTTGCAGTTGTAATAAATCTTTTTTCAGTATTATTCTCTTCCAAAACTCCCTCATTAAAAACTAAAATCCCCGCAGAGTTTTCAATAACTGTAAACCATTTATTTCCAAAGTCATCAATAACAATTTCAAACAATCCTGTATTATTACTATTCAATTCAAAGTTTTTCATCTCCCCTTCATCCGTTATTACAGAAATCGGATTCTTTGATCCAGGGTTTGCAATCCAAAGATTATTATTTTCATCAAAAGCAAGTCCAGCTACTCTCGTTCGAGCAGTATCGCTAATTGCATTATTCCCTAAGGTTGAATTAGGGGTAGCGTCATCGATCACTTTAATAACATCGTTCTCTATTTTAACCAAACCATCGTAATACGTACTGATGTAAGTAATATCTTTTTCTGGATGAAAAGCTATTTTCAAAAAATCTAATGAACCTGATAATTCTGGTCGGGTATGCCTATTATAATAGTTCCATTCTCCGTCAATTTTTGTAAAGATTCCTTCATCCCAAAATTGAAAATATTTACGAATATCTACTCCTCCTGCCGTTACCCACAGTTCACCATCATTAATTTCTATATCATGATTCTTGGAAACAAATGGAGAATTTAAAACAAAACCTGGGTCACACAAATCATTTGTAACATTATATCTACGGAACCGATGCCATACATCTGCAATCCAAACATCACCGCTTTCATCTTGAACTCCATGAACAGGCCGATCAACACAACCATCGGAAATCATTGAAAAATTTTCATTAATATCAAAAAACACTAAACTCCCCCTACACTCTAAACCAGTAGGTCCACAAATTAAACCTACCACCAAATGCTCTCCATCTGCTGTTAAATAGGAGATACTGAAATTTGGCTCTGAAGAATAAATATGATTTAGTATTCCATTATCATATCTATAAAGTGCTGTATCAATTGCAATATAAAGTTTGTTGTTAAATCCTATAATTTCATCCGCAACATAATCATCAGGGAATCCATTATTTGAATCTAGTAATTCCCAAATTCCAAAATCTTGAAGATTCACATTCGCTTGATTAGAGGCTCGATAGATACCTTCATTCGTAGTCGCATATATCATGTTATTACTAACAGTTACGCCATTGATTGGAATACCAGTAAAGGTGGTAAATGTAAAAGTGTTTTGATTTAAATTAACTTTTGAAATACCATAACCTGTTGCTAAAAGTGCGGTAGAATCTGAATCTAAAAAGATATCATTTATACTTTTGTCACCAGAAATATTATTAAAGCGTTGAATATCGGAAAGAGTAATAATTTCTCGAGGTTTGACCAAATCAATAATACTATTTGAATAGGCGATCATTAAAACATCATTAGCCTCATTGTATTTAATTTGATTAATTCCTACTCCACTAAGTCCTTTTGTTTTATCTAACGTTTGAACAGAATTATCCGATTTAGAAATATAGATGATTCCTCCATCAGTAGCATAGATTACATCTTCACTACTTTGAGTAATATAATTTCCTACTTGATATGATAAATGTGATTTCCATTCACCAATCGTTATATCGGTCTGAGCTTGAATAAAGGTGAGAGAGAATAAGAAGATTAGAAGAAATAGTTGTTTTTTTCGGCTTGCCATTTTTTGATAAGTTTGTTTCAAAATAACTTGTCTACAAAAGTATTATTGTTTTATCAAAAAACATTAATGCTTTCTGTCAGTTCACCGACTTGGTTAATTTTGAATGACTAATTTTGAATTTTGAATGGAACCCAAAATTAACGTATCACTATCTTTTCGTCCCCATTCAAAATTATTACCTGTACATATTACTCGACATTATATATTCAAATACAGGTTGAGTAACTAGATACTGAATAGAATTTCCTTCTTTGATACACTTTCGAATATAACTAGCCGATATTTTCATTAGAGGAGCTTCAAATATTGTTACAGAAGGATGGTTTTGCAATTCACCTAATTCATAACTCGGTCTTTGATAAACAAAAACTTGGTAGTATTTTAAAATCTGTTCATAATTTTTCCATTTATGTAAAGTGGCTAAATTATCTCCTCCCATGATTAATACAAATTCTTCCTCTGGATGTTTTTCACTTAGATAAGTTAAAGTATCAATCGTATAAGATGGTTTTGGTAAATCGAATTCAATATTCGAAGCTTTTAAATTTGAGCACTCATCTACTGCTAAACGTACTAAATGAAGACGATCAAAATCTCTTGCTAAACTACTTTTTTTCTTCAAAGGATTTTGTGGGGAGACCACTATCCAAACTTCACTTAAGTCAGTTTGAGTTGCCATAAAATTTCCAATAATTAAATGACCTACATGAATAGGGTTGAATGATCCAAAAAATAATCCGATTTTCTTTTTACTCATTTTCTAAAAATTATAAGCTTTGAATAATTCATCAAAACCTCCAACAAAAAAGATTGCTAAAAATAGTCCACTAAAAAATAGAAATCTTTTTTCAGGATTACTCATATCGTAAAGACTCAATAGGGTCAAGTCTTGAAGCTTTTAATGCAGGGTATAATCCAGAAATTAAACCTACAACCAAACAAGTTGTTACCCCTAATAAAATCCAAGCCCAAGGAATTAAAAATGCCCCTCCAATAAAAAAAGTTAAAATGTTCCCTGCTAAAATTCCAAAGACTATTCCAACCAAACCTCCTAGTTGACATATTACCACAGCCTCTGTTAAAAACTGCGTTAAAATATTTTTCCTAGTTGCGCCAAGTGCTTTACAGATTCCAATTTCACGAGTTCGTTCTGTTACAGAAACCAACATGATATTCATTAATCCAATCGCTGCTCCTAATAAAGTAATCAATGCAATTCCAATCGCAGATAATCGAATGACTGCTGTATTTTCTTTTAGTACTTCAATTAACCCATCGCTCTTCTTGATTTCAAAATCATTATCTTGAGATAATTTTAATTTTCTAACATTTCTAAAAACGCCTATCGCAGAAGAAACAGCATCATCCATTCGTTCCAAACTACTCAATGCTATCGCCACATTATAATTTTTATTGGAATGCCCATAGAGTGTTTTTGCTTTAACCAAAGGAATTAAAATCCTGCGATCTTGACTCATTCCCATTGATGCTCCTTTGGAATCTAAAACTCCAATGATTTTGTATTTTACATTTCCTACAGAAATATATTTATTCAAAGCTCGATCAGCACTATCTCCAAACAATGCTTTTACAATATCATTTCCTATGATCGCTTTGCTCTGTCCGCTAATAACTTCGGTCTCAGAAAAATTTCGCCCTACTGCAATGTCATAACTTTTGACACTCAAATAGTTTTCATCTACTCCCCAAACCATGACATTAGGATTAGTTTTTTCATTTCCAAATTTTGCAGTAGCAATTCCTGTTCCCCAACAATAAACTGCAATTTTTGAAGGAAAGTCGTATCTCTTTTTAAACTCCATCGCTTGTTTAAAATCGATATTTTCTCCCCTCTTGGATTGTCTGCCTCTTCTTCGTCCGCTTACACCATCCCTTTTAGGTTCGATTCGAAAAGAGTTAGCTTCCATATTTGAAAAACTATCATTCATAGAATAGATCATGCTATCAATAGAGGTTAAAATTCCTACCAATGCAGTAATCCCAAATGCAATAATCAACATCGTGATGATTGTTCGAAGCAGATTTGATCGAACATTATTTAAGGCAATTTTTACATTTTCTATGAGTTTCATAAATCTAATTCTAGCAGTTTTTTTGTTTGTAGAAATCACTTCAATCAAAATTTTTAAGAAAAACTAAGGTACTTACTTTTTCTAGGTTATTATTTGAAAATAGAACCAATGGCT
>Ga0114957_1002909_pt1 | contig 15839 bp, 25 predicted proteins | sample BantaG_FD_87175 | JGI IMG/M metagenome (GOLD analysis project Ga0114957, IMG submission 87175) | Marine algal microbial communities from Bantry Bay, Ireland - BantryBay_4 metaG | ecosystem: Host-associated > Algae > Red algae > Unclassified | place: Bantry Bay, Ireland | collected 2014-11-21 | reverse complement strand
TGGGATGCGCCCCCCCACCGTCCCCAGGCGGCCTTGTCCTGCCGCCCGGACGGCATCCCACCCCCCCCCCCCCCCCCAACCACAAGCCCCATGCACCTGAAATGCTCCACCCACCCCCCCCCACGCCGGATGCACCGTCGTTGCGCCGCACTCACCAGTCCCACATCCCGCTGAACCCTCCGCCCCAGGAGATCCGCACCCCATCGCGCCAATTGTCTCGCACCCTCGACACACCGCTTCTTAGGGGAAGTGACCACCACTGACACAGACACCAGGGCGTAAGGCTTGCCTGCGGACGATCCTGTCTTGGCGTGCTGTCGCTGCTCGCGCTCATTGTGCCGCTGCCGGTATTTCAGAGCGGCCTGGCTGCTGCTGCGGAGCTCAGCCGCTGTATCCTCCATAATCGCCGCGCGCTCTTGGTCCTCCGCCTTCTTGTCATTAGCATTTTGTCTTTCGTCCTGCTTGCGCTGCTCCTCAGCACGCACAGCTGCACGCTCGCTTTGTCAGCGCAATACGGCATCGGAGTTGGCCTCCACAGTGCGGCCGCGGTTGGACACGGACTTAAACGCCACTACCGGATTCGCTAGCTCGCGGCGGGCCTTGGGTCAAAGCAAGCGAGACAGGCGCGGCAGGTCGACGTCCCGCTGAGACGATCCCACCCCTTTGCCCATCAGCAGCCGAAGAATGTCAATCTTACTGATGCCGGGGGGCCAAGTCCCGGTCACACGGAATTCGTCGCGGACGTGGGCCGGTGACAGCCCATGGAGGCAAGCGTAGGAGATAAAAATCATTCAGTTGACAATGTTGAAGCTGGCACCCTTGGAGAGGTCAGGGGGGATAGACCGCGTGCGCTCGCGCCCCTTGACCTTCACCTTCAAAAAGGGCACCTTGTCCAAGCACTGCAAAAGGTGCGTGAGGTGCGACGGGAAGTACAAGACGCAAATCCTGGCCGCTCGGAGCTGACGCAGGCCGTCCAAGTTGGCGTGGAATTCGACTCCGTTCATCAGCAGGAATTTCCACTTGCTCGGCTCCCGGGCGCCGAGATGACGCGCAACAAAAGCCGCTTACGTGCCCCACAGGTCCATTTTGAAGCCCGGCTTGTCACGACAGTCAACCTCAGCGTCCTACCCAAGCTATGGCGCTAGTGGCACACGGTTCGTGGTGCCGTCCGTGCGGGTGATGTCGACGTATGGCAGCCGCACCCGCTACCCGCCACCACCACACAGATGGGCAGCTGCGTGCCGTCAGCGTACACCGTTGGGGCAGCACTCGCCGCCTCTGCTCCCTTCTGCACCGTCGGGATGACGTATTCTGCGCGCTTAGTACCGACCGTCCCTAAACTCTTGACGGCACACTGCTGGAGCAGGTCGGGGGCCTTGATCATGCTCTTGCCCGAGTTCCAAGCCTGCCTGCCCGACATAGATCTGTACTCGCAACACATCGGCTCGTAGGCGGCAGAAAACTAGACCACCGCCTCAGGCGAGGCGGCAACAGCGCAGTAGTGTTCGAGAGCTTGGGGATTGACGAGACACAACTCGAGGTGGCGACGCAAAAATCAGTCAAATCAGCAACGCTTAGGTACAAAATCCTCCCCAAACCGGGCCCTCGCCGCGCCCAGCCGAGCCGGCGACAACCCGGAAATGTACTCAATCATGATGCTGGAGAGGTGCTCTTGCGTCAGCAGACCGCCACATAGGCACCAATCAATGGCACGCTTTGAAATAACTTTCTTCTCGGCGACCGTGAATATCGGGGGGCGGCCGAGGACCGAGGGGCATTCCTTGAAGACCATGCACATCCGCACGTTGGCATGCGAGGCACCCGTGGCCCGCATTAGCTCGGCGACGGGTCGAGACGGGGTCTTGACGGTTTTGATCGCCTCCTCGGGTCGGTTCCGCAGCTGGGGCGACAGTCAATGGCTCTACCGTTGGCGATACAGCGACAGTCGGGGAGCGGTAGCTCGGCGGCCCATGCCGCAATCGGCTCGGATCTGGGGTGGTGGGTTGGCGGTCGGGTGGGGCAAGGATATGTGGCGGAATGGTGACCCGGAGGTGGCTGCGGCCGATTTTATAGCGACTGCTCTGCCGAAGTTTTGCGATCCGGGTTCCCGACTTCGTCGCCACAACACCGAAGATCCCTCCAATTGCACCCATGGAGCGAGGATGACAGTCGGATCTGGGCAGAACAGCGGAGTGGTTGGCATTTTCCTAATTGGTCGACTTTACAGTACCCTTCTACAAGCTAAGACCCTTTTTCTGGACTTAGATCCCGCTCGTTGCCTGCAACAGGCCAACCTCCACAGATTCTTCCGTCTTTCTTCACATATCTTCCGGTGCATGGCTCTCGTCTGTTGAATTATTTGCCACACATGGGCCTCACAATCGCTGCTCGGATTGGCACGGACAAATGTGACAACTTATCTTGCACGCTTCGCGCTACGCAGACGTCCCGACGTTCGGCGTACCGCTTGTGACGACACCATTCAGTCAGTGCCAATGCGTCGGCTTGCTGTGTCGCTGCACCTGAATAATGGGCAGAGCCTAGAGACGGCAGCTCGTATCACGGGAAGGTCCCGCAGGACACTGATTCGCCTTTTGGCAGACGTCGATGACACGGAGTAGGTCCACTATGCTCCCGAGAAGTGGAACAATCACGCTGAGAGATTATTAAAGTGCCCAGATCTGCGCTCTGCGGTGCTTTTTGATTGGGAGCAGAGGCCGGAGGCTTTTCTGGACGAGATATCGGACCTTGTCACTAACATTCATCAACTGCTTGGCGAGGATGTTGCCATTTCGCCCTCCTCTGTGTCTGGTAGACTCACTGCCAATGGATTGACGCGTAAGGTGATTGAGACTGTCTTCATTACGCGAAGCGATCTTGACCGCGCGCGCTGGGTCCTTCATCATTGGGAAACCCCCCTTCGCGTGAGAATTGACGTGGATGAGGCGCACCGCTGTGGACGTTCGGCCGACGGGAAGTGGGTCTGGTCACTGCGTGGACGTCAAGCCGAGTGTTACCTAACGAACTCCTGGGGGGTGAGCACAAGTTTCTTCTTTTCCATGAGCGTCGACCAGGTGCTTGAATGGAAAATCACAAAGCGGCCCCCCGGCCGGACCTACGTCGACTTTTTGCTTTCTGCCGCACATGAGCGCGTATGCCCCTTCATTGCCCTGGTCCCAGCAGGACGAGCGCTGTGTTATGATATTCGACAATGCCCGGGTTCATGACCAGGTTGCAATCGCCCTGAATGAGGCCGCTGGGGTGCTGATGCGGCTTTTGCCACCCTACATCCCCGACTTCGATCCGATTCAGGACGTGTTCTCAGTCGGGAGCAGCTGGCTGCGATGGCACGTCACGCCCGAGCAGTTCAACGAGTGACCCTTCCTTTGCATTGCGCTCATGCAATCCTCTATCACGCCGGCCTTGTGCCGTGCTTTGTCAAGGCCGCAGTTAGTAACTACAAACTGTACTTCTAATCGCCGGCACGCGATGCCCTCCTGACTACCTTTCACCAATACCGGGAGAGGTCGACCACAGCGGTTAGCCACTGCCCACGCGAACACAACCATTACGAACGCTTTCCTTCCCACTGGCTGACGTTCCACGTTTACACACGCCTCACTCTTTTGTCACTGGATGCAACCTTGAACGTAGGAAAGGTGAAATGACCGAGATCAGTGGCAGGCGCACGTCACCGGTCCGCGCATTACGAGATGATACATGCGGGCGGGCGGCGGGATCCTGACACGACGGCCGGCGTCGATGGACCGGCCTCGGTGGCGGTTGAGTAGTTGGAGCGGCGGTGTCAGAGAGTTTGTGTGCTATGTTGGACGCCATAGTGGTGCGACGGTGGCGTCAGTACGGCTGCGGTGGCGGTGGCGAAGGCGGCGTGCTTCATGTGTGCTCGCATTTCTAGGTACATCAGAGAGCGTTCGGATGGCGCCAGTAGCTCAGTGGCCGGCTGTCTGCGCACCGGGGCTTCGAGGAGGCCTTCGCGCATCCCCGTTGGTGGTCGCTGGTGGCGGGGGGTACGCGGGGAATACGTGAAATGCGCACACTAACAAACCTCGGATACAAACACCGCTTTTCTGTGTCTTCCTGTATGGTACTGTCAGTATTAGATTTTTTCACGATCATTGCAAAGCGCCAGCAAGGACTCTTCGTCTCGCCTCATGGCAGACTCAAAGTCGCTCGACTGATCAGTCATTCGAATTTTGCAATGATCGAGACCAGTCCTGCAAGTGATGCGCGCTCACCTGCATCATTTGAACGCAACCCCTCCTACAGACACTCCTGTCTCTTGGTACAGACGGACCACCGTCTCATAGATTGTGTTTACCGCGCGGCTGGTCGAGGCTTCTCTACAACGCACGCTCCGCGGCGAAGACCCTGTGCACTACCAAATCAAGCACGAAAAAAAGAAATCAAACACATCAAGCATCATCATCCTAACCCTTCAGGGCCACGTGAACAGTGTCCTCAATCACGTGCACGTCTCTCTCCGCATTGAGCCATCCTGTCACGACTTTCGAAACTTCTGTCGACCGGGCCGAGGGAAGTAGAGCCGAGTGCAGCGACAAGCGCATCAGCGCCACCGTCATGGATTGCACGTCTGTGGCCATTGTGGGCGTGTTGGGCTGGTGATGGTCCGCGTGCCGTGCACGCAGATGGGCGGTAGCACCAGCGGGCAGGCAATCCGCCTTGAGCCAGCAACGCACGATATGCTCCTGCGTCATTGCCGCTCACTCTTTCTGTACTATCGTCGCAACGACCATAATATTAGAGCTGTTAAAAAGAGGCTGTTGAGATGAATATTACCAGAAAAGGCCATTACAGCGTCAGCGATCATCGAGCTGCTAACTTAGAACGCAATAATAGCAGAGGACACTTGTCAGAAGTATTGCTGATCCCCCTATTTTGAGCTGCGGGACAGAGACAGAGACTGACTGTGACTAAAGCACTCTACAGGTCTAAAACGACAGTACGAAGGAATCGAAGCCAATAGAAAGCCCGCATTCGGTGCCAGGACCTTGCATCCAGCAAAACGCACTATTTGCGGCCGCTTCATCCGCTTTTCTTGGCACGGAGCAAGCTGCCCACGCGAGACCTAGAGGTTTCTACTGTCTCCTCGCCAGAAGTACGGACAAAAAAGGGGCTGATGTTGATTTCCAGTTTATATGGTCACATGTGAGCAATCAGAGCACAAAGTCAGTCACACGGGGACATCTGATTGGTGGAGAGAGTCGGTTTGCAAGTCAGTTTCTGTCCGCCAGGGCAAAATTCGGGGATCCGCAACATTGCTGACCTTTTAAAACTGCCGGTTGCAGAGTGGTTGCAATCATACAACAGCGTACGTGGACCACTGGAATGGCCAGGGATCATGTGAGTTCCTTTCAGAGTCTGTCCATACAGCTCTGCGCACTGGAATCGCACATCAGGATCTCAAGAAATCTGAAGAAATGTGTCGATCTCATGAGAAGTTCACAGGCCTGGCCCAGAAGCCTTTCCATGCCCTCTCCAGGCCCAAGCAAGCGGCCGAAAAATCCCAGGAAATCTCATTGTGGGTAGCACTGGCTCTGCGTGAATCATTAGACACACATTGATCGGCTGGCAAGAATACTGGCGGCAACTCTCAGCCTATAGCTTGATCGGCGCTGGTCGAACAGCCAATCCGACTTTCCTTCTACGCTGCTCTGCTTCACTTTTCTCTGCGACCGCAATGTTTTGGAGGTTAGCAATACACTTTTTTTTGTTTGGGAACACAACAACAGTACGTGATGTTCTGTGCATGTCGGTGCAGATCGTTCATTTTATTTCCGAACCGTGCAGGTGTCAAGACGACTTCTTGCTCCCAAGAAGGTTGTGGAGATCCGGCTGGTGCCTTGCCGCCGCGGTTTCCTAGCCGGCGCGGTCCATCACGTCTCTGGTCATTAACAGCACCTGCCATTGTCTGGCAACATGGGTGACAAATATGCCCACGCTGGCCCGCTAAGATCCCCCGTCAGCGACGTCACCCGTCGCTTCATGCTGATACGCTCCTTCCTAGAGCCACAGCGCACTGCGCGCTTCGCCTTTACCAGCATTCCCCCCTTTTTCCACTCTCTGCCCCAATCCCTCGTCACTGCGGCCCATCCCGTCGTTGGTTCTGGCACTGGGCGTGCACAGGGAGTGCAGCGAGGAACCTCTTTGACACCGTTGATCGTAGCCTTGTGACGACGTGATTTCTTGTGGTCCCGCAGCACTGAAAGGCTGTTGCAGCTTACACCGCACGGGCGACAGCATTGTAAAGACACTGGCCCGCGTGCCTCCTTGAGAGCATTCCGCACTTCGCGCTGCTTACCAGCACGGGCTGAAGACGGCCGAATCTTGGCGATGCGCGGCGGCGGTGGTGCAACGTAGCGCCTTTCCGGTGCCTTTGGCGGCAACAGCGGGCCCTTGCCGCGGCCGTGGGGCTGTCCGCCGTCGCCGACGATGACGGGGTTTCACGGCCCGCCTTGGATGCCAAGCACGCCCGTGCCGCCGTGGATGATGAGGATGCGCGCGCCACCGTGAATGATGTGGACGCGTGCGCTACCGTAGATGACGATGGAGCCGGCGCCACTGTTGACTTCGGGGCGGCCGTCTCCGCCGAGGATTCAACTGAGTTGGACCCTGGATTGGCAGCCACTGTGTTCCAATCAAATGGCAAAGAAAATAGCAAAAGACAAGAGCAAAACCAACGGTCTTGTCAGGCCAGGTGTCCTTCTCCGTGTCATTGGTAGAGCCCACCGAATTAATATTACGATGCCCGAAGCACGACGAACACAGGAGACCGCACCAAAACACACACACAAAGGGTACAAATTCAGGCCAACTAAACAGCCAGAAAGCCAGTAGAGCCGAAAACCACTTGGTGCTACCAAATGTAAGACCCGCTATGCAACGTCGCGGGTCGTACGTACCCTGGTGAATCGAAACCGCCGAAGACGGCACCGGGGAAGACGATGGGCACGATGGGGGCGGGGTCCGAGGAACTCAGCGGGTGCGACGAAGATCATATTTGGCGAGAGAGGTCACGAGGGAAAATGTTGTCTGTTAGTCCCGAGTATCCCCCTCTCGATGCCCTCAGAGGACCTCCTCTTGTCCGACTATCTTCTCTCCTCAGGGCACCGCAGGTGCCCCAGAACATGCATGCGCTCGTCTTCCACTCAGTGCGGCACCAGAAGGGCCAAAACCGAGAGGAGCCGGGCGTGTGTCGCTAGAACACGGCGCCAGATGGGCCAAAAACAAGGGTACACGGGTGCGTGCAGCCATAAACGCGCCACCAGATGTCTCAAAAACTCAGGAAAAAATATGTGGAGAATCAGGAGGCTTTCGAAACCAATGTCGGTGGCTGCGGGCACTTCCCATTGGATAGAGCGGCGCTCGACAGCCCCCACAGCAGAGCATGACCTGTCCAGCCTCTCTGGCACCGGATCGTCCTTGACGGACTCTACGGGACGCGGACAGTGATGTCGCGTCCCTATACAGTCGTTTCACAAATTCTCCGGCACTCGGGCGGCATCAACAGTGACCGGCACATGTGACAAGTCAAAGATATTCCAATGAAAGAAATTCAAGGACGGCTGTTGGGGTGGGGGCGGGCCGGCCGTCTCACTCCGCTCGTCTTGGACCGTGAAGTGTAAGGCTGCACCCTTCGTCTCTGTCTGTGCGCTGGCCAGCCGACGGAGTGACGTGGTCCAATCAAATCATGAGGGTACTTGCTTCGGCCAATGAAATCGACCACGCCGCGTGACTTCTTTGATTGTCACAGACGAGCGACATTTTGGGCGGACAACAAGAGACAACGTGGTCGATTTCACTGGCTGAATCAAGTGACATCACGTTTCGATTAGACCACGTCACGACCTCAGCAGGCCAGTACACGGGCAGAGGCGACAATTGCAACCCTAACATTTACGGTGCGAAATCAGTACTGGATTTGACGTAATGAAGAGTCTATTCTACGGCAGACCCCTGCTTTGGACCCCTGTGGGCAGCACGTTTGCGGGAAACGCGTTTCACCCCTCGCCGCGGCACCGTCAGAGCAGGCACTTTTTGGATTTCGGCCTCGATTTGTTGACTGCGCATGTAGTCGAGGAGAAGGCCGCGATATCAGAGACCGAGCACGCGACGCCGGGAGATCAATCGCGGAGGGACCGGACGTCTGTAGTCCGATGTTCTGACAGTTTGCCATACCGTGTTGGCGACTCAACTGAGCTACGCGAGCAACTCATTGAAGTCGCAACGGAAGTCGCTGTTTGCGGCCTGCTACACCGGGAAATAGACCAATGTTATGCGTACGAACGCGCGCCGTCGCGCTTCCGGAAGAAACCACGCGAATCTGAGCTGCCCACCCAAGCTCAACAGGGAGAAAAAAACAGTATGGCTCGCGGCTGTGAAAAGACCCGGTCGAAAGCGCTTCAGAATCGATCCATCTGTTGCTGACCTCCAAGATTTGGCCGTTGCAGAGTGGTTGCAATCATTCGACAGTGTACGTGGACCAATGGCAAAACTAGGTAGCGTCTGTGCTCCTTACAGATTCTGCCCATGCAGCTCTGCGCACTGAAAACGCACATCAGGATCTCAAGAAGTCTAAACAAAATTTTGATCTCATGAGAAATCGCAGGTCAGACCCAGATCATTCTCCATGCCCACTTCAGGGCCAAGCAAGCGGCCGAAAAATCTCAGGAAACATCATTGTGGGTTACAATGGCGATGTGCAACACATGCATGAGATGGTGATTATTACTGATCCCCGAATTTTGCCCTGCTGGACAGAGACTGACTTGCGGACCTACTCTCTCCGCCAATCAGATGCACCCCTGGGACTGACTTGGTGCTCCTGATTGCTTACATGTGCCCATACAGCCTGGAAATCAACATCAGCTCCTATTCTTTGCTGCACTCCGGGCGAGCAGACAGTAAAAATCTCAAGATCTCGCGTGGGCAGCTTGCTCCGTGCCAAGAAAATCGGATCAAGCGGCAACAAACAGTGAGTTCTGCAGGATGCAAGGTTCTGATACCGAATGCGTGCTCTCTTTTGGCTTCGATGCCTTCTTACTGTCGTTTTAAACCAATACAGTGCTCTTATTCAGAGTCAGTCTTTGTCTCTGTCCCCCAGGACAATGTTCGGGGATCAGCAATAGCTTACAAGTCACTGGTGGCAAATCGCAGCCAATAGTTCAATCTTGTCTGGTAGGACAGCCAATTCGACCGTATTTCTACGGTTCGTCGTCGTCTCTGCCTTGCTTCGCTCTGCAACAGCCATTTTTTTGAGGTTAGCAACAGCAGGACACACCTCCATTTAACACCCGTCCCCCGACCCTCCAGATGGACGGAAGCGGCGAATTGGGCGCGCAAGGCCGTCCGTACTTTGCGGCGCTTCACCCTGGTCTGGGGTACGGGTACCCCTTTTAATTAGCCCGGGAATGGTACCCATGCGTTTACTACGAGGTCCTACCAGACTGCATCTGACCACTTGGTGAGCTGGACATGTCCTAAGGGCATGTCATGCAACGGAGCCAACCGTCTAAACCAACAGCCTCGTGTAGGCAACGTGGGGCCCTGCCACTTGCTCTCCAACCACCAAGCCAAAAGTAGGCACATCACGTCTCAAACTCGGACTTGGGCAAGGTGTTCTGCCATCGGCATCACTTTCATGGCCAGCCAGCCCTCTCCGCTAGAGAAACTGTCGTGAGCGGTGGAGTCAAGGGATCACAATCGATCGTGCTGGTCGTTTGAACTATCGTCGATTGAAGGGTGGATCCCATCCTGCTTCCATAACATGGAGATCGGGGCATGATTATTCGATGGAACGAGCAATTAGCGTGATGCATTACGGAGCTCAGACCACCTCGATCGCCTCCCCACCCCCACTCCCGTCCGCATCACACACACAATCACCTGCTGAGCATCATCTCGGACTCGAATGATGCCGAGGTTATGATTGCTGTTGCCTCGGCATTTTCGAACAATGACGACGACGATGTCGCAGAGGCGCTGATGGCCATTGAGCACGATGATTTGCTTCTTGCCAGCCCGACGGCGGAATCTGACGGTGCAGACCGGAGGGGGTTGCTTCCTGAAAGGTCGCCTAACAAACTTCGTGATTTTGCGTGTGGGGAGAGGGGCATTCTGCGCGACTGCTTTGGTCTCGATGGCCGACCGCTCATAGATTACAAGAAGGTGTTTGAGCGTCGCGGCCCTCTGCCTCGCATTGTGTTTGATCGTGTTAACCGAGATGTATCGTCCGTGCTCTGCTTTCATCAGCGAGTGAGCGCGACCAAAAAGATGCAATCTTATACACTGCAGAAGGTGGCGGCTGCTCTACGTGTTCTGGTATCTGGATTCCCTTCTGACGAGGTGGATGAGTACGCTCGACTGCCGGACTCGACAATTAACGAGACTGTTCATCGCTTTACTCGCAATGTGCTTGAGAAGTACAAACCTGACAATCGGCGGAGCCCATACGAGCAGATCTGCAGGGCGTCAAGGACAACTATGCGGACGCCGGCTTCCCGGGATGCATGGGGTGCGGGGACTGCTCCCACTGGGATTGGCGGATATGTCCCGTGGCCCTTCATGGCCAATATCAAGGAAAGTGAGAGAACCGATTCTTTGTCATGGAGACTGTGGCCGACAAAGATCCATACCTGCGGCATTCTTGTTTAGATTTGAACGTCATGGCTGTTTCTCCTTTTTTGATTCCATGACTTCTGGATGTTTCCCTCCCCCCATACCCCACACAGTGAATGGTGTTAAGCGCACGTTGCCATATGTGCTGTGTGACGGTATCTACGTTAAGAGGGCAATATTAACAGGCACTTCATCGATGGAGCGCGAGAAAGAGCAGTACTATTCCTCCCATCAGGAACGATGGCGTGAGGACGCAGAGAGCGTCTACGGCTACCTCTTCTACAAGTGCAACATTTGGGAGCAACTTGCGCGATTCCGCCGTTCTGAGATGCTAATGCAGGTGAACACCTGCTGCGCAGTGCTACACAACATGGTAGTCTCTCACAGCCGCAAGGAGCCTGCGGTCCCTCAACCTGGTATGTGCAGTGCTGCCCTTTCCCATTTCTCGGTTTGTCCCTGCCGTCTGCTCCTTCTTTCCATTTTCTAGCTCGTGCTCACATGTTCCCTGCTCCTGAAAACTGGCTGTGGTTGTCTGTTTCCTTCATTGTACGACCAGGGAGGCGCTGGGAGCCGTGTTCGCCGAGATCGATTGTTCACACAGGTGGGCACGGCCGTGTGCCAGAGCAAACTGGTACACCTGCTGGAGATGAGAAGGATGAAGCGGGAGGGGCACAGCCCGGGGCAGGGGCTCCAAACAATCCAGAGCGACGCATGAAAGACATACAAGCCGCGCGCAGCCGGGTCGCGAGCACGGCTCAACACGAAGCGCTGAAGAATGACCTCATCGAGCACCTCTGGCGGTTCCGGATCAGGGAGTGACCCAACAACGTGATCCACTTCAAGCCGACCCATTCCATGGCGGAAAATACTCGACTAAATATACCATTAGAAGCAAATGCATCAACAAACTCTGTCTACACCCCCGTTGACACAACCACGCATTCAAAATCACTGCAGCTGAGACAAGGAAACAAAGAATTGCAAAACATCAGACCTACAGTACACCACTAACATGAACGCGTCGACCTCCCGCCACCACCATCTCCCGCCTACCTCCAGCAACACCACCTGCCGCGGCACGCCGCAATCGCTGCGGCACTGCCGCGGCCGGCCACCGCGGCGCGTGGCGGCGCGCCGGCGCCCAGGCAGTGGCGGGTCCTACCCGATGCGCCACCACCGCCGGCGGTTGTGACTCGCGGCGGCGGCGGGCGACGCGCTGCGCCGCCCCTTCGCTAACCCCCGTTGACTTGCCGCCGCCGCCTCCCCCCCCCGCACCGCAAGCAGCACTCTCAGCCACCGCGTGCCGCGGTCGCGGCGGCGGCGCCGCCGCCGGCCGCGGTGGCGCGTGGTAGTGCGCTGGCGCCCAGGTAGCGTTGACGCTCGCTCGATGCGGCTGGCAAAGCCAGTGCCGCCGCGCCGCGAAGCGGCGCCGATAAGAAGAATTTTTTCGTTGACGACAACGGCTGCCGAGGCCGAGCAGGCTGCTGGAGCGGGGGCCCACGGCCGGCCCACACCACCCGGCTGGGCCTTGAGGACACTGCCGCGTCCGGCTCTACCGCGCCGGATGTGCTCGGTGCCGACGTCGCCGCGCTTTTCGGCAACCACTCCCGTCCCCTCCCCTCTGCCCCTAACTCCCCGCCCCCTTCCGGGCCGGAGCGTCCATCAGCGGCAGGCCCGTCGAATTTTTGAGCGCCAGGGACGCGGCCATACTCGTCTGACACGCCGATGAAGCGTAAGAATCTGTTTAGGAAAAGAGGATATGCACCACCTTCAACGCCATGGTACTGAACACCGGCGTCCGCCGGCGTCACGCTGCTGCTCTCGCCGCCAGGAAAACCCCACGCGCCTGTCCATCCGCCAAGCTCTGCAGGCCCACACGCAACACGGGCCCCCCCGTTGTCGGAAGGGGCAGCATTCTCCGTGCCTTGGCACAACCCGCCTCCCCCCCGCCCATCCTCCCATACGCGAAAATGCCCACCGGCGTCACTTGCTTGGCCACTCACAGGACCAGCGCGCCGCAATCCCGTTGTTCCCAGAGTCTCCTGGCTCTCCTCCTACCCCCGGCCCAGAATGGACGTACTGTCTGGAGCAACCGCGCCCCCACCCTTCTCTTTCGCGCCCACCTTGGCGGTGGCAAGTACCACTTCCCCGGCGGCGGCCGCAGCCCTGACTTTGGCAGCTGCCTCCACCGCCAACGCGGCCTTAGCCGTCGAGCGCTCGGCGCGGGAGGCTGCACGGCGTGCCGACGTCTCCGCCTTCACGTCGGCAGCTTCTCTCAAACGCTGGACCTCGTCCTTCTCGCGGCCCCGTTCAGCGGCGGCGTCCGCCTGGCGAGTGGCGATCTGCCGATGCTCTTCAGCCATCTGCGCTAGCAATTGCGCATCTGTACATTGCTGAACGTCCCGCGCCAACGGCGTGTCAGGCATAGCGCTCGCGTTAGAGAACACACAACGTTCCGTATTTCGCAGAGTTTGACCCTTGTTTGAAGATGCTTGAGTCAACTCGTACATGCGCTTGGCTGTACAGTTAGAGCCGGCGAGTCGACCGGCCTGGTACTTGCTCCGATTCGACCCCGTCTGCATTGATCCCGGAAGTCCTACCGCGACAGGAGCGTCTTCAGCACCACTCTCGTGCCTGGCTCTAAGAAATTCGCCCGCCGCACTTAAAGGTGGAGACGGCGAGACACCATCGCTCCGCACAGCCGGAGGAGCGCCTGGTACGCCGGCACCGTCCACATACGACCTGGGGCATGCGGGACAATGGTTCCGGCTGCTGTGTCATCGTAGATTGGACTCCCCTCCAACTACAGTGAACCCGCGCGACGCTGCACCGAGCAATGCACGACGTGGGCTTCAAGTAGAAGGCTGGGCTGAACCATTACGATGTCGCTCGTGAAAAGTAGACAGTCATCGCGCTGTGGGAATTGTTCATCGAGAAGCTGCGAGCCTACCAAAAAAGCGGGCGCACAATGTCCTACACAGATGACACGTGGGAGAACAAAATTTTGACGCCCCGGCGCACGTGGGCTGACGACAAATTACAAATGCGACTCGACGTGCCGTTCGAAAACGGGGCACGGATCCATATCGCGCTGGTGGGGTCGCGAGAGACTGGTCTCGTGGCTCACGTGGGACTCGTGTGCATTGACAAGAAGAAGTCGGGCGACTACCACGGGGAGATGGACTCCAACCCGTGGCTGAAATGGCTGGAGGAGAAAGTGCTTCCCACGCTTCAAGGAGGCGTTCCCGTCGTACCCCGCTCCCCCTATCATATGAAGCTGACCGCCGACAACCGACTTGCTTCGTCCAAAGCGATGAAGACCATCCTGGCCGATGGGCTGGAGTCGCACGACGCTGTCCCTGACGGGTGGCTCATCACGTGGCGCCAATTAATGACAGTGATGCGCACAGATGTACGCGCAGGCGTCTAACAACCGACCAACGCCGAGATTCCGTGTTCAGGACCTGACTTAGAAGTTCAGTGTGTCGGTATTCATCTCCCCCGTGGTTCATCCGGAGCCCAACATCATTGAAATAGTGTGGGGGACGGTAAAAGTGGCACTGCACAAGTCCAATTTATCGTTCTCCTTGGCCCGTCTAAAGGAGCTGGCGGCCGTTGAGCTTTGCCAAATTATCGGCCAAGGTGTGGGCGCGCAATGAGGACCACGCCATTGGGATGAAGGACTACTATTTGGAGGTTTCGAGAATGCGGGAGGAGGTGGAGATTCGCCTCGATGAGCAGGCCATTGACGTGAAGGAGGTGGAATGCGACAATGTGAGCGAGGCGTCGCATGGGAAGAGCGATGATGACGGCCATGATATGAGAAGCGCGGCGGGATCCAAATCACACGTCGGCAGCTCGGATGCCGGGCGCACTCCGAAACGACGCTTCACTGCATGGTCTGCTGTGGTGACGAGGATTTGTCTATTTTCATTGAAAAAGCAGCCTAAGGAGTTGTTCGTTCTGGCACACACGCTGATCTCGAATCGCGAGGGAGACACGCGATCCTGTGATCTTTGGAGCCCACAGATACTAAACCAGGAAGATATCCACACATGGCAGGGGTACAACGCGCTTCTCGGCCATCCTTCTCGTTTACCCAGTCGGCACTCGCTACGCACACTTTCTACCACGTTTACGCATCACCTGAGCTGCTTTCGCCAAGATACGCCGATTTTTTGGGACGTCTGATACCATAAGAACAGCAATAGTGGGGTGGTGCCGCCCGCACGCCCCCACCCCGTTGAAACTGGTCCCACAACGTTTTCGATTTCATTCGCCGAAGCAAGTGCCATCCCGTATGGATTGGACCACGTCACTCCGTCGGCCGGCCGGTGCACGGGCAGAGACGGCAAGTGCGCGCGCAAATTTTACAAACCGAGTGTAGTGGGGTGGTGCGGCCCGTACGTGCTGGACTGTGATGCTCGTCGCCGATTCCACTTGTAGTTCGCGGATGGATGATGATCGGCGACCCGTTCCGAACCCTAGATGGTACATCTGCAAGACGTGGTCAAGTTTCACCCATTCGTCTTTGGTGATCTTGGGGCGGCACTTTCGGCATGTTTGGATTTGATCTTCGATTTGCTCTAGTGTCTTTTGATTTTGTGAGTGATTCTATTTGGTGCGAGAGCGTGGGCGTCGGTGTGGTCGAGAGAGGGGGGAGCACTTGGCACGGTGGGGACTACTTAAGAGGTGCTCTGGGTTGAGAGAAGTGGGGGAACCTTAGTACAACGAATAAAGCACGTTTGCACGAGCACACACAAGCTCAAGCCACTCAATCTCTTCACCGTGGTCCCCCATCCCCTATCCCCGCTGCGTTTCAACAGCACACCCCCACCGCTTTGGAAAAGTCGCATTGTCTCGGTACTTTGTGCCTGGCAACCGAAATAGCAGTCAGTCCAGTCGCCCCTGGCCCCCCCCCGGCTCGACCGTTCCCCGCGCTCTATTGTCTAGCAATTCTCTGTCACTTACTGAAACGTAAGCTAGGCATTCTTTAGCGGACCTATCCCCCGTAGTTTTCTTGATCACAGCGGCCTCGCTGTTGGGGCTGTTGCCGGTGGCTGTTGACAAACGCGGGCGCCTGACTCGACGCTCGGGCGTTCCTCATCGGACAGTTCCAGATTTTTTTCCATGCTTTGATCTCAGCACCAACGTCCTCTTTTACTGTCTTACCTCCGCTTCGA